>Ga0316189_10002830_pt1 | contig 16936 bp, 9 predicted proteins | sample LowCovwburrow_MG_FD_204930 | JGI IMG/M metagenome (GOLD analysis project Ga0316189, IMG submission 204930) | Coastal sediment microbial communities from Maine, United States - Lowes Cove worm burrow | ecosystem: Environmental > Aquatic > Marine > Coastal > Sediment | place: USA: Maine... | reverse complement strand
AACGAACTTGCTTGGCCAATGACATTGTTCGCAAGTGTCACGAGCCGGGCGCAAGTCATGCAGAGGCGTTGGAATCGGGGTCGGATAAAGACCAAGGTTCACCGATACGAGCTGCCATGCGCCGTCGAGCTTCGACTTCACGAACCAGTCTGCGCCAGGACCGATGTGGCAGCCGGCACACGTCACGCGTGAGTGTGCTCCCAGGGCATGCGCTGTATGTTCCGGCTCCATGACCGAGTGACATGCCAGCCCACAAAACTCGACCGACTCCATGTAGTGGATGCCCTTGTAGGTCGCGCCTGCAAGGATGACAACGTTAACCGTGGTGATGCTGACGAAAATAAGCAGCCACTTGCGAGTCTTGGCGCTGTTCAGATCGAATATCGGCAGGGCCGGCACGTCCTCACCACCGGCGCGGCGCAACTTGCGGCGCCACATGAGATTGCCGATCGGGATCATGATCAGGCCAAGGATGCAGAGCATCGGCAGGATCAGGAAGGTCAGGATCCCGAGGTATGGACCGCCCTCATAGCCCATTTGTTGAATCGCGAACAGGCTGATGATCAGGATCATGCTCGCCAACGCGAGCGCGGTACCCACGAAACTCGTCGCGTTGCGCGTTATGGACCCAAAGAAGTTCTTGATCACGGCATTCCCCTGATTATTTCGAGACGGCGGTTATTCTCTACTCATTCTAATCGAGTGAAATGCCGCATGTGTTTAATATTCCATTGGCGTTGGTCTTAGTATCCGGGTTTTCCGAAGCTGTTATTCGTGATTAACCGTCCTCCTGCTCGCCTGACTTTTCATGGACGACCTCACCGCGTTCTTCAGCCCGCGAAAACGGTGGCTTGCCGGTCATCCAGGCCGTATCCATCGGATACACCGCCGGATCGAAGATAACGAAATAGAAGTGCCAGATAAGAATAGCCAGGGTCGCCAGAATTGCCTCGAGGAAATGCAGGACAGTGGCAGCCTCGGGTACCCAACCCGGGAGATTCGCCAGTGTGAAGTTCTCGAACCACAGCACGAACCCGGTAACAGCAGTGATCAAGGTGCCCCACAGCGCTGCCCAGTATTCAATCTTCTCCACGTAGCCGAGGCGAACCGGGGCAGGTGGATCGTCGCGGCGCCCAAGGTTGTAGCTGATGCGGTGCGTAAACTCCTTGAAGTCGGCGACGCGCGGCAGCATTCCGGCGATCTGACGTCGAGCGCGCGCGCTGACGGCGACATGGCCGAAGTGGAACAGGCAGGCCCCGATTAGGCCGACCGCGGCAACGCGGTGAATCAGTCCACGGAATGCGCCATCTGCAATCTGCACCAGGTCCGCCCACCAGCTCTCGGGGTACTTCAGCGCAAAACCGGAGATGACCAGCACTATAAAACTCACAGCGGCCACACCGTGGGCAATCCTGAACGGTACCGACATGCGTTCTTTGATCGAGCAGTGCTCAGGTGGTTTGCGAAGCCGTGGTTCTGAATGTCGTGTTTTCTTAACCAGATCCAGCAGATTGTGAAGCAGCATGCCGATGACGGTGACCCAGATCAGCGGAATATAAATAGCCTTGATCCAGTACACGACAACATTGGGTTCCTGATCGGTTAACAGGTGCACCGGTCCTATAGCGAATTGCGTGCCCGCCCCTACGTGGCATTTGCCGCAGGTCTCGGCAAGGTTATCCGGGTGAATGTAGGAATCGGGGTCGCTGGAGGGCAGGATATTGTGTACACCGTGGCAACTCGCACAGTTTGCAACCTTTTGCACACCGCCTCGAGCTGCCAGTCCATGGAAACTATCCTCGTAGGAAGGAACCTGTTCAGCGTCCAGACCATACTTTTCCCCGAGCCGCAAATCTGAGTGGCATGGCCCGCACACACGAATCGGGATATTGGTCGCCGACACCGGTGAGCCTTCCGCGCCAACAGCCAGGATGCGATGTTCGCCATGACAGTCCGTGCAGACGGGAGACTCCGCGATGCCGTCGCCTGCAGCCAGCCCGTGAATGCTGCGGTCGTACTGGGCCGTGATCTCCGCATGGCACGTGCCGCAGGTGCCGGGCTGGTTAAGCCGGTGAATCGAAGAAGCCGGGTTCGAATGCGGCAGCGCCGAGTGCGCAGTATGGCAATCGCTGCAGCCTGCGCCGTGCTCGCCATTGGTGACTGCGGCGGCATGCACGCTGGCCGTGTAGGCCTCGATGGGACGGATTGTGCGCACACCCGGTGGTGCCGGTTGGCCGGCTCCATGGCATGCCCCGCAAGTCTCCCCCTGGTTAGCGGCGTGTACTGGAGAGGACGGGTCACTCGCCAGGGTCATGGTATGGGTGTCGCCGTGACAACTTGCGCAGCTTGGCAGCTCTGCGTCAGGGAAGGCCAACAGGTCGGCCCGGCCGTGCATGCTCTCCGAATGCTCGGCCAGTGCATCGCTATGACATGCTCCGCACTCCACTGGATCGAGTCCGCGCCTGTGCCGCCTTTCCCCGCCAATGTGGCAGTCAAGACATGCCGTACCGCCGTGTGGGGTGCTCTCGAAGAGAGCCAAATCTACTTCATGGCAGTCGTTACACTCGCTGGCCTCCTGAGCGTAGGACGCCTGCGAAATGAACAGCGAGCCGAGAGCTATCAGGGCGAGGAGTTTGCGCATTGTAGTCACCACGGGTCTTCGTAAGGCCTTACCTCAACGATATCCGAACAACATTGTGTAAATAATCAGGCTCAGCAGAACCAGGCCGAAAGTCAGTGCGAGGAAACCAAATATCCTCACGCCCCGCTCTTTGGAATCAGGGAATGCTTTCACGAGGTGACTTTCCAGTTCACCAGATTCCACCATCGCTTCATATTCGCCGGGCTTGTCAAATTTCAGCTCTTCTATGGACACCCGCCCACTAAATATCACGGGATCCATCGGGAACTTGTCAGGCCGGAAGTGCGTGTTGAAGAAGTGGATCGTAAATATGAATCCGACCGCGAGCAGCGCTTCGTCGCTGTGAATGATCGTCGCCACGTTGACGGCCCAGCCAGGAACGAGGTACGTGAACCATTCCGGGAACCACAAGACCAACCCGGTGCTACCGATTATGGCCACACCCCAGGCTACTGCGAAGTAGTCGAATTTCTCCCAGTAGGTGTAGCGACCATAATGCGGACGCGGACCCATTCCAAAGAACCACTTGATGGACTGGATGAATTCCTTGAGGTCGCGGCCGTTGAAAATAATGGAGTCCGGACCGGTGATGATCTGCAGCCAGGTTTGCTTCGTGGTCTTCTTGTGACGCAGCACATCCAGCACGTGCGCAATGAAAACGCCCATCAACACGACCGCACCGATGCGATGCAGGAATCCCATACTATCGAACCCGCCCAGCACTCGGGAGGTCATCTGTGCCCAGGACATATACGAGAACTTCAATGCCATACCCGTCAACGCCAGCGTGAAGAAGCTGAGCATCATTACGATATGCATGGTGCGCTGAAAACGGTTGAAGCGGCGGTAGAATTTCTGGTCTTTGTTGCGGGCCATCGCCTTGTGTGCCTTCCACTCGTCTCGGCTCAGCAATAACCTTACGACCCAGGCAAACGTGTGTAGCAGGGCGAAGGACAGAGTACCAACCAGCAGCGCAGTCATACCCCAGAATGACCAGAACAGCCATGGATAGTTGTCGCGATCGTGGTGCGTCGCATGCGTCAGGTAGCCGGCGAATCGCCGATGCGATCCTTCGTGGCACTGGCCGCAGGTTTCAACCACGTTGTCCCGGCTCAAATGCGATCCCGGGTCCGATGGAGCAAGAATGTCGTGCGTGCCATGGCAGTCATAGCACTTGGCGGCGCCTTCCGCGCCCAGGCGCGAAACCTTGCCGTGGAAAGTATCGAAGAAGGTCTCTGTCTCGTCGACATGACAGCGGCCGCACTGATCCATCATCAGGGTTCGGAAGCCCGGCTGTGCAGTGCGTGAAATCGTATGCGAGGCGTGGCAGTCCTCACAGGTGGGGTATTCCTTGTCCGCATCCGGGTCGTCAGACCAGTGGATACTGGTGCGGAAAGTTTCCTCAATCCCGTGGTGGCAGGTACCGCAGGTGCCGGCGATGTTCTCCGGGTTGATCAGTGCGCGTGGGTCGTCCGGCGGGAGCTCTGAGTGTGCACCGTGGCAATCAGCACAGGTTGCCGCGACTATCAGGCCACTGTCTGTCAGCGCCCGTCCATGAACGCTGTCTTCGTAACTGCCGACGATATCATCCACTTCGGCATGGATTCGCACAGCCGCCTGTTCGCCGATACGGTGACACTCTCCGCACAGCGTTGGCACGTTGCGCGGGTAGGTCGGCGACGATGGCACTTCACTGCTAAGCGTGGCGTGCTGCGCATGGCAATCCTGGCATGACGGTGCATCCGGATCGTTTTCTGCGTACAGGGTTCCGTGCGTGCTCGCCTGATATTCGGTGACCTGTTCGGCATGACAAATACTGCAATCCACTGCCGACACGATCGTTTCACAGGCGCGTTCCTGTGCAACCGTTACATCCGTATGGCATTGGGCACACGCAGTGTCCTTGTGTGCAGAGCCCTCGTGGGCCTGCTCGTCGATGTACAGGCTGACGCTTTCACCGCCGCGAGTCATCGTCAGTTCGGGGTCACTGTGGCAGGTCAGGCAGTCCTTGTCGGCCAACCCATCCGGATAGAAAACGCGACGGATTTCATGTGGTGCATGGCAGTCGACGCAGGTCGGGATTTTGCCCGGGTCCTCGGTCCATAGGCGGCCCTCGATGACTTTGCGATGTACCTGCTCGATTTGCCCGTGGCACGACGCGCAGGTCGCGGCCACATTATCTGCGTGGATGCTTGAACGACTGTCGGTGTGCGGACGAATATCGTGGGCTGTGTGACAGGACGTACAAACGGCGGTGACGGTGAGACCCTGCCGGAACAGGCCTTCGCCGTGAATACTCATCGAGTAGTTCGCGAGGATATTATCCTGCGAGATCTCGTGAGTACGAGATACGGGCGAGCCTTCCCGGTGGCAGGTGCCGCAAAGCAGCGGCACGTTCATCACTGCTGTTGGCGAATCGTGGTCCGACGCGGGCAGGATATCGTGTTTGCCATGACAGTCGGCACAGGTCGGTGCCAGTGGATCGCCGGCGTTTGCAGCTACGCCATGCAAACTACGCTTGTGCGCACCGGCCTCGGGCCTGTGGCAGCCGCTGCAATCGACCAGTTCCAGGTCTTTGCGTGTGGAATGCCGGCGTTTGGAAGGGTCCAGGTCCGCGTGGCATTCCACGCAGGCCATGTCGGCGTGGACGGACGATGCGTGAACATCTGCGCCCACGAACATCGACATTTCTTCACCAGCGAACTCACCGGTGAGTTCAGGGTCATCGTGACACTCGAGACAGTTGGCATTGTCCTGTGCCAATGCGGAGCTACCCGCGAAGCTGAAGATCGCGGCCACCGCTGCGAGCCAAAATGTTCTACGACCCCTCCGGGTGCATCCACCCATCGTTATTCCCTCAAGCTAATTCCTGGATTCTTACGTGCGTAATATTCCAATAGGCTTGAACTTGGTATCAGGGATTTCCGAGGTCACTCGGCGAATACAGGCGCCATATCGATGTAGATTCTGTAGCGGGAGATGAGACCCGCACGGACCTCGAACACATTACAAAACGGTAGCGTGATCTGGCTACCGTCGTGCCGCGTGTAGGTGACCTCACCCTCGCAGACAACGGTGTTATCGTCGCTCACAATCCGCTTCAGGTCGTGCCGCAATGCGGCGAACATCGAGAAGAAGTCGTTCACGGAGGCACCGATCCCGTCACGGCCCGTGACGGGTGGGGACGAACCGAATCGGAATGTACAGTCTTCGGCGATAAAGCCAAGAAAGCTCTCCGTGTCCATCGCATCGATGGACGCGAAGAGCTTGCCGAAATTTATGTCCGCGGCTTCGAATTCACTCACTGCTGAGAAGCGTAATAATGCAGTAGTGCCGTTACGTCTGCTTCGCTGAGTGCATCCATTTTTTCCTTCATTTGCTTGGGCTGTTCGCGATCGCCCGATGCGTACTCGGCAAATGAATTTTTCATGTAGCCCATCCATTGACCGGCGAGAATTCCAGCCTCGTCATCAGGATTGGATCCACCATCCGAATGGCACTTGTCGCAACTCGCTTCGTGCACAGCCTGACCGGCAGCGGCCAAGCCAGCATCAAATTCCTGCTGGGCGGCAACAAACGGCAGTTCGAAGTAGTACAGCGCAAGATCTTCGAGTGTGGCGTCGTCGAGGTCAGCAACGACTTCGCACATCGTGGTAGCCGGCCGGCTCGTATCACCCTGGCGGAACTTGCTCTCGCTGCAGGGGCGTTCGTTGTCCCTGTAGATAAACAGAGCGTCGGAGTGCACGTATTCCGGCATGCCGGCAATCGTCGGCACATCGGACCACTGGCTCACGCCGTCGTCACCGTGGCAGCCATTGCAGGTTTCAATGACGGCCGCGTCCTGCGCGAAAGCAGCCGACGCAAACAGACCAAGTGCCACTGATATTGCGGTGCGATAAAAGCTATTCATGACATTCCCTTCTTACGGTTAGATTCCCTGTCCACCTTTACTATCTACACCATGGTGCATTAATACAGCCTGAACAGGATTTAGTGTGTTTCAGCCAGCCATTTTTTGCCACAGCCAGCCGGCTACTCCAATAGGTAGACGCCGTAAGGACTATGCCACCATGTGCCCGCCAATGCAGCCATTAGCTATGTCTTGCAGGCAATCCCAGTCACGTATTTCCACATGGCCACGCGGCGCGTAGATAGCGCCCTGACGCTTCATCGTCGCCATCGAACGGCACACCGTCTCCTCGCTAAGCCCGAGCAGGCTCGCCATTTCGACGCGTGAGAACGGCATCGAGAACTCGCAATTGCCATGCACCGACCTCGGCGTCAGCAGGAGAATAAATGATGCGATTTTGGAGGCCGCGCAACGATGGCCCATGACCTCCATCAGTGCCCGGCTATACGCAAGCTGGGCATTGACTGCCTTAATCAGGCGCATGGCGATTTCGCCCCTGTCTCGCACGCGTGCAAGCAGTGCCCGATGGTTGATTCTGCAGGCCTTGACTGGCGCCGCTGCGATGGCCGTATAGGCGTAACGCTCATCGCTGATGGATTGCAGGCCGACCAGCAGGTTGCTCGGAGTGCTCAGGCCCACGATCTGCTCACGCCCATCCGGTGTGTGAGTGCAGATCTTGACCATGCCATCGGTCAGGGAATACAGGTTCGAACTCGCCTGTCCCTGCATGAACAGGACCTCGTCTTCACGGAATTCGACATCGTGAGTGCAGTCGTCGACCACGCACTGGATGTCGTAAAAAGGACAGCTACAATTTTCGCAATTCATATGAAGGTATTCCCCACCGTTCTTGTAGCCAATCCCTGCCCGCTCGTCGATAGTCGTTAGCCCAAGCGAGATATCGGCATTTACCTAGCTGAAACTGCGAAATGTCAGTTTCATAGGTATTTTCCGACAAATCCCTGCCGTGGTGTACGCATCATCCACCGCCGGATTTTTGGCCGAAACTGACAAATGTCAGTGCTGCCCAATTGGCCGGGCCCTACGCTATGCCAAATGCCGGAACTCCGCCGCAGCAAAAAACAATAGAGGCGGTACCCGGGCTCGCATAACACCTGAATGTAAGGAGTAGGAAATGAACCGGTTCGAAGGTTGGAGACGTTGGGCCTGGTCGATCCTCATCGTGAGTGCCATGGCATTCGCGCTGGGCGGTTGTGACGGCAAAGACGGTAAAGACGGCTTGGATGGGGCTCCAGGGCCTGCAGGACCTCCCGGGCCTGAGGGTCCGGCAGGGCCGGGGGCCTCCGTAACACCTCTCGAGGGCTGCGGCGTTTGCCATAGCGACGGCTCGGTTGCCTCTGCGCCAGCAGCTCATGAAGTCTACGACGTCGGCTCGTTTGCTGACTTCGCAGTTACTCCGAACGGTGCAGACCTGGTCGTCAGTTTCAGCGTGACCACCGATGGCGAGCTAGCGACAGCTGCGACATTCCGCCGTGCGTATTTCTCGACCGGCACGGTCCGCACGAGCCTGACGGATGAAATCGAAGCGAATCCTGCGCTCTTCGTTAACAACGGTGACGGCACCTACAGCGTCAGGATCGTCGACGGCGTAGCCCGCTTCGGCGGCGCAAACGGTCGTTACCTGGTCGTTGTACTGAACGGACTCAACGAACTCGAGATTGCTGCGGTCGGTGACTACCCGGCACCGATCCCTCTCGCGGGGCTGGCCAGCAACGAGGCCTGCCAGGGGTGCCACGGCGATAGCGGCGAGGTTGGAAGGTTTGACCCCGAGAATCGCGGCGGCCACTACTCCGCGCCGATGGCTGCGGATGCCTGCGTGGTCTGCCATCGTCCCGACGATCCGACAACACCGGATCCCGACGAGCCGAGTTATATGCAGTTCTTCAGAGTCGTGCACGGCATTCACAACTCGCACAACTTCCCGGCTGGTGAGTTCGTAACGGACCGTGATAATGCCTATAACGTCACCTATCCCACCTACATGACGAACTGCAGCGTATGCCACAGCGCCGACAATATCCTCCCGGCCACAGGCGACTCCGCACTAGCCGCGGCGAACGCGATGCCGGTCTCGGGCAGGGGCTGCTTGTCTTGCCACGGCTCGATGGAAAGCTGGACCTTCCCGGTAGAGCTTGGGTTCCACGACCTGATTACGGACCCGTTTGAGCACGATTGCCAAACCGCTTGCCACGAGCCAGGTGGCCTCGGACAGGCTAAGCTTATCGTGACTGACTTCCACAACGGTCTGGAAACCGGACGCGGCGGCATCATCTTTGGTGGCGTCGATACCTCCGTTACCGAGGGTGCGTTGTTTGATTGGCAGATCACCGGCGTCGTTGATGACGGCGTGAACCTGGCGATCTCCTGGCAAGCCTCCTACGACGGCGTTGGCGTCGATCCGTGTAACGCCGCCGCCGGTGTCGGCGCCCCGGTGTTCCACGGCGATGACGGTGGCAACCTCAGCATGCTGCGCAGCTACGCCCAGGGTGACGACTTCATCCTCGGCCAGTCGACCAGCGCGCCGGGCCAGGCCCTCAACGTGGGCGTAACCAATGACAACACGACCTGCGCTGGCGGCGTCGCGACCACCACCATCCCGGTGGACGACGTCGATGCCGAGCGCGGTATCGTGGCCCTGCAAGGGAAGCCGCGTGTCGTCAGCGTCCTCGATCCTGCCGGGACCATGGCAGTCCGCGCCGTGACGCCGACCTACGAATGGCTCGTGGGCGATGGCTCCGCGCCGCTTATGACGCGCCGCGATGTCGTCGACACTGGCGAATGCCTGAAGTGCCACGTGGGTTCGCTCTACCAGCATGGCGGCAACCGCGTTGACAACGTCGACATGTGCATCCTCTGCCACAACTCGGCCTCCAACGAGAAGAATGTTCGCGTCGGCATGGGTGTCGATGCGTCCGAAGCCTATGACGGCCGAGTCGGCGAGACCTTCGAGATGAAGACGATGCTGCATCGTATTCACTCGTCCGGTGTGGATGGTCAGCCTCCCTATCTGGTCTATCGGAACCGGGGCATCTACGCCTTTGCGCCGGATGTGTCAGTTCTGCCGAACTGGCCGGGCACAGGCCAGCAGGTTGTCTACGGTTCGGATCCGGAGGTCACGACGAACCACAACTTCCACTCTGCGGACTACCCGCGCGCATTGAACGCCTGCACGGCGTGCCACGATGCGGACTTCGCCGTTATTCCTGTTCAGGCCCAGGCGATGGCGACTACGGTCGACGCCGGTAGCGAGGTGTGGGAAGACCAGCTTGACGATGTGCTCCAGGGCGCAGCGACAACGGCATGCGTCACTTGCCATGCCGACAGCGCTACCAAGGGTCATGCATACCAGAACAGCTGGGAGCCGAAGGAATTCCCCGAGGGTCGCCAGACGATCATCGACGCGGGGAACTAACCATCGGGTCGAGGGGCGGGCCTTCGGGCCTACCCCGCGCTACCGATAAGGAGAAAAGACTGAGGCCGGGAGAGCAATCTCCCGGCCTTTTTTTGTCCGAAATCTAAATAGGTAGATGTACCAAGGGCCGGGCGGTCACCTGCTATATCAGGAGGATAGCTCCTCCCTCTAGAATTCAGGCTAAGAATCAAACAGTATGGCGGCAACTGTACCTGCGCCATTAATGTAACCAGGGTGATAGTCATGGCAAGATTTTCAAACAACGCGGTCCGTATTGCGGCCCTCATAATGCTCGGTATGTCCCTCGCCGCCTGCAGCAGCGACGGCAAGAATGGTCCTCCCGGACCTGCCGGACCTTCTGGACCTCCGGGACCTCCGGGACCGGTTGGACCGACCAACGGTGTTCCCATCAGTTCGGCCGAACTGATCAACGTCGAGGTCACGAGCGTTGCGGTCCCCGCAGGTGGCGGCGCCCCGACTGCACAGCTGACACTGACGAATGACCTCACCCAGGGCCTGTTCGGACTAACTGCTGGCGAAATTCGTTTCACCCTCGCGCAGCTCTCGCCCGGCACGGCCGGCGGCTCGAGCGAGTGGCAGTCTTACATCACGCGCGACAGCGCCGGCATCCCGAACGCCCAGGCCAACACCGAAACAGCCACGGCGGGAACGTTTGTTGATAATGGTGACGGCACCTACACCTACACGTTCGCTAACGACCTGACTGCTTACCCGGCCGGGCCCGCTTACGACGAAACCAAATCGCATCGCATCGGCGTTGAGATTCGTGGCCAGGCCCCGATCGGGTCGAACGGTATTTATAATTTCGTTCCGGCCGGCGGCGACCCGATATTCGAGCGCCGCATCGTCGACAACGACACCTGCTTCGCTTGCCATGACATTCTCAATTTCCACGGCGGGCCGAGAACGGACGTCGACTACTGCGTAACCTGCCACAACCCGTCCTCGATCGACGGCGACACGGCCGCTGAAGCCTGGGGCGGAACTGTCGATATGAAGGCCATGATCCATAAGATTCACTTCGGCATAAACCTGACCGAGGGCTACTTCATCGTCGGTTATGGCGGTACCGTGCACGACTATTCGGATATCGTATTCCCACAGGATGTGCGCAACTGCACGACCTGCCACGAAGAATCCGACGCCAATACACCGCAGGCCAGCAACTGGCGTGAAGTCCAGAACGTAGCTTCCTGCGGCAGCTGCCATGACAATATCGACTTCGCCGCTGGCGACCACGTGGGCGGCATCAACGACGATTCAACCTGCGTGCAATGCCATGGTCCGGATGCAAACGTCAACGGCGGCAGGCTGCGCGTCGAGGTCGTACACGAACTGCCGGCACAGCTGGCAAGCCAGAACTTCCAGTACAACATCGAGAATGTGTTCGATATGAACGTAGGCTCGATGCCGACGGTTGAGTTCTCGGTCACAAACCCGCAGGACGGCTCGTACTACGACATCCTCAACGATGTCGAATTCACGACCTGTGGCGGTGGTGCAAGCCGCCTCCAGATTGGAATCGCCTGGAACACCGCTGACTACACGAACACGAACAGCGGCGCCGACCCGGCCCAGCCTGTTGCGGCGGGCCTGAATGCGCTGGCCTGCTTCGGCAATCCTGGCGCTACCCCGGTAGCAGGCAGCCCTGGCTGGTTCAGCGTCACGGCTGGAATTCCATTGCCAGCTGATGCCGTTGGCACCGCTGCTGTCACGATCGATGGTCATCCGGCGGTCGATATCGACGGCACGATCGAGCGGATCCCGGTACGCAATGTTATTGAGTACTTCGGCATCGATGGTGCAAGCGCGGTCGCACGTCGAGAGGTCGTTGACATCGCGAACTGTGATAATTGCCACAAGGAGCTGTCGCTGCACGGCAACAACCGTACGGACGAGCCCCAGGTTTGCGTGACCTGCCATAACCCGAACGCTACCGATCAAAGGCAGCGTGGTGCAGGTGATTGCGACGCGACCCTTGGCCCGGACGATGTATCGATTGACTTCAAGTACATGGTCCACGCGATTCACGCTTCGGGCGAGACGGGTGTGCCTTACCAGGTTTGTGGTTACAACAACTCGGTACACGAGTACGACTTCCACTACCCGGGCCACGTCAATAACTGCGAAGGCTGCCACAATGAAGGCACATACTTCCCGGTTGACCCAGGTGCAGTTCTCGGCACCACGGTAGACACGGGCGCGGATATCGTCTCCCCGGTTGACGACATTGTTGTCTCGCCGAACACGGCGGTGTGCTCAACCTGCCACGTCTCCGACCTGGCCAGGCAGCACATGATGCAGAACGGTGGTGACTTCAACGCATCGAAGGCTGCAGACAGCACGTTGATCTCGTCTGGCTTCGAGACCTGCGAGTTGTGCCACGGTGCAGGACGCGCGGCCGATGTCGAGGCGGTGCATGGTGTGAGAGACTTTCCATTAAATTAAGGTAAAGGAAGGCTGCTGCCATGAGGCTGCTAACGACAATCATCGCCACGGCGATACTAACGACCCTGGCCGTCAGCACTGCTGACGGTCAGGAGGCTAACTACAGTCGCGAAGGTGCAGACACCTGTCTCTCCTGCCACGAGGAAGACTCCACCCTTGCCCTGTTTCGCGGCGCGCACGCCAACCCATCGGATCCCAATGGTCCGTTCGGGCACGGCCAGCTGCAATGCGAAGCCTGTCACGGACCCTCAGGTGATCACGCGGGACGTGTTCGTCGCGGCCAGGAGCGGCCTGCGCCGGGCGCCATTTTTGGCCCGGGCAGCGGCACACCGGTCGACGTGCAGAATGGCCTTTGCCTGGATTGTCATACATCCGATACGGGCTTCGGCTGGCACGGCAACGACCACGACATGAATGACATCGCCTGCGCCGATTGCCATACCAGTCACGCCGCCACGGATCCTGTGTTGATGACATCGACACAGCCCGAAGTGTGCTTCGAATGCCACCAGCAACAGCGCACGCAGACGCTCAAGCCGTATGCGCACCCGATCCGGCAAGGCAAGATGGACTGCAGCGGCTGTCATAGCACTCACGGCGCGACGAGCGAATGGCAGTTTGCCCAGGTAACGCTCAATCAGACTTGCTTTGACTGCCACGCCGAGAAGCGCGGCCCGTATCTTTGGGAACATGCTCCTGTTGCCGAGGACTGCGGCAACTGTCACAACCCGCACGGCTCGAATTACCCGGGCATGTTGTCGATGCGCGGCCCGATGCTGTGCCAGAGCTGCCACTCACAGGAAGGCCATCCGAGCGTTCCTGCGGATAGCGACGGCCTGCCGGGAGTTGCGGCATCGCCCTACATGCTCGGCCAGAACTGCCTTAACTGCCATACGCAATCACATGGCTCCAATCATCCGTCCGGATCGAGGTTAATGCGATGAGACGGAACAGACTAATAGCAACTGCTGTTTCAACCGTTCTGCTGGCTCCGGCCGCCGCAATGGCGCAGGTCGACACCAGCGAGTGGAATTGTGAATTCTGCCCGTTCGAGGACGGTCACCGAGCCCGCTACGACGCTGGTGGCGATTACGTCAGTGAAGATGCGGCACGCTTCGGCAATGGTACCGGCTACGATGAGAAGGGTGCCTATGTTGATGTTGGCGGCGAAGGCCGTTACCTGAAGAACGGCACGGAAGTCACCTGGTACGCCGAAGATCTTGGCCTCGATTCCCGGGTGTTGGAGTTGGGCGTCGGCAAGCCGGGGAAATTCGGTATCGATCTCGGCTATCGGGAAATTCCGTACCGTTTGTTCGGCGACACTGTCACACCGTTCACCGGCAACGGCGACACTTTGAATCTGCCAGGCGGGTGGGTCCCGGGCGCAACGACCGGCACCATGCCGGGGTTGTCGGCCGCGCTTGCCCCACACAGTATTGAGAAAGACCGCCGGATCCTGGAGTTTGGTGCGAACTACCTGCCAACGTCGAAGGTGCGTTTATACGCCGACTATCAACGGCAGCAACGTGAAGGCACCAACATCATGACGGGTTCGACCTTCTCGCAGAGCTCCTACCTGCCACGACCGGTTGATGATTACACCGACCGCTTTGACGCAGGCGTTCGTTATGCGAATGGCCCGTTCAATATGACACTGGCCTACCTCGGCTCGTTCTATACCAACGATGTCGGGTCACTAACCTGGGACAACCCATTTACACCGTTCCCGGGTGCTGACCAGGGCCGCACGGCAACTGAACCCGACAACGAGTTCCAGCAGTTCTCGCTTTCGGGCGCGTACCGCGCACAAGCCTGGGACACGGTAGTTGCGTTTTCGCTGGCGTCCGGACGCGGTGAGCAGAATGCGTCGCTGCTGCCGTATACGATCAACCCGCTGCTGCCGGCATTGCCGACACCGGTCTCGAACATCGATGGCCAGGTTGATACGACCAATTACGGGCTGACTTTGACGACACGCCCGCATGAACGCGCCAATGTCAGAATTTCGTATCGCTATGACGAGCGGGACAACAAGACGCCTGTCAATTTATGGTCACGTGTCATCACCGATGCGTTCACGTCCGGTGCGGCCGAAGCGAATGTTCCGTATTCGTTCGAGCGCGGTCGGCTCAACCTGAGCGGCAGTTTTCGCTTGTTTGACACTGTTACGATTTCGGGCGGCTATGATCGCACCGACCTTGACCGGGACTTCCAGGAAGTCGCCAGCCAGACTGAAGACAATGGCTGGGGCAAGGTTCGCTGGCGGCCAACACCTTACCTCGAAGCGACATTCAAGGGTGGCGGCTCGAGCCGTGAGGTCGACGATTACGATACCGATGTCGGTCTGATTTTCGGACAAAACCCGCTAATGCGTAAGTACAACCTCGCAGATCGCGATCGTGATTATGCAGAGGTCGTTCTTTCTGCTTCATTGGCAGAGACTCCACTGTCGGTCGGCATGACGTACTTCTGGGCCGAAGACAGTTTCTCGGAATCTGAGCTCGGGATGCAGGAGGCCACGGAGGATCGCTTCACGGTCGACTTTAGCTGGGCCGTTGGTGAGAATTCATCGCTATACCTGGCCGCGGGCAGCGAGGCCATTGAGTCGGTACAGCTCGGCAGCGAAACATTCACCGGGCCCGTCTGGGAAGCCGCTCACGACGATGACTTCACCCATTATGGCGGTGGCTTCCGTGTTGCCGGTATGAGCGAGAAACTTGACCTGACATTCGACTACACGCGTAGCGAAGGTGAGACAGAGATCCTGTTCACCGGCCAGGCCGTTGCAGCGGCGCCATTGCCTAATCTCGAATCAACCATGGATTCGTTGCGGCTTGGGCTGCGCTATAACGTCTCTGCGCGCATGGCAATCAACGTCAACGCGCGTTGGGAGCGCTTCGACATGGAAGACTGGGGTTTAGAAGGTATTGCACCAGATACTATCCCGGCGGTACTCACGATGGGCGCGAACCCTTACGACTATGACGTCTGGGTCTTTGGTATCGGCTTCAGCTACAAGATTGGCGCTGACAAAGAATAAAAAAAGGGGCCGGTTCCGGCCCCTTTTCTCTTACTCGTAACGTAATGCCAGCACGGGGTTTCTGCGCGCAATTCGAATCGCGTGCCCCGCGACCGTGCTCCATGCAAGCAGCACAGCGATTACCCCTGCCGCCAGCAGGATAATGATCGGTGACTGGATGCGGTCCGCGAAAAAGTCCAGGTAGATTTTCGAGGCGAAGAACGCGGCGGGAAGTGCGATCGCCAGCGCCCACATGACCGGTTTCGAAAACTGCCATACCAATAGTCGTGCGATCTGCGTCGAGCTCGCGCCCAGCACTTTGCGTACACCGATCTCCTTGGTACGTTGTGCGGCCATGAAGGCTGCCAGGCCAAACAGGCCGATCATCGCGAGCGACAACGCGACGAACGCAAAACCACCCAGCGCCATGTTCATATACTTGAGTACGTCGTAAACGTCGTCAAACGTCTCGTCGAGGAAGCGACCCTGCATCGGGTAGTCGGGGATCACGCGGTCCCAGACATTCTCGATCTCGGCAATCGTGTCCATCATGTTGCCGCCCGTGATGCGAATAGAAGCAGCACGAATAGAGGTCAGTGAATACGAGAATATCCACGGTTTTTCCTGGTTGAACAGCCCGAGAATGTTCTGTGTTGGCAACACGCCGACAATAATCAGTTCGCGCAAAGTACCCTCATCGCCATTTCGATACAGCCGCTGGTTGATCGCGTCTTCGGGGCGCTCGATGCCCATCCGCGCCAGCGTCAGTTCGTTGACGAGCACATTCAGCGTCTCCGTTTCGTCGACGATGAACACGTCTCCTGCGATATCGGTATCGATATTACGACCGGCCAGCAGTGGGATGTCATAAGTCTCCAGGAACTCCGGCGTAAATCGCATCGTGTTGACGCGAAAATCGCCTGCCTCATCGCCTGGCACGGTCGAATAGTCTCGCTGCGAATTGCTCTGCTCGTACGGAACCTGCGAGGAGAACGCGACATTCGTAACGTTCGGCAACGCCTCTAGCTCGTGTTGCAGCGTGTCGAGTCGATCCTGAATATCTTCGACGTTCAGGCGCATCAGGTTGTAAATTTCCGTGCGCGGGAAAATGAGGCTCGATTCTTTTACACGTTCGTTCTGCACGTAGACGACGGCCACGAGCGCCAGCATGAATGCCGAGATGCCAAACTGGACCCCGATCATCACGGCGCGCACGGACGATCCTTTCTTGCCTTTGCGGGCGACATCTCGCAGTGCATCAATCGGGCTTGCCCGAGTGATTAGCCAAGCCGGGTACAAGCCAGCCAGCAGCCCGACCAGTCCGGTTGTTGCGACCAACCAGGGCATGGTTCGCAGGTAATCGATCGTCATTATCTTATTGGTGGTGTTGTTGAACAGTGGAATGACGATTTCGAGCGCCGCAACTGCAATTACCATCGCGATGGATGCAATGACAAGACTCTC
>Ga0316189_10002829_pt1 | contig 16937 bp, 15 predicted proteins | sample LowCovwburrow_MG_FD_204930 | JGI IMG/M metagenome (GOLD analysis project Ga0316189, IMG submission 204930) | Coastal sediment microbial communities from Maine, United States - Lowes Cove worm burrow | ecosystem: Environmental > Aquatic > Marine > Coastal > Sediment | place: USA: Maine... | reverse complement strand
CTCGTGGACTCGGGGTTAGCGTCCTGCCTTCCGGCCAGGGTTTGATCAATATGACCTGTAACAATTTATGGAATCCACAGTAACCAATCACCAGCTGCCCCTTCGCGCCGGCGACTTCCGAAATCTGGCCGAGGCGCTCGACTACGCAGCGCAGGGCCAGACGGGCATGAATTTCTACGACTCTCGCGGCAGACTGTACGCGTCGGTCAGTTATTCCCAGCTGCGCGAACAATCCAAATTACTCGCGCGACGCCTGCTCGCACTCAGCCTGCCGAGAATGTCCAGGGTGGCCGTGATTGCGGAGACCAATCCGGATTTCCTGCGGTTCTTTTTTGCCTGTCAATATGCCGGTCTGGTGCCGGTGCCCCTCCCCGTATCCGTAAACCTGGGAAATCACCGGGCCTACGTGGACCATCTGCGCCGGATGCTGGCTGACTGCCAGGCGAAGGTGGCCATGGCCTCCACTGATCTCCTGCCTCTTTTCGAGGAGGCCGCGGACGGCCCGACAAAACCCGTGGTGGGCGATGCCAAGGCTTTCGATGGCTTGCCTGAATCGAGTGCTGATCTGGTCGCACCGCAGCCTGACGACCTTGCCTACATCCAATACACCTCCGGCAGCACGCGTTTTCCGCAAGGCGTGATGATTCGGCAATCAGCCGTTCTCGACAATCTGGCCGGAATTATCCGTCACGGTGTCCAGGTCCGCGCCGGTGACCGTTGCGTCTCCTGGCTCCCCTTCTACCACGACATGGGTCTGGTCGGCATGGTGCTGGCGCCTCTGGCCGCGCAGACTTCAGTCGATTACCTGGATACCCGCGTGTTTGCCATGCGGCCCCGCCGATGGCTCGAACTCCTGTCCCGGAGCCGCGCGACCATCTCCCTCGGCCCCCCTTTCGGATACGACCTGGTGGCGCGACGTTTGCGGCCCGGTGAGGCGCAGCGCTTCGATCTCAGCAACTGGCGGGTTGCCGGCGTAGGTGCCGAGATGATTCGGGCCGAAACGCTGGAACGGTTTGCCAAACGCCTCGCCCCGGCCGGATTCAACCCCCAGTCTTTCCTTGCCTGCTACGGAATGGCTGAATGTTCGCTCGCGGTGAGCTTTGCCCCGCTCGGCAACGGCTTGCAGCTGGACCGTGTCGCCAGTGAACACCTCGCGACACACAGCGAGGCCCTGCCTGCCGAAGCGGCTGCGGAGCCATCGCGCGTCAACACCTACGTGAACTGCGGCACCCATTTCCCGAACCACGAGATCGAGATCCGAGACCTTCGGGGACGGCGTCTGCCAGAGCGTCACTGCGGCGCCATCCATGTCCGCGGACCCAGTGTCATGAACGGCTATCTCGGTCAACCGGAGGCCAGCCACGACGTGCTCTCAGAGGACGGTTGGCTGAACACCGGGGATCTCGGCTATCAGGTCGGCGATTCGCTCTACGTGACAGGGCGTCAGAAGGATCTCATCATCGTCAATGGCCGTAACGTATGGCCCCAGGACCTCGAACACATCGCCGAGCAACAGCCCGAGGTCCGACCCAGCGACGCACTCGCCTTCGCTGCACCAGGTGCCGACGGTACGGATCAACCGGTCATCGTGGTGCAGTGCAGGGAGTCGGACGAGTTGAAGCGATCTCAGCTCGTATCCCGTATCCGGGCCCAGATCAGCGAAGAACTCGCTGTCGACTGCATGGTCGACCTGGTGGGTTTGCATACCCTGCCACGGACATCCTCGGGCAAACTTTCACGCTCCGAGGCGCGGCGCAACTTTCTGCGCGCCCACGAGGGCCTGAGTCTGACGGGCACCGATAATTCCGCCGAGCCGATCTCCGAACCCGTACGCCAGGAATTGTGAGCACAGCATCATTATCGCGTCGTGCGGCGACGCGGACCAGCCACGTCCAGACTCCGGATGCAGCGAAACCGGATGCCACAGAGCCGTGCATCGGACAGAGGCCAGAGGATTAGCAGGTGGAACCCGGGCCATCGAATCACCGCATTGATGGCGGGAAAGGATCGATCGCACTGACCGGAGGGACGGGATTCATCGGTGGTGCGATTGCCAAGCGACTCACCGACTCTGGCTGGCAGGTCAAGGCACTCGTCCGCAGCCTCCCCAAGGCAAAGGCCCTGAGCCGCCTGGGCATAGAACTGATCCAGGGAGACCTCGAAGATACCGAAGCACTGCGCAAGCTCGTGGCTGGCGTCCAGGCTGTAGTGCATTGCGCCGGTGCCGTGAGAGGAATCAACCGCGAAGACTTTGCGCGGGTCAATGTTGCCGGTACCGAACGAATTGCCTCGCTGGCGGCCTCGGCGGACCCACCTCCCCGGTTTATCGCACTCTCATCACTCGCGGCACGCGAACCGCAATTGTCTCACTATGCGTCAAGCAAGCGTGAGGGAGAGGTGGTACTGGAGAGGGTGTCAGATTCCATGCCGCTGACGATCCTGCGTCCGCCTGCGGTTTATGGGCCGGGAGACAAGGAGATGCTGCCGCTCCTGCTGCTGATGATGCGCCGCGGAATCGCCCCGGTGCTGGGTTCCGGTGAGGCACGTTTCTCCATGCTGTATGTCGAAGACCTCGCATCCGCGATCGAACAATGCCTGGTCGCGGGCGATGCCGGCCGAGGTGTGTTTGCGCTTCACGACGGCCGTGCCGGTGGCTACACCTGGTCGGCTGTCGTCGAACTGGCCGCCCGGGAGCGCGGCAAGCCGGTCCGCAAGCTGGCGTTTCCCCGTGGCCTGCTGCACGGACTGGGGTTGATCAGTCATCACTGGTCAAGGCTGACAGGCACCGCACCCATGCTGACACCGGGCAAGGTCAGGGAACTGACCCACCCCGACTGGGTCTGTGACAACACCGAGGTGAGCCGTGCACTTGACTGGGTACCGCAGGTTGAGTTCGCCGAGGGACTTAGACGCACCCTGGCATGGGAGCAAACGGCTCCGCGGCTTATGGAAAATTGAATCAAGTGGTGGCCACGGCCACAACGAAATCCTTATCTTACTCTAGGTAGAAGAAATTGCAGACTTATCAGGAAATCCTGTCCAGCCTATGTGAATTACTGGGGACCTTCGTCGAACAAGAGCAGGTGTTGGGCGAGGACACCGACCTGATCGATGAACTCGATCTGTCGTCCCTGAAGATCATGGACATGCTGATGGAGGTTGAAGACCAGTACGACGTGACCGTGCCATTGAACAAATTGCCGGACGTGCGGACGGTCGGGGACCTGGCGACCATGCTCCACAAGCTGGCCAATGAGTCGTCCTCCTAAAGTGACGACAATGGTTTCGGGGGACCGCACCTCCGCTTTGCTCGATTCATGAGTGCACGAATCCGCACCGGGCCGCCCGACCAGACTCCCGCCTTTAAACGTGAACACTTCGACACATCTCAGGCTTATCGAGAGCCGCTGGCAGTCCGCCATACCTGCTCCGGAGCTGGCCATTCTTGACGACGCGCTCGTGCGCCGATACGGCGACGCAATCGCCGGCATCCTCTACTACGGCTCCTGTCTGCGAAAAGGGGATGCTACTGAAGGCCTGGTCGATCTATACGTGATCGTCGACGGTTATCGTGCCGCCTACGGCCCTTCCTTAGGGGCTTTGTTCAACTGGCTTCTGCCACCCAACGTCTTTTACCTGGAACTGCCCACACCCGAGGGCACTGTCCGGGCCAAGTACGCCCTATTGTCCCTGCCGCAACTCAAACAGGGTACCTGCTGCTGGTTTCAGCCCTACCTCTGGGGACGTTTCGCCCAGCCCGTCGCCCTGCTCCGCGCACGCGACGAGGCTGCCAGACAGGCTCTATTGCAGGCGATGGGTCAGGCCGTGCTAAGCCTGGTCAATGCGACGGTGGCCGTGCTGCCCGCCCGCTTCAGCGCCAGAGAACTCTGGGAACAGGGGCTCACGTACAGCTACCGAACCGAACTGCGGGCGGAAAGGGCCGGTCGCCAGGCCGAACTCTTCAGCGACGCTGAGTCCTACTATTCCGATCTGACGGCCGCCGCACTGGCGTATTCGCAATTGCCGGTACGCAGGGAGGAAGGCGGCGCGAACTATGTGGCCGATATCGGAGCCGCACAGCGATGGCGGGCGCGGATGGCCTGGTCCCTGCGCAAGCTGCAAGGCCGGCTGTTACATGTGCTGCGCCTGGTGAAGGGCCTTTTCACTTTCAGCGGTGGCGTGGACTATATCCTGTGGAAACTCGAGCGACACTCAGGCGTCCGGGTCGAGGTATCGGATCGGGTGCGCAAACACCCGCTGATCTTCGGCTGGGGTGTGGTCTGGCGCCTTTACCGACGCGGCGCCTTCCGTTAGCGACCGGTTTGAGTGCGATCCTGTCTGGACCCGGTGTCCATGGAGTAGGAATCGGCCCGCTGGACCGCGGACTCGAAACGATCCTCCCAGCTCAACATATTGCGACGCGCATCCTGTACATAGGCCGTGAGCTTTACGGCCCGAAGTATGCCGCGATTGAGTAACCTGGCCGGCAGCGACAGAGGCCTCTCGACATCGATGATGAGGACCACACGCTGTTCGCCGGTCTCGTTCCACACCTCGTGCTCGAAGGTATCGTCCAGCACGAGGCACTTGCCCTCCTCCCAGCGGCGGGTCTGGTCGCCGACGCGGATACGACACCCCTCCCTGTCCCGGGGAATGATCAACCCGAGATGGGTACGTACCACGCCCTTGGTGACCCCACGGTGCGGGGGAATGTGGTAGCCGGGTGCGAGGATCGAGAACCAGGCGCTCTTGAGATGCGGTATGTCGTCCAGAATCCGGCTGGTCTCCGGACATTGCCTGCAACTGCGCTCGGCCCTGTGCCCGAAACCGTAAAGGATGAAGGTGCGCCAGTTGTCTCCGGTGGAGATCCTGTACTGATCTGGAGATATCTGGTGGAAAGGCGGTATCTGCTCGCGGTGTTCCAGCAACTGGTCCAACTCGGCGCGAATCGTTTGCCAATTGTCTTCCAGAGACCGGTTGTACGGGAACAGGTCAGCCGGAAAAAAAGGATGGTCCCCCACCAGCGAAGCACGACCCAGGTAGCGGTCCAGGGCCTGAAGCATGCGGCGGCCGTTGTTTTTTACGAATGCACGCCTTTGGGTGCGAAGGGTGTCTAAAAATGCCATTGGAGTCCCTATGGTCTGGCTGCTTTCAGAATCGGGCGCGGACCAATAATACCAAAGCAATTAATGCGGCCACAACGGGTGTGACCAAGGTGGTGAACGCTGGGGGCAGTTGCAGAACAAGCCCCGAATTTATGACCACCTGATTCACGATCTGAAACACCAGTCCTGCCGCCACGGCGGCAATGATCCGCTTCTCCACGGACGTGGAACGCGGTGTGCCGAAGGCCGCGGGAACGGCCAGCAACACCATCACTGTTACCGAGAACGGCAGTGTCAGTTTCTGCCACAGGCTGAGTTCATAGCGACCGGTCTGTTGCCCGCTGCCCTGCAGATAACGCACATAGGCAAACAGCTGTCGGGGCGACATGGTCTCGGGCGAAAGTTCCAGCAGGCCGATCTGCTCGGGCGTCATCAAGGAGTCCCACTGCAATTGTTCGACCCGTTCATTGCTCACCGTCGCCCCGCTCAGTTCCTTTACCGATACATCTTTCAGCAACCATCGGTTCGGGTCATCCAGGTCCGCCTCCCCAGCCTGGATAAAGCGGTTCACCCGCTGCTCGCCATCAAGCTCCAGGATATCGATTCCCATCGGAATCCGGCCATGTACGACGCGGCTGATATGGATGAATCTGTTGTTGTGATAGATCCAGAAACCCTCGTTGACCTGCGTCACCTCCGCCTCTGACAAGGCCATTACCTGGTGCCGGACCGCCTGCTGGTGCAGACCCGACACAACAAGATCGTCCATAACGATGGCAACCAGGGCGAGGAGGATGCCGCTCATCATCACGCTCCAGGTGAATCGCAGCATCGAGACCCCGGCGGCCAGCGCAGCATTGACTTCCCCGTTATGGGCAAGCAGCGACAGCGCGATGGTCGTTCCCATCAAAGCCCCGACGGGAAGCAGGTCCAGGGCACGAGGGGCGAGCATGCGCAGTTCAAACAGCATGGCGTCTGAAAAGTGGTAGCTTCCGGAGCCAACGTCGTCCAGCTGCTTGATCAGGTCGAGAAAACTGAACAGAAAAACCAGGGCCAGCATCACCAGCAGGAAGGCTCTGGCGATCTCGATGCCGATGTAACGATCGAGCTGGTTCATGTTCGTGAAAAACCCGAAGGTCTGTGAAACAAAACAGCGAGCAATACACCAAGCAGCAACAGCGGCCACCAAAGGCCGGGGACGGCACCGACCAGTCCTTCCTGTACCAGGTTCTTGGCAAAGGTCATGAGATTGAAAAAGACGGCATAGGCCACAACCGCCGCCAAGGCCTTTGCAGAACGCCCCCGCCGAGGTCCACTGCGACTCAGGGGCACGGCCAGCAGTGCAATCAGCACGGTTGCCACGGGCGTGGTCAGGCGCCATTGGAGCTCGGCCAGATCCTTGCGGTGCTTCGTCTCAAAAAGCGTCAGAAGCCCGGCGGCTTTGCTTTTGTAGCCGATCACTACAGGTTCCGGTGGTGCAAGTGTCAGATTCAAGGTGCCGAACTTACCGATCACATCATTGCTGCCCTGCGTGTCCAGCTCATACACATAGCCTTCTTCGAAGGTGAACACCGGCGGTGCCCCCTCTTCCCTCGGTGGTTGAAAAAGTGTCTTTCCGGTAATGATCTGCATTGCGTCCGATTTTCGGATCTGTACGATCACCTCCCCGGCGCTTCGGGCCGGACGATCCACCGTAGCGGCAAAGATGGCGTAATTCGAACCCGGGTTGACGAGCAACTGTCTCGCCTCCAGGTAACCTATATCGAACTCGGCCGCCGCCTGTGCCCGCAACAGGTATTGCTGCTCGTAGGCCCAGGGGCGTGCAAACAGGGAAACACAGGCCACCCCCAAGGCGACCACTAGGGAAAAACGCAGGATGATACCCGCAAGTCGAGCTTCTCCGAGTCCGCCCGCCGACAACGCAACGATCTCGCTGTCCGCATGCAGTCGCCCCAATCCGAAAACGATACCGAAGTAAAGGGCGACGGGAATAAGGATTTCGAGCGCGATGACCAGCCGGATGAATACCAGCTTGGCGACGGTCGCCGCAGGGATCAGGCCGGACGCGACCTCGTTGAGAATCACAGCCGTGGTAAAGCTTGCGAAAATCACCCCGCAGATACTGATGATGACCAGGAAAGGGCGGCTTATCTCGCGAGTGACGTAGCGATTGATGATCAACAGGCCTGTCCGGCGTTTATGGTTGAGATCTTAATCCTGATACAATTCGGCGCAGATCGTAAAATCAATCTTCCGTTCGGCATGAGCATATCACGGCTGCCCGTCAGCACGATTACACTGTTGGCATCGTTGGCTGTTTATACCGGGCACCTGAGTGACGTCCTTTCCCAGGACGACGAAAAGACCTGGCAGAGCCTGGTAGTCCATACTCTGAACCTCCCCTGAAAACAGGATAAAAGACCGGCAACAACCCGTGGGTATCTTCGATAAATTTCATGATTTGGCTGTCGGCATGGAGCAGCTGCAGGCGCTCGGAATCATGCCTTTCGGCGTGGAGATCGAGCGCGTCTCCTCAGCCACCGAGGGCGTCGTCCTCGGTCATCCGGTGATACTGGCAGGCACCAACAACTATCTTGGCCTGACTTTCGATCCAGACTGCATCAACGCCGCGCGAGAATCCCTGCTGGAACAGGGTACCGGCACCACAGGCTCGCGCCTGGCCAACGGCAGCTACGGCGGGCACCTGGCCCTGGAGCAGGAACTGGCGGATTTCTACCAGACGCCATCGGCAATCGTCTTTTCGACCGGATTCCTGGCGACCATGGGTGCGGTGAGTACCCTCGCCGGACCGGGCGACAGGATCCTGCTCGACGCCGATTGCCACGCTAGCATCTACGAGGGCACCCGCGTCAGCGGCGCCGAGGTGATCCGCTTCCGGCATAACAATCCCGCAGATCTTGAGAAACGCCTGCGCCGCCTCGAAGGGCAGGACAACAGTACCCTGATCGTGGTCGAAGGCATCTACAGCATGCTGGGGGACCGCGCACCGTTGAAGGAGATCGCCGCCCTGGCGAAACAATACGGCGCCTACCTGATGGTGGATGAGGCACACTCGATGGGTGTGCTGGGGACGAACGGCCGTGGCCTGATAGAAGAGTCCGGGGTGGAGGACGCCGTGGATTTCATCGTCGGCACCTTCAGCAAGAGCCTGGGTTCTGTCGGCGGCTTCTGCACCAGCCGACATCCAGAGCTGGAACTGGTGCGTTACAGCGCCCGCTCCTACATCTTCACCGCATCCCCCACCCCGTCGGTCATAGCCTCCACCCGGGTCGCCCTGAGGAAACTGCGTGATGGCCGCGACCTGCGCGAACACCTCTGGCACAACGCAAATCGTCTGTTCGACGCACTAGGGAAGGCGGGGTTCAAGCTGGGCCCCCATCCAGGCCCGGTGATAGCAATCGAGATGGATGATCCGAATCAGGGTCTGATCTGGTGGAAAAAACTGTTGGAACAGGGCATCTACGTCAACCTCGTGCTGCCACCGGCTACGCCAACCGGAGGGGCACTGCTACGTTGCAGCCTGAGTGCGGCGCACAGCAACGCCCAGGTGGATCGCATTCAAGAGGCGCTATGCGGATTGCGCACGATGGCCGAAACTCACGTCTGACAGAAACCAGCCCGATCAAGCGCCGGTCGCCTGGCGGTGACCGGCAATTAACCCAGCACTGACAAGAAAGACCCAAACCGGCATGCAGCAACTCTACTTTCACATCATCGGCGACCCACAGGTCAAGCTCTGGGGAATTACGCCGCGCGAGCGCCTGCGCCGGCAGATCCGGCACGTAGCAAACGCCACGCTGATCGATGATCTGGCGGACCTGCCTGAAGACGCCTCTGTCATGCTCGCGCGCGGCGATTTCCTGACCGAGGTGCGGACCTTCCGCCGGCTGATGGCCCATCCAGGCACCCTGCTTCGCTATGCACCGGACCAAAGGCTGGTTGCCGGTCAGGTGTCGGCAGATCAGGCGGAGGTGGCGGCAGCCCTGCTGCGAGGTGACCTGGTTAGCGTTCCCGAAGGACTGGATACCGTCGATCCGGCGGAACTGGATGCCTTTGACATCGACCTGCGCCGCTCCGCCCCACCCCTGCTCGAGCCCGTATCGGCGGATGATCGGGGGCGACTGGAGGATCTGCTGTATGGCAACGCCTACAAGGGCATCACCGATCTCGTGACCAAATGGTTCTGGCCGCGTCCGGCCAAGCGTGCGGTGCATTGGTTTGCCGAGCGTGGGGTGACCCCAAACATGATCACCTCGGTCGGATTCCTGCTCATGCTGCTGGCGGGCGTGCTCTTCTATCACGGCCATTACACCCTCGGACTGGCCGCAGGATGGATCATGACGTTCCTCGATACCGTGGATGGCAAGCTCGCCAGGGTCACAGCCCAATCCAGCCGCCTGGGCCACAACTTTGACCACGGCATGGACCTGATACACCCCCCTTTCTGGTACGTGATCTGGGGCATGTCGCTGAGCGGCTTTGACACCTTGCTGGGCTTCGATCAGACCGACTACTACTGGATGATCTTTGCCGGCTACGTGGGTGGCCGCGTGTTCGAGGGCCTTTTTCACCTCCTGGGTAGTTGCAGCATCTTCGGATGGAGACCCTTCGATGCTTATTTCAGACTGTTCACGGCACGCCGAAACACCTGCATGATCCTGCTGACCCTGGCGGTAGCCGTCGGTCGTCCAGATTGGGGCTTCGTTGGCGTCGCGCTGTGGACCGCCTTTACGACGCTCGTCCTTGGGGCACGCCTGGTCTACGGAACCGTCGTCCGGGCAACGAGCGAGCCACTGCGTTCCTGGTTGAGCAGCCCGAATGAAGCAGAATTAGAACACCCGCGCGCCTTCCGGCATTTCTCGGTAACGCGCAGCGCTTACGCCCAGGGGTAACTTCTCGGGAAAACCTGGCCCGCGCAGGGCGGTTCGTGAACCAAGGGCCCATGACGGCAACGCCCGCCACCTGCATTGAGGAGCCCATGAACGCCTTCTCTTTCTACCGACACGTTTATGCGCCCCTGGTACTGGCCAGCCTGTTTGCGGTCACCACCAGCCAGGCCGACGAGTCGATTCCCATACCCGCCTTCAAAGCCAGCTACACCGTCTCGCGTGCCGGCATAACGGTTGGCAAGGCCGTGCTGCAACTCGAGTACGAAGCCCCCACCCGATACCGGATACGCTCCAGCCTGAAAACGAACGCATTGGCTAGCCTGATCACAACACGGGATGAAAACGAAGAGGTCGTGGGCGAACTCGTCGACGGCATGCCCAGGCCGCTGCGCTACCACGCGGAGAAGACTGGCAGCGAGTTGCGCACGGTCAGCATGGACTTTGACTGGGACCGCGGTCGGGTAACCACCGAGGTCGACGGCCGGCAGCGCTGCCTCAGGCTGGGGCATCAAACGGTCGACCCGTTGAGCCTCCACCTGCTGACCATGCTGGACCTGCAAAGAGGCAAACTCGCTGACGCGTACGAGGTCGCCGGCCACGATCGTCTGAAGACCTACCAGATCCAGTCGCTCGGAGAGACCACCATCGAGGCACCGATAGGAGAAATGACGGCGCTGGCAGTCTCAAGGCAACGACCCCAAAGCAGGAAGGCGACCACATTCTGGCATGCGCCGGGGTTGGATTTTCTGCCGATTCAGGTATCCAGGACGAAAGACGGCGCGGAAAAAAGCCGCCTGACCATCGAGCGCCTCAAGAGGTAGAGACGGGTCCGGGTGGAGACAGACCGTCATCTTGATCCGCCGGATCGTCCTCTGATCCGGTCAGTTTGCCGTGCTCGATATGGATCACGCGATCAGCGATATCAGCCAGTCCCGACTGGTGGGATACGGCGAGCACAGTAATGCTGCCACGCAGGCCACTGAGTGTTTCGCACAGGGCGGCCTCGCTGCTTGGGTCCAGTGCACTGGTTGCCTCGTCAAGGATGAGAAGCTTGGGCCGGCGAACCAGCGCCCGCGCGATGCACAGGCGCTGCCGCTGACCTCCCGAGACCTTGCCGCCGCGTTCCCCGACGACTGTGTGCAGACCCTCGGGCATGGACGCCACGAAATCCCACGCGCCCGCAGCCCGCAAGGCCCATTCCGTATCGGCCTCGCTCAGTGCCGGATCACCAAGGGTAACGTTATTGAGCACGCTGTCGTGCAAGAGCAGTATCTCCTGCGGGACGTACCCGATCATGTGTCGCCATTTCGAGAGACTGCAATCCGCCAGTGGGGTATCGTCCAGAAGGATCCGGCCGGCAGTCGGTTTCAACAGGCCGGTGACCAGATCGACCACTGTTGTCTTACCCGAACCCGAAGGCCCCACCAAAGTGGTGAATGAGCCGACAGGGATGGACAGGGCAACATCGCGCAGGATCTGCTTGTCACCGATCGAGAAGCACACCTGGTCGAGGCGTATCTCGCGGTTGAGGTGGGGAGTCTGGTTGCCGCCGGTCTCGCGCGCCTGCTCGGCGTTGTCGACCGCACGCATAATCGACCAGTAGGCGCTCTCCTGCGACACCATCTTCTGATAGGCACGTTGCACCTTCCCGGCGGCGCTCAGGACCCTTACCAGCAATACAACGAGAACCATGATGCTCGCCACCGGAATCGACCAGTGCGTGACCACCGCGTAGAGGCCCAGGGCCACCAGCATCACGATTACCGGCTCCTGGAGGGCGCGAAGCGCCTCCTCGCTGAACACCTGCCGTCTCAGGGCGTCATTCAGACGCCCGGTCTCCGATTCCTGCACGGCGCTGGCCCGCTCTGCCAGTCCCATCGATTTCAACGCCTTGACCGACTGCAGCGTATCCGTCATGCGGGACAGCAGGGATGCAAACAGGTCAGTCTGGCGAAGGCCCGCGCGGCGGGCGGTCCCCACCAGCCGCCCGAACAACAGAAACAGGAGTACGCCCCCCGCCAGGGCGCTCAGTGTGACCTGCCAGGACACGGTAAGGGCCACGAAGCTGTATACCAGGGCCTCAATCAGCAGCGCGATGGTACGTGCACCGTTCAGATAGGCCGATGACGCCCGCACTGACTCGGTCGCCATGGCGTTGGTCAGGGCACCGATCGGCTGGTGAAGAAAATAATCCCAGCGCGCACCGAGCAGCGCGCTCAACAGTTTGAGGCGCACATCGGTGGCGACCTGGGCCACCGTATAACCGACGTGTCGGTTCGCGAACAGCATCAGCAGGCCTTTCACAGTCATCCCGATGACAATGATGATCAGCAGATTCCCAAGCGCGGGCGTGATCCCGACGTCCCTCAGAAACGACACGATCGGGGAATCGCTCAACGCGGAACCGGAGGTTTGCGGATCGAGAGCGACCTGCAGCATCGGCAACAGGGCCGAAAGACTCAGGCCCTGGACGATGCCGGCCAGGAGCAGTGCAAAAAGTGTTACCAGGGTCCGCGCCGGGTAGGCACGCGCCACATCGACCATCAGGCGCACAGGCTTGTCCTCGCAGACCGGGTCAGGGGCAAGTCGTCGGTCCGGCAGCAGTACGCGCCAGGTGGCAGCAATAAAGATCGGGACAACTGAGTGGGCACGGGGTCAGGGATAGGCGTGGGATTGTAGGGCCCGAGCTGGGCGATCGGGACTCGGGCAATGTTACTCCGGGCGGCTGCACCCTGCAATGACGCGGCCGGTGAATACGACGCCCCTCAGGTTAGCGGTTTCTCTTCGTCGACGGCCACGAAACCACCCATACGCTTCGAATACCGGCGCACCGACATCGTCAGCTGAGGCTTTCCCGAACCATTCCGGATCCGGTAGAGGTGGTACTGAGCACGACGCGGCGGATGCTCCGCCAGCTCCGACGCAGAGCAGGCCCCGACCACCGGGGCCCGACCTCCCGGCGTGTCCAGCCAGTTCATATAAGACCGGTGGGCGTGACCGTGCAGCACCAGATCCACGCCCTGCTCCGAGACTACAGACGCCAGTGCCGGCGCGTCGGTCAGGCGTTTGCGCCAACGGATGCTCCCCGGCACCGGTGGGTGGTGCAGCAGGAGAACCCGGTACAGACCGGCCTCCCGCGCCTGTCGGAGAAGTCGCGAGACAAGCTCCATCTGGCGTTTCCCGATCCGCCCCGTCGCGAGCAGGGGAGATGAGGGAACGGCCGAACTCACGCCGATCAATGCAACATTGCCACGGACACGCAGACTCGGAAAAACCGAGTCCGGCCCATTGCCACTTCCCGCATCCGGCCCGTCCGAGCGCATATAGGGCGACCACAATGAAAAAGTCCCCTCCCAAGGCTCCGACACGTAGGTATCGTGGTTACCAGGCACCAGGGTCACATGCTGCGGGGTACCGACCCTGGGCAGCCAGTCAGCGGCCTCTTTGAACTCCTGCCGGGTTCCCAGGTGTGTCAGGTCGCCGGTGATGGCGACATGATCCGGTCTGACTGATTCAATGTCGGCGATCAATGCGTCCAGGACCTCCGGACGGTGCTCGTGACGTCTGCGCCGCCGCCAGGAGAGGTAACCCAGCAGGCGTTTGCTCAGCAGGTCCGTCGCCCCAATGTCTTTCAGACTTGTCAGATGGGGGTCGGAGAAATGCGCGAGGACCCAGCCGCCCTCACTGCTTGTCGACATTTTTTCCACTCAACCCAGTTCCAGACGATAGACCCTGGAGCGCCGCGAAAACACCCGTTCGAATTTGCTCCAGATGCCGGTGACCGTGGTGTTGTCTTCCAGCTCTCTGTTCGTCTCCATGTAACTGACCCCGCGGCGGTTGAGCGAATCGATCATGGCCAGCCCATTGAAGGTGATAAGGCCGGAGGGTACTCCCGGCTTCATACCCGCGAGCAGAAAGTCCACCGTTTGCGGTTTCCTGTACGCCTTGATCAGATGCAGGAAGCCGAACGGCAAGAGCCGCCCGCGGGCCTTTTTGAAACCCTCGCTGAGGTTGGGCATACCGATCATGAACCCGACCAGCTCGCCTTGTTTCGAGAACATCAGCGTGACGAAATCGGGGTCCAGAAAGCCGAAATACTTCTTGGTGTAATAGTCCTTCTGCTTCTGCGTCAGCGGCATGACCCCGTAGAGTCCGGCGAAGGCAGCCTCGAGCACCTCCCAGACCTCCGTGGCATGGGACAGCAGCTCCTTGCGGCTCGTACAGGTGACCACCCGATACGCATCATCGCGGGCAAAGCGTTTGCGCAGCCTATCCAGCATTCGCGAATTTTTCGGGACCCGCGAGCGGAACTCGACGTAGTCGACATCCTTTTCGAAACCGTAGTCCTCGATCAGCCGCTGGTAGTAGGGAAAGTTGTAGCTTCCACTGATGGTCGGCAGATGGTCGAAGCCCTCGATCAAGAGACCCTCGGGATCGAGATCGGTAAACCCCTGCGGCCCGGTCATGTCGACGCAGCCCTGGCTGCGGAACCAATCTGCCGCACTGTCGAGCAGAGTGTCTGACACGCGCCGGTCATCGATGCACTCGAACCAGCCGAAGCGGCCCCGCTTGTAGCCGAGCTTCTCGGTCTCCATGGTGTTGACGATGCAACAGAGTCTCCCTACGATCTGGCCCCCATCGCTTGCGAGAAGCAGCCTGACGTCGGAGACTTCGAACGCCGGGTTCTTTTGCCGGTCGAAGTAGTCGAGTTCATCAGAAAACAGCTGCGGCACCTGATGAGGGTGCCCGTCATAGAGCCGGTACGGCAGCTTTACCCAGGATTTCAGCTCTCCCCGGCTCGCGACTTCATGTACTTGGATACCCATCAAGGTCCTTCCGAATGACAGGCGAGAAAATATACCCGAATCCAGCCTTTACCGCCCTCGTGCTCGCCGGCGAGCGCGGACCAACCGACCCTCTGACGGAAGGTACGGATGCCGACTGCAAGGCCCTGGTGCCGATCGGCGGCACACCCATGCTGTTCAGGGTCCTGGATGCGTTGTCCGACAGCGACGAGGTCGGCCCGATCCTGATAAGCGGTCCCGATCGATCGCAGATGGAACAAAGCCGACACCTGACCGAAGGCATCGCCGCAGACCGCTGGGACTGGTGCCCGCCGGGTGCCTCACCGGCCACCAGCGCCTACACCGCACTTCAGTCGCTGCCCCAGGAATCACCGGTCCTGCTCACGACCGCGGATCATGCACTCCTAAGTGCCGAGATTGTAGACCACTTCTGTGCCGCGGCGCGGCGCAGCGGTTGCGACCTTGCCGTTGCGTTGGCAGATCACTCCCAGGTTGTATCGGCCTTCCCCGATGTGCGCAGGACTGCGCTGCACTTTCGTGGTGGTGCCTACTGTGGCTGCAACCTGTATGCCTTCCTGACACCCGAATCGAGACGCGTCGCCGACTTCTGGAGCCAGGTCGAGCATGACCGGAAACGCCCCTGGCGCATAGCCCGTGCACTGGGCTGGGGCCCCCTGTTCGCCTATCTCACCCGACGTTTGTCCCTGGAGGGGACTCTCAGGCTGCTTTCGGACCGGCTCGGTCTGCGAATCTGTCCGGTCATATTGCCGTTCCCGCACGCGGCAGTGGATGTGGACAAACCGAGTGACAGGGATCTGGTCGAACGGATACTCGAAAGCCGGGAAGGCGCTTAGCGATCCCGGGGACTGCTTTCAGGCGCTCAACGTCATGTCGGGCGCCTGCTCCGCATTCGCCGCATGCCAGCGCCCTACCATCACAGAGGCGCGCAGGAGATCGAGTGGATAGTCGACCTCGGACCATTCCAGACCCGAGATCAACTGCGTCCATACCTGGCCGGTCGACTCTGCGATCTGGCCAATGATCGACAGATACCACTGCTTCAGGCTGTGAGGGTCCCGCACTGCCTGTTCGAGTGAGCCGCGGAACAGATCGACGCCCTCGCCCCTGAACAGCATGAGGCCGATGGACTCGGCATTCGTCTGCTCTGCCCTGAGATCCTTTCCAATCCGCACAAGACGTTCACCGGATAGGCCAACCTTCATGTCGTCGGCGTCGTAGTTAGGCTTTTCGTCGATGGCCAGGGTGATAGGCCGTGACGGCGAATCCAGCACGCGTTGAAGCACCGCCGGCTCGAACAAGGTATCCCCGTTGATCAGGATAAAATCCTCGGTCATTTCCCCCCTGGCAACCCAGCAGCTGATCAGGTTGTCCGCCGCCTCGAAGAAGGGGTTGTAGCAGAGGCTCGTCTTCGCCTTTCCATCACGCTTGGCGAGCATCTCCTCGACCTTTGTCACGCCAAACCCGACGACCACGGTAACCTGCTCGACACCGCATGCCTCGAGCGCCTCGAGCTGCCACTCGATCAAGGTCTTTCCCTGGATTGGAAGCATGCACTTGGGCGTCGCCTCCGTCATTGGCGAGAGCCGACGTCCCTGCCCGGCGCTGAGGATGATCACTTTGGGCATCTGCAGATAAATTCCGTAAATAAAGGCGTAATGTACCACATGGCGTCTTACTCAGGCTGACACGACTGCACCGTGAGCCCTTGCCCCATAGCACTGAGATTCCATGCCGCAACCGCATTGCTTCTTGTCGAACCCGGCCATTTGAATCTCGAGGCTTCGAGTCAATCACTCGGAGCCCGAACCGAAGAGACGAGTTAGCGGCAGACTACCGCAGGTGGAGGGAGTCTGGCGGCAACGAGTCTCTACAAATACTTCCCTGATAACGCGAAATCTACAGCGAATTCCGCCTCACAAAGCCTCACACCCTTGTGAAGACACCGTCCTATACCACTGTTTTTGATTGTATTATCGTTCTTTTTATTTCCCGATCAGAGTCAGGAACAGGGAATTATCAGGGAACACCACCCTCCCCGATATCGGATTCAATTAGGCTTTTTCTCAGACCCAAAGTCGCTCTCGACCAAGATAAGA
>Ga0316189_10002827_pt1 | contig 16942 bp, 16 predicted proteins | sample LowCovwburrow_MG_FD_204930 | JGI IMG/M metagenome (GOLD analysis project Ga0316189, IMG submission 204930) | Coastal sediment microbial communities from Maine, United States - Lowes Cove worm burrow | ecosystem: Environmental > Aquatic > Marine > Coastal > Sediment | place: USA: Maine... | reverse complement strand
GGCTCCGGTTCGAATATGGAAAACATCCTCGAATTGCTGCCTGAACAACGCAATCGGGGATATGACATGCACCGTCTTTTAAGCTGCATTGTGGACAGCGAAAGCCTTTTTCCGATAAAGCCCACCTTTGGCAAATCGGTCATTACAGCACTGGCAAGGATCGACGGCGGAGTTGTCGGGCTGGTCGCCAACCAGCCGATGGTTAATGCGGGTGCCATGGATACCGACGGCATCGACAAGGTGATCAGTTTTCTGTGTCTTTGTGACTCCTTTAACATTCCCTTGCTCTTTTTCCACGACATTCCCGGATTTTTGGTCGGTAAAGTGGCCGAACGCAAACGGGTGGCCGCACGGGTTATGAATTACATGAATGCTCTGGGGCTATTGACGGTTCCCAAAATTTCGATTGTGGTCAGAAAAACCTACGGAATGGCCTTCTGGAATATGTGCGGATCCGGCTGCGCGGCCGATTTCCTGGTAGCCTGGCCCTCGGCGGAAATGAGTTTTGTGGATCCTGCGATTGCCGCCAATGTGGTTTATGGCGGCAAACCTTCGGCTGCCGATAAAGCGTCTGAAGAGTGGCAAAGGCTCATGCACCGGCTGGTGGACGATGCCTCGCCTTACGGCGCCGCCGGAAAGCATTATATCCACGATGTCATTGAGCCGAAGGAAACGCGGTCTTACATTATCAGAGCGCTTGAAATCAGCCATAACACGCGCAAAAAGGGGATTAGCGAGCATAGACTGGCTAACTGGCCGACTAAATTTTAACTGAGCAAAAACGCTGGAGGTCATTTGTAAGTTGTATGTTATTTGTTGGGTCCGGTTACAGGATGGGCGGACTCCCAAACCGGCTGCCTGAAACCGGCCTTTGCCTTCCGGTTTCAGCTTGAGGCCGATTGAAGCTCAACGCAGTTATAGCTGATTGAGTCTCCAACTGACGACTTACAAATTACAATAAACAACTTACAACACACACACCGAAATTTTGGAGGCAATATGAGCAAAAGAGTATTGAAGACAAAACTGTGTGATATGCTGGGGATTGATTATCCGATTTTAAGTGCCGGCATGGGTCCTACTCTGATTGGAGAAAAAACCGGAGCTCCGGTGGAATTGGTGGTCGCTGTTTCGGAAGCCGGCGGTCTTGGCGTTCTGGGCGGCAGCGGATACACGGTGGATGAACTTTCAGAAGCCATTCAAGAGATCAAAAAGCAAACCGACAAGCCGTTTGGTGTTGACCTTCTCCTGCCTAAATACCTGGATTTTAAGGGGGGACTTGGAAAAACAGATGCTCAAGAACTGCCGTTGAGCAGGGTACTTGAAACCATCCCCGAAGCCCATCGAAAATGGATAAACAAAATAAAGCAGGAAATGAGCTTGCCGGACGTTGAGATAATGGTGCGCAGAAATACGACCACCATGTTCCCGAAGGAATCCATCCAGGTCTGCCTTGAAGAAAAAGTGCCGCTTTTTTGTGCCGGTCTCGGAAATCCGGGTTTCATGGTGTCAGAGGCCCATGCCGTCGGCATGAAAGTTTTGGGTATCACCGGCAATGCCAAAAATGCCAAACGCATGGCGGACGCCGGAATCGATTTGCTCGTCGCCCAGGGGCATGAAGGTGGCGGACATACCGGCCGGATCGGAACCATGGTGCTCCTTCCGGCAGCCATCGACGCCGCTTACCCCGTGCCGGTTCTGGCCGCCGGTGGTATCGGTGATGGACGCGGATTGGCGGCCGCCCTGGCAATGGGTTGTGTGGGGGTCTGGGTCGGAACCCGCTTTCTGGCAACCAATGAGGGTGGTGCCCTGGATGTCAACAAACAGAAAATAGTACAATCCACCGATGAAGGCACCCGCGTCAGCACCGCCTATACGGGCAAAACGCTGCGGGCCAGCTACAACCAGTTTCACGATCTCTGGGCCAGCTCGGGGCTTGACCCCCTGCCCTTCCCGACCCAGGTCCTAATTTCTTCCGCAATGCTGGCAAGCTTTATCGAAGCCAACAAAACGGACTTTGTGGGCGGACTGGCCGGGCAGGTTTCAGGCATCATAAAGGAAATTAAGCCGGCTGCCCAGGTGTTGGAAGCCATGGTGGCGGAAGCGGTGGACATATTGACGAGAAAATTACCGGAGAACGTCACTGCCAGGTGATGGGAAGCGAAGGTTTCAGGTGTTCCGCCGCGGCGGATAAGCTCAGCCGCCGGCCGCCGAGACGGCCAGTCTATTCGAAATAAAAACAAAGGTCTAAAAAATCCCAAATCTCAAGCACCAAATTACAAATAAATCACAAAACTCAATATTCAATGACCGAAACAGGTTTGGGATTTAGGTCATTGGCAATCTAGTTTCATATGAGCGGCGCCGCTGGCCTGAAAAGCGGCCAGTCTAATCGAGAAAGAAACTGATGAACATCGAACGTCCAACATCGAACATCGAATGAGTGTATTCTGTCTATTTTAAAAAAGATTTCGCGTAGCGATTCCATGATTCGTCATTCGTCATTCGATATTCTGCGGTTCGCTGTTAGGCCTCGCGGAATCTCATACAGAGCTCTATTTGCATAATGAAGTTTCATGCAAGGTTTCAGCCATCTGTCAGGTAACGCCTGCGGCGCAACCTGACCTACGGGCTTCGAAATTCGACTCGGCTGAGTCGCTCGGCCGTGAGTCGTTCGACCCTGAGCTCACGACTGAAGGGCTCTTCGCAGGCTGCGGTTCAGCGCTCGGCGGTTCTGCAGTTCGCAGCTGAAATGCAAGTCTCCTCTATCATCTGTCTTCTATCCGCTGCCTTCTGTCCTCTGACCTCTGCCCTCTGCCTTCTGTCCTCTGGTGTCTGTTATCTGTCTTCCGGCAACTTATCCGTCAGTGCGGCAACCCCCGGCAGGGTTTTTCCTTCGATAAACTCCAACGAAGCCCCGCCTCCGGTGGAGACATGTGACACCTTATCAGCCACTCCGGCTTTGTTGACGGCCGAGGCTGAATCACCGCCACCGATCACGGTGGTGGCCCCATTAGCGGTCACCTGGGACAATAGCTCGGCAATGGCATAGGTTCCCCGGGCGGTTTCATCTATCTCAAATACACCCATGGGGCCGTTCCAGATAACGGTTCTGGCATTAAGGAGCACAGCACGAAATGTTTCGATGGATTTGCTGCCGATATCGAGGCCTTCCCAATCAAGCGGTATGGCATCGACTCCGACTTCCTTCAGCACGCCTATTTTACGCGCGTCAAAATCGAAAAAATCGGTGACCATGCAATCAACCGGCAAAACAAGTTTGTCACCACCCTGTGCCAAAATTTCTTTGGCATATGCCACCTTATCCGCTTCAAGCAAAGATCTGCCGATTTCAAAGCCCCGGGCTTTAAAAAATGTATAGGCCATCCCACCACCGATAATCACCTTATCAACCTTGGGCAGCAGGTTGGTGATGACATCGATTTTGCCGGATATTTTGGCACCGCCGAGAATGGCAACAAACGGCCTGGCGGGATTTTCCATGACCCGGCCGAGGTAGTCGAGCTCTTTAAGCATGAGATAGCCGGCGGCACATTGTTTGAAAAAGTGTGTCACCCCTTCGGTGGAGGCATGGGCCCGGTGGGCGGTTCCGAAAGCATCGTTAACATACATATCACCGAGTTTGGCCAGTTTACCGGCAAACCCCGAATCATTGTCCGTTTCTTCCTTGTAATAGCGAAGATTTTCAAGCAGCAGAACATCCCCGTCATTAAGCCCATTTGCTGCGGTTTCAACGGCCTCTCCGATGCAGTCATCGACAAAGGCGACATCATTGCCCAACAGTCGGCTTAAAACCGCTACGCAAGGCTTCAAGGACATCTCGGAAACCCTTGACCCTTTTGGCCGGCCGAGATGTGACATCAGGATCAGCTTGCCACCTTTTTCCACAATATAGTTGATTGTTGGCAAAGCCGCCCTAATGCGCTTATCATTGGCAACCTTCCCGTCCTCCAGCGGCACGTTAAAATCAACCCGCATCAGGATGCGCTTGCCGTGCAAATCCAAATCTTCAACCGTTAGTTTTTTCATAATGGGTCTCCTTTGTCACTTCTGCCTAAGTACACAGATGCTAAATATGACAAACTGATATTTCATCACAGAACATAGAAAAAAATTTAAATATCAATCCTCATGTAATCGAGTAAAATTCCAATGCGTTTTTCCCCAGGATTCTTTCCAGAACGGTATCCGAAAGCTTCAGCTCGCTGAGGCGTCTGATCTCCCGGTCCCAGGCATAGGGAAGATTCGGAAAATCAGTGCCGAAAATTATGCGATCCGCCCTCATTTCGGTCAGGTCGGGAAAATAGTCCATGGGCAGATAATCCGCCAGTGTCATGGTAATATCCAGCCAGAGATGGTCGTATTTTAGCAGCATTCGACGGTAGGCATCAAATTCAGCGGAGCCTTCAACAAACCGGATTGACTTATTTGCTTAAAATCATTCTTGCCGGACGAAATATCAGATCGGGCACTCACAAGTTTCCTCTCAAACAGTTTTAATGGTGGTTATTTAAATACGCATTATTTATAAAAATGGAAAGAGATATTTGACTATCCGCGCAAGATATGAAATATCACCATAGCCGAGACAGACTGGAATCGAATATTGAAAACATTCAATCATTTGAAGTGACCTTCAATTTGTTAATATTTAAATTTAATAAAATAATACAAAGTATATAAATCATTATGAAAACAACACACAAAGTATTTTTTAAAAATTCCAAGAAAATGAGTGCCATCCCTTCGTCAAGTGTGCATCTGGTGGTCACCTCGCCGCCCTACCCCATGATCGAAATGTGGGATGAAATGTTCAAACGCCAAAGCAACGAAATTGCCAAGGCCCTAAAACACGAAAAGGGTTTGCAGGCCTTTGAATTGATGCACCGGGAGCTTGACCCTGTCTGGCAGGAAATTTATCGAATATTGATCGATGGCGGTATTGCCTGCATCAACATCGGCGATACCGTTCGGACCATTGATGGTGATTTCGGGCTGTATCCCAATCATTCCAGGATCCTGAATGCGATGCTAAAAACCGGCTTCAGCGCCCTGCCCCTGATATTGTGGCGAAAACCGACCAATGCTCCGAATAAGTTTATGGGATCGGGAATGCTGCCGGCCGGGGCTTATGCTACCCTCGAGCATGAATATATTCTCATCCTGCGAAAAGGCCCTAAAAGAGAATTCAGCAGTCCCCGGGAAAAACAAACCCGGCGGGAGGGCGCATTCTTCTGGGAAGAAAGGAACAACTGGTTTTCGGATGTGTGGTTTGGTTTAATCGGAACCACCCAGAAGATGAAAAGAAACACCGCCAGGTTGAGAAGTGCGGCCTTTCCATTTGAGCTATCATATCGTCTGGTCAATATGTATTCGGCAAAAGGGGATACGGTGTTGGACCCCTTTCTGGGTACCGGAACCACCATGTCCGCAGCCATGGCAACGGGGAGAAACAGCATCGGTTTTGAGATTGAATCCGGTTTTCGGGATAAGATATTTTCCATACAGGATATGGTGATTGATACTTCCAACGACCGAATTCATCACCGGATCCAAAACCATCTCGAGTTTGTTCAAAAACGAGCCGAAGATAAAGGCAACCTCAAGTATGTCAACAAACATTATAAGTTCCCGGTAGTGACCCGGCAGGAGGTTGAGCTCTTTTTTAATCCTCTTGAAAACATCGAGCAGACAGATGGGGACACGATGGCTGTGATGTACGCCGATCTTCCCCGGGAAACTTTTGAGGGTGATTGGAAAGAATTGGCACCCCCACCGGTAAAAAAAACAAAAGGCGGCCAATTGCAGCTGTTTTAGAGAATTGGCTCAAATTAATATTTCAACTTTGCCGTTAATAAATTCGCAGCCCGGTTAATTGGTTTCAGGTGTCGGGCGTCAGGTGTCGGCCCAGCCGCCGGCCAAAAAATCAGCCGGTTTGATCGAAAAAGAAACTTTAATGTTGTCCCTGACACCTGAACACTGAAACCTGACACCTCGAAACCCAATGCTCCCCAAGAAAGAAATATTATCGGCTATGTAACGTTATTAGGGAATCATCATATTAGTCATCATGTCGGATCTGCCGGCGAATCCAGGCCAGGCCGAACCGCCCCCACAGGTTATGCATCGCAAGACCAAGCGGCAGCGTTTTTTCCACCAGCGGGGTGAGGTAACAGATGCGAATCAACTGCATATACAGCTCCTGCATGTCGCCGGCATTGATAAGAATCTCATTTCCCCGGCGATCCAGTTTCCAGCGATGGGCGATTTTTCGCGCAACAACCTCGCCAGCGCGCATTTTTACCAGCGCCCGAAAGGGCCCTTCAGGCCGGTAAGGAACAGTCAGACCGTTTTCAAGGGCGACCACCGCTGCCTTTGCAAGACCGGACCGCCATGATGCGACATCAAACCGCTGCCGGCTCAACGCTTTATCAATCGGATAAACGGCTATATTTTCAATGGCCGCCACTGCCTGCTCACAGGCCACGGGACAGCCTGTAAAGAAAAGCGGCTTCAAACCGAACGGGGCCAGGGAGGAAGAAAAGAGTTCAACTTCGGCCAGTGGTCTTCCGTTCACCTCCAGCCGCGCGATGCGAGAAGTTAAGGTGTGGGCTAAAAATCCATCGGTTCCGGAGGCCGCATGCATACCCATGAAAAAAATACCTTCAGCGCCGCCCGGATCACCGATGCCCGGCACCGGGCCATCCCGGTATCCGTGGATGACTTCGGTTCTCCCATCGATTTTTTCAGGGAGCAGATTGTAGCCGGTGCGATGAAAATCTTTTATCCGGACGTGTTCGACACCGGATGCGAAAAGAGCCTGCACAACGGCATTGACATCACGGGTCATTTCCAAACAGGCGCGGGACCACTCACGGGTCATAAATGAAGCAGCCCGGTGATTCCAGCATCCCGAACTGCCCTCAATATCGACAATGATCAGAATCCGTTTAAATCGGCGGCTCAATTATTTTGCTCTTTCGGCGGGCATGGCGGTCCGCTTTGAAATTCGATGCCCTTGTGAAACTACATGGATTGACGAATGACAAATGACGATTGACGATTGGTGGATGTCGCTTCGCTCAGTCTATTTTAAAAAGACAGAATACATTCATTCGACGTTCGATGTTGGACGTTCGATGTTCGACGTTAATCAGTTTCTTTCTTGATTAAATTGGCCGTCTTTTCAGGTCAGCGGCTGCGCTTATATGAACCATTCATTTAGACAAGATTTACAGGATTAACAAGATTGTTTTTGCTCAGCCTGGTTACATCCTGTCCATCCAGTTGATCCTGTCAGAAAAATATAATTGTATTTGTAAGGTTTTTATTCGATGAATCTGGCCGCTTTTTAGGCCAGTGGCTGTTCTCTTATGCGAATCCAATCAATCAAGATACGGCCAATTTTCCGTGAAGCTCCCTAATCCGCTGCAACACCGGCGGATGTGAATAGTTTAGAAAAACATATAAGGGATGCGGCCTAAGATTGGACAGGTTGTGAACGGAGAGCTTTTTTAAGGCCGATACCATGGCTTGGGGATCGTGGGTGGTCTCTGCCGAAAATCGATCCGCTGCGGTCTCGTTTCGGCGCGAGAGCATTTGCATGAATAGGCCGATAAAAAAGTCAAGTGGTGAGTACAACATGGCAAAAAAAATCAAACCGGCGTATACGGATTTTTGCGGCATATAAAAGGCGTCAAATAGTCCCTGGTAGGAAATAAAAATCGCCATCAAATACAGCATGACCCCCATCTGAAAAATACCGAGGACCATGGTCTGGAGGATATGCTTTTTTTTGTAATGCCCCATTTCATGGGCCAGAACGGCAAGCAGTTCGCCGGTTGTATGTCGCTTTATCAACGTGTCGAACAGGACGATGCGGCGATGCTTTCCAAAGCCGGTAAAAAAAGCATTGGATTTGCTGGAACGTCGGGAACCATCCATGACATATACATTTTCCATCGGAAAATTAATGGAGCCGGCATATGAAAGAATAGTGGATTTAAGCTCGCCGGCTTCCAAAGGGGTAAATTTATTGAACAGCGGCATGATCCAGGTCGGCGCAATGAATTGAACGCCAAGCATATATAGGGTAACAGCTACCCAGCAGTACCACCAGGCGTTGGCCCCGGCATGCACAAAAAACGCCAGGATTCCGGCCAAAAGTGGTGCACCCAGCAAAACCGCCAGCAACAATCCCTTCGCAAGATCCGTCACGAACGTCTTCCAGGTGGTTTGATTGAATCCGAAACGTTCTTCGATCACAAAAGTGGCATATATGCTGAATGGAAGCGAAAGCAGCCCTTTGAACAGTAACAGGACCGCCATGTAAATCAGACCGGTAACAACCGGACCGTAACTAAAAGATCGCACCCATTCATCCAGCAGAGGAAAGCCTTTGGCAAACCAGAAGATTAGAATCACGGTAAGGTTAAAGGCCGCTGTAACCCAGCCAAAACGGGTGTTGACTTTTAAATATTGCTGGGATTTGCGATACCGATCCGGATCATATACCCCCCGAAAGGCATCCGGCAAATCGTTTCGCAGCATTGTTAGATTCAGGTAATCAGCCAGGCCATTAAGCGCAAAATCAAAAATAATAGCGGCGAGGATGATGATGGCTATGGTGTTCATGGTTGTAATCTATCGATTGGCCGGCAATCCTTGGTTAGTTGTCCGTTGTTGATCGTAAATTGAATCATATTTGAAAATACGTGCCACAAATTTAATTTGGTGCTTGTAATTTGGTATTTCCAGCCTATCCTGGTTAAGCCGTATCAACACGATTTTCGATTCGGATACGTTTGCCCACACCACTGCCCGCCAACAATTGAACCAGCTTTTCATAGGGTTGGGCACCTACAAGCGACATCCCATTGATCAAAAAGGTTGGCACCGCTTTAACACCCAATTGATATGAACGCGTCCAATCTTGGTCAACAGCTTCTTCGAAGGTCCTTTTTTCGAGCACTTCCAGAACCTGTTCGGCAGACAGCCCCACTGATGTCCCCAGTTCCACCAGGGTCGATCGGAGACCAATGTTCAAACCATCGGCAAAATAGGCTCTAAAGGCCGCTATATGGAATTTATCACCACATCCCTGCCTTTCCGCCAGCTTTGCCAGCTCCTGGGCAAGACGGCTGTTGTAAGTCCTTTCCCGCTTTCCAAACGGCAAACCGAGATCTTTTGCGGTGCGGCGAAGATGCGCCAGCACCTGTTTAATGTCGACCGGCCGGCCGGCAAAAAGTTCCTCAAGGGTCAGTCCATCCGCAGGTGTCTCCGGATGCAGAGGAAAAGCGGTCCATTTGATATCAATGTCAAACTCGTTTTGCAGTTGTTCAATACGCCCGGTAATGAAATAGCACCAGGGTCAGACATAGTCAGAAAAAATTTCCAGGGTTGCAGATTCAGGCATCATAACCTCATGTAGAGATTTATGTTATAGGTTTAATTTTTTGATATTTAATATATATCCGGAAAAATATGGTCTGAGACTGGTTTCACCCTGAAAGGAGGTGTTCGTAATATTTCAAGGCGGCGCCATTGTCTCCGACCCACCTCTCCAAGCAGGAGGGTGTGCGGATCGGAGGACCAAGTATTCGATGTTAAAATAAAGATGGGGCGGTTCATGGGGAATGAACCACCCCGGATAGAGGAAAGTGTTAAGGGTTAGTTTCTATGGTTAACCTATTAACAACTTAGCAGCATCAGCTGCTTAGGTAAATAATAATGCCACAAGGTATCATGTCAAGGGTTAAATTCATTCCGCCGGCAAAAATTTAACGCCAAAGCCCTGCCGATTGGACCAGGAAACTTTGCCGTTTAGCCTAGCGATTTTGCCCTTCTTTTCTAAGGGGATTTCAACTATGATGTGTTGCCCCACCATGACGGGATCTTTGGTTTTAACCGCGATACCCTCCTTGCTGACATTTTCGGTAGTTCCTTCGTAAGAGTGGTTATCGAATTCGAATTTGACGGGAATAGATAACGTTTTTCGCGGATTTTCTCTTGACCATGGAAGTTGATCCTGGTTTTCGTCTCCAGCATCTTCAAATATTAATTCCACTCCGTATCCGTAATAGTAGGAAGACCGTTTTAACGCCTTGCGCCACTTTATGATACCACGATAGCTTTCGAATTTATCAGGTTCCGATGCGAAAGGCGAGTTGGTGATCCCAATGCGAATTTCTGTTTCCGGTTCCAGCCGGGTGTCGGTCTCAATATATAGGCCCTTATTGCTGAAATCATACATCATGCTACCACGTTGAACACCAATCTCGCTATTTTCGAGTGTGATCTTAGACTCGTGCACAAAGCGTGTTTTATCTCTTCTTTCAGGGTTGGTTTCCATAAAACTCCTCTACCTCGTCGGCATTTCATTGAAAATCTAACACGACCGAATTGAAAAGGTCCAGCCGGATTATGGTTCGGCTTTACTCTGATATTTTTTGAGAAGATCCTGGATAGCCTCTTCGAGTAAATCGTTTTGCCGCTTTTCCTGTTGCGCCGCGAGAATCTTAATTTGTCTAATTAAATCCGAGTCCAGCGTTGTATTATACATTTTTCTGTTGTTCATATCAGTATTTACCAGATAGTATTTTTTAAATCGATGTATGCAATCATCTCAGTCGCCGCAATGGTATGCGGAAGCGGACGAACCGATAGGATAATTATACATCCAGACAATGTGACTGGCTCCCATATTGCTCGCACGCTCCAGTACCTTAAGTTCGCCGTCATAGGGATTGCTGTATTTCGTCGGAAATACCATTTTCCCCGGATCTGAAACTTCCGAAATGGTGTCTAAATAGCTGCAATTGCGAACCATTCCTTCCTCGGCCCTGACGATATTTGGAAATCGATTTTTTGTACAAGCAGAAAGAAAAATGAATAGAAAGAGAATCGTGTATTTTGTTAAATCGCTTGTCAGCATCTTAATCCATGTCTTTATCTTTTTTATGACACCAAACCCGTCAATCTAAGAATTTTGCTGTTTTTTATTTATTTTAATAAAAATAATCGATTATGTCAAAATTTCGGTCGAAAAATTCTTTGATTTCTCTGAAATCTACCAAACCGACAGGATTCCATGTCGATCTGGTTTAGGGTTTTCGAAGAAAGAAATTCACTATTCTGGAGGTTGAGGCGCCCGGCCGGCAAGACCCGGAAGCACAGGAATATCAAGCATATTACGATCTTTCGCAACACAGCCGACCGGGATGGATCGACGACCAAAGGTGACGTCATTTTTAGGTGAGCCCTTAACCTGTAAAAAAAACGGGGAAAATTTCAGACGGCCTTGGGTGGGGGCAAAATATCCATCAAAACGTTTTAACAAACTCGCCGATGACCTTATGTACTCTCTGAGATCCTTCTCCCATAAGAATACCGTGTCGATCCAGGTTTACCAGAAGATATTCTTTTTGCTGGGTACCGAGAAGTTCAAAAATTTTTCTGGATCCTTTCGGATCAACCACCGGATCTCTGCGGGATTGGATGATCAGGGCCGGCTTGTCCAAGCCCGACAGTTCGGGTTCGAGATCATCCATCAGCCGCGCGAGTTCTCTGACTCCCGAAATGGGATTACGCAGGTAATTTATGTGCGGATTTTCCGGCTTATTTTCGACAAATATTTTTTTGGGTCCGACCTGATAAGCCTTATCCATAATTCGATTCCACATGTCCACAGCCGGCGCGAATTTAGACGAAAAATCTTTAAGAGTCATCGGGGCGGCAACCGCAAACACCCCGGCGACATCTTTTACCCTGGCGGCCAGATTCAGTGCCAAACCCGCGCCGGTGGAAAATCCACCGACCACGACCTTGCGGCAAATACTGCTAATGAGCGCATATCCTTGATCAATGGATTCCACCCAATCAGTGTAAGATCGTTTTGCAAGATCATCAGGAGAGGTGCCATGACCTTTTAGACGGGGAACATAAACCCATAAACCCAAACTGCCCAAGTAATCCGCCAGATTTTTAACCTCCAAAGGAGCCGCCATATATCCGTGGGAAAGCAACACACCGACGTTTTTAGATTTTCCTTTGATGATAAACGGCATACCGACTTCCATGGACTTGGATTCCCCTTTCACGTAATATTGGTGATAATCCTTTTTATATTCGGCAACAGCCTGCTCCATGAGATATTTGGCAACCTTTCTTCGGATCCAGAAACCCGGTTGCCAAGCGAGTTGCCGCACGGTTCGCTGGAGCTGAGTGAGGGGTTCGACGGCATTGGCGATGACATCTATGGGGTTGTCGATACGGGCACGATGAAAATCGTAGGCAGAAGTAAATGTCGAATGATCTTTTACCAGCCTGTCGTGAACCTTCTTCAAGTTGCCCTTTTCCAAAGCAATCGTAATAAAATCGTTCGCTTTCCCGAAACGATCATCGGTCAGCAGATGTATCGGGTTTTCTTTGAGGCTTGAATGAAGATGTAAACCGGCATGCTGTTGAATTCGCGTGGCGGCCAGAAAGACCCTTCTGCGCAAATCTAATTCGTCAATTTGCTTAACCCGCAAGCAGCGAAGTATCGAAGCGAAGAGATGATCCAGATTCACAGTGGTCATGTTATAAATATCGGTCATGTACAACTGCATGAGCTTCAGCGCTTCCTTGCGCATGGCGCTTTTTGATGCGACTGGATCATCAAAGTTAATTCTATTTTGCGCCCGGATGTCAGTTTCAATGATCGCGCATTCAAGACAATCACCGATCAGAATCGGGTCTCCAAACCGGATGTCGATATCCACTCCCGAAAACAGCATAGAGCCTTCGGTCATGAGTTCATCGAGGGCTCGATCCGGCAGGTGGTCCACCAATCTGGAGGCCAGATTGCTCAGAATATTTTCCCGGGCCCTGATGGGATAATACGTCAGATTAACCGGTACAATATAGGTGAAACGATTTACAACGGGTTCAAGTGATTCGATTTGGAAAAGATCCATCAGATACTTGGCTTCATCCGGTTTTTCCTCGGCCAGACGGCGCAAACGCTGCCGGTAAAATTCAGTTCGGATGGCCAGAGTCGCCGCTCCGGTATGGGGAGGATGCTTTCCTCCTGCCCATGAGATCATAAACTGACCTTTTTCGATGATCTTTTTATTTTTTACCATTCTGCCTTCGGGAAAGATGATCCAATTGGCCTCTCCGGTAAGCAGTGATTTTACGATCAGGCGATCCCTGTCCGGGTCTTTCGTTGAAACAGCGCCTACCTTATCAAGATAACCGCCCAATGCCCCGGTGAAAAGTTCATAGTCCGCCAATGACCAAACCGGAACTTTGGTCAAGGTGAAAATCTGGTAAGGCATCAGCATGGTTTCAAGACGGGTGAAGTGGTTGATCACGAATATGACCGATCCATCAGGTATATTTTCCTGACCATGAAGGGAAATATTGGCCTTGGACAGATTGGAGATGGCTTTTATAGCCAACCCTGTAGTTCGATAGGCAAATCGATTCATACTAGAATAATAAGCGAAAATGCCGAATGAATCAACTACATACCTTTAGGAAATTCGAAACTAAAATCGCTGAGACAGTAGACTATATGTTGACAGCATATTCATTTGCCATTAAATTGGGTGGTCTTGCTAAAATATCGAAGCTGCAGCTGGAGGTGTGCGTGTATTCTAAAATACTCATTCTGCGCTTTCCGAAAAACGAAGTGCATAAGCCAATTGTTTATCATTTAACCAAAGATTTCGATTTGGTTTTCAATATTCTCAATGCGGCCATTCTACCCCGAAAAGAAGGTGTCATGGCGCTTGAATTATCCGGTACGAAAAAAAATTTCAAAGAAGGGGTGAAATTTTTAAAAGCCCAGGGCGTGCATGTTAAAAATGCCTCCCAGGAAATTAAACGTGACCATAAAAAATGTACCGATTGCGGAGCCTGCACAGCCGTATGCCCCACCGGCGCCCTTGCGGTTCAGCGCCCGGAAATGCGAGTAATCTTTGATCAGGAAAAATGCAGTGTCTGCGAGCTATGCGTACCTGCCTGCCCGCCCCGAGCCATGGAAATTCGCCCGGCAGACCGGACATTTTTTGAATGACAAAAAAAACCGCAGTTGCCATAAGCGGCGGCGTTGACTCGTTAATGGCCGCCTGGTTCTTAAAAGAACAGGGGCAGGATGTCATCGGGATTCACTTTGTTACCGGATTTGAAACCGCCTTATTCCGCACCCGACACCCCCAAGCAGATAGCCGCCAAAAAATCCTTGATATCGGAAAAAAACTGGGAATGCCGGTAGAGATAGTTGACATCCGAGCTGAATTCCAAGAAAAGATTGTCGACTATTTTGCCCAAACTTATATAAAAGGCCATACCCCCAATCCGTGCATGCGGTGCAATCCCATTATTAAATTCGGCAGGATCCTGTCTTGTGCGCACAGCTTAGGGGCACAAAAATTGGCGACCGGGCACTATGCCAGAATAAAGAAAGATCAAAGCGGTAATTTTCATCTGTTCAAAGGCATCGATAACTGGAAAGATCAATCTTATTTCCTGGCCCGTCTCACCCAGCATCAACTTGAAAATGCCTGCTTTCCGCTGGGGCAAATGAAGAAATCAGATGTTAAGCAAATCGCGGCCCAAAAAGCACTGCGGCCGGTGACCGCTGACGAAAGCCAGGATGTCTGCTTTATAAAGTACAGATCGTATGGAGAATTTTTAAGCGCCCAAAAAGAATTTAAGCCCAAACCAGGACTTATCGAAAATGTAAACGGGCAGGTCATTGGAGAACACAACGGACTGCATCTGTTTACCATTGGTCAAAGACGCGGCATCAATTGTCCCGCCGCTGAGCCGTATTACGTAATCCGGCTGGATACCGAGCGCAACCGCCTGACGGTGGGTGCTAAAAAAGATCTGCTGTCATCTGAATGCAAAGTAGTGGAAATTAATTGGATTGGCAAAGCGCCGACCCGACCCATGGATGCCCACACACGGGTACGCTATCGCAGTAAAGAAGTTGCATCCAGAGTTTTTCCGCAGGGTAAATCCATGGCCATTGTGCGCTTTAATTCTCCTCAAACGGCTGTAACGCCCGGGCAGGGTGCCGTCTTTTATCGGGGAGATGAAATATTGGGGGGAGGATGGATAAGCCCGCAACGTTGAACCCTGCGCGTGGGGTCGAAGCCCGAAGGGCGTAGCCCCAAACCGCTCAACCTAAATTGAGATATGTCGAAATTTAAGATCACAACCCTGGGATGCAAAGTCAACCAGGCCGAGTCGGAAGCGGTTGCACTGGATTTGCTGTCATCAAAGTGGCTGACAGCCCGCGAATCAGAAGAGGCTGATATATGTATCGTCAATACCTGCGCGGTGACCCAAAAAGCCGCGATGCAGTCACGACAAGCGGTACGCCAGGCCATCCGCGCCAATCCCAATGCGCAAATCTATGTTACAGGCTGCTATGCCCAGACGGCACCGCAAGAAATCAAAGCGATTGGCGGCGTAAATTACATTGTCGGCCATGGTGAAAAGCACGCTATCGGCCACATGATCCGGTCAGTCGGCGACAGAACTCCCGGCCAGGCGATTTCCATCTGTGGAGACATTCGCAGGAAGCGTCCTTTCGCGTCAATGCCCGTAGCGAATACGGTTCTACGGACACGGACCTTTTTAAAAATTCAGGACGGCTGTGATGCATTTTGTACCTATTGTATTGTACCCTATGCACGCGGTCGCAGCCGCAGTATGCCGCTTGCAGATATCGTAGACAATATCGGGAAACTGGCCAAGGCCGGTTATCGGGAAGTTGTGCTGACAGGAATCCATCTGGGCGCTTATGGTCATGATTTATCTCCCGTAACGGATCTTGCGACGGCCATGGAACGGATTAAGGAAGTAAGACCCATCGAGAGGGTTCGCCTCAGTTCAATTGAACCCTTTGAGTTTACGGCGAAAGTTCTGGAGCAGACCCTAAATTCCGATATATTCTGCCGACACTTTCACATACCGCTTCAAAGCGGCGATGCTGGAATCTTAGAAAATATGGGGCGTCCGTATTCACCCGATTTTTTTGGTGATTTGATCAATAAAATTCATCGATTCATGCCGGATGCCGCCATCGGTGTGGATGCCCTCATTGGATTTCCGGGAGAAAGCGACTCGGCCTTTGAAAATACCTATAACCTGATTGAAAAGCTGCCGATCAGTTATCTGCATGTTTTTCCGTTTTCCGCACGGCCTGGAACCAGAGCTGCCAATTTACCGGACAAAGTTGATGCGGGCATTAGCAAAGACAGGTGTCAACGGATGCGAATACTTGGCGACGAAAAACGAATGAAATTCTACCAGGGGTTCGTGGGGCAGGTACTGCCGATTCTTATCGAAACTGAAAGGGAGGCTTCAACGAATTTGCTTAAGGGAATTTCATCGAATTATTTACCGGTGTTGATTGATGCCGGGGATAGTCTGAAGAATAAAATTGTCGATGTCAAAATTCAAAGATTGGAGGGAATGACATTATTCGGTACCAATATCTTTTAAAACTTTAAAAAATTGGACACAGATCTGCACAGATAAACACAGATAAACAATCAGACAACTAGATTGCCCGCCTTTCGGCGGAAGGAATTGAGGAATGAAAAAATCAGATATTATCCTGATTAAATTTTATGAATTCTTCAATACACTTTTTCTTAAAAAAATCCCTGAAATCCGTGTTCCCTACAAATAGAACTACAATCAGACCAAACAAAGGAGAGTATTATGACTACAAAAAGCGATTACAAGGAAGATCTTGAAAAGGTCAACGTGGTATTTGAAACCAACCTGGGAACTTTTGAAGGCGAGCTTTTTGCCAAAGAGTGTCCCGAAACGGTGTGGAATTTTATCAACCTGACGGAAGGCCGGCAAAAAACGGAAAAGCCGGGAAATTTTTATGACGGTCTGATCTTTCATCGTG
>Ga0316189_10002825_pt1 | contig 16943 bp, 14 predicted proteins | sample LowCovwburrow_MG_FD_204930 | JGI IMG/M metagenome (GOLD analysis project Ga0316189, IMG submission 204930) | Coastal sediment microbial communities from Maine, United States - Lowes Cove worm burrow | ecosystem: Environmental > Aquatic > Marine > Coastal > Sediment | place: USA: Maine... | reverse complement strand
CAAGCGATCCGGACTGCGTTCGCGGCGGAGCCCGCCAAGGTGCCGCACGTCGAAGAGCTCGCTGGAGACGCGGCCATGTGGATCGAGGCCAAGGCGCTGGGTCGCCTCGCGGTGCTGAGCGGGGTCGAGCGGATGGTCGATGTCGTTGCCTCACGCGGGGGCGACCCCACCTACGCGGTGGAGCGGCTGCAGCGGACCGAGAGCGTACTGAAGGCATCCCTGCTGTTCCCTGGGGTCGCGATGTCGTTCGACTATGTCGACGACGACCTGCACGGCGTGGCGAGCTGGCCCGTTGCGGGGGCGTTGTGGGGCCGCATGGCGGTGCGATCGGTCGTGACACGCGCGTCCTCCGTGCCCGTGCCGACCCTCGAGGCGTTGTGCCAAAACTCCGTCGCGTGCTTTCGCGCCCAGGGCATCCCCGATACCCGGCCGTTGGCCAAGCGGTTGCTGAGCGAGGGCTTCGGCAAGGACTTTGAGGATGTCGTGCGGGCGCTCGAGCGTGACGAGGAGTTCACCATGACGCTGCTGCTCGCGGGCGCCTGGCCGAACCTGTTGGCGGCCGCCCAGAACGCACCAGAGTCGTTTCGAGGGGCGGAGGCTGGCGTCGCACGGACGATCCGCGATGCGGTACTGCGGGCCGAGGGGTTTGGCGGGGTCCTGCAGCGCTACGCAGTGAAGGGGTTTTTGTCGTTTGACGGGGACTACGCCCTGTATGCGCGCGCGGCGAAGTCGGACATCGATGCGGCCAAAGGCCTTATCGGCCTGGCGGGCCAGACCACCAAGGACATCGAGTTGCCCCAGGGCGGCGGCCGGGCGGTCACGCTCAAGCTCGACGACAATCCGCCCAGCCACGCGTTCTTCAAGACGGGTGATGAGGACTTTGGCTGGGTCGGGTTGGCGTCGGATGCTCGCGAGTTCGCTGCCGTGCTCGGTGCCAAGAGCGAGACTCCGCAGGGGCCGATGGCCTACTTGGAGTTCCCTAGCCTCTGGAAGCTGGTCCAACCCATGGGGGACGACGACCTCAACTTCTTCCGCGAATGGGCGCGCGGGCGGCGTCTGCGGTTCGTTCTGGAGCTTGATTCGGGGGCGCCGCGCCTGCGTGCGATGCTGGGTCGGTCCAAGTAGGGCGTCCCAGAGACCCAAACGCGCGCGGACCGCATCCCGCGGGGTCGCTCACGACGAAAACGATCGCGATGTAGGCCACATCGCTACCAGGCGCCTATACTGCGTGGTTCAAAGGGGCGGAGATTATGGGGGATCTAAAGAGCGGGATTGTACTTGTGGGGTTGGCTGTAGGGCTGGCTGGGTGTTCGGACGACAGAGACGCCGATGATTCGGGGTCGTTCACCGGCAACCCGATGAGCGGAGTGGACCCGGGCACGGACACGGGCGCCGTCGATACGGGCGCCGACGATGGCGGTGGCACGGGCGTCAAGCTCGATGTCGGAAACGCCGACTCCGAGTCGGGGCCGGGTGGTGGCGAGTGTGAAGCGCTGGTCGACGAAGCAAGCGTCGAGGCCACGCCGCAAGATATCATCTTCGTGATCGACAACTCGGGATCGATGGAGGCCGAGGCCAACTTCGTGCAAGCGCAGATGAACTCGTTTTCGGTTCAGATAGGCGCCGCGAATATCGACTCGCACATCATCTTGATCTCGGCGTACCCCGAGGATGAGGCGGGCGTCTGCATCGATGCGCCGCTGGGATCTGGGGGCTGTCCGCTGACCGACGACAACCCGCCCGAGTTCCACCACGTCAACGACGGTGTCGGCAGCAACAACGCGCTGTCCAAGCTGCTCCAGCATCACCCGGACTACTCCCAGTACCTTCGGCCCGAAGCGGTGACGCACATCGTCGTTGTGACCGACGACGACTCCGACATGAGCGCCGCCGAGTTCACCGCCGCCGCGGCTGCGCTCGCGCCACCGCTCACCAACTTCACGTTCCACGGGATCATCTCGCCCGAGGACCCGATCGTGGCATGCCTCGCCATGACGACCTGCTGCCCGGGTCTTCCGCTGTCGGCGGCGATTGGCGAGGTCTACCAAGATCTCATTCAGGCAACGGGCGGTATCGAGGGCAACCTCTGCGAGCAGCAGTTCCAGCCCGTATTCCAGGCGGTCGCCGAGCAGATTGTCGAAGGCGCTGTGCTTGCCTGCAGCTATGACATCCCACCCCCGCCCGACGGGGAGGTGTTCGATCCCGACAAGGTCAACGTCGAGTTCGACGACGGCATGGGCGGAACGCTCGAGATCGGCCGTGTCGACGACGCGGCCGCCTGCGCGGGGGTTGCCGATGGCTGGTACTACGACAACCCGGACGACCCCACGGTCATCAACGTCTGCGACCAGACCTGCACCAAGATTCAGGGCTTCTCGATGGCGAGCATCGCCATCAGCTTCGGCTGCGAGACGGTCGTCGCGGGCTGAAGAACGCGTTGCAACGTCGGCGAGCCTGCTGCGACTGCAGTGGGGCTCGGGGCTGTGTGGGCGTCGCAGTCGATTGAAGCGGCGTGAAACTGCCGCAGGCACTATGCTGCTGCGGCACGATGACGCTCGCGTTGACCCTCGTTGAGCTGTCGCGGATTCAGTTCGCGCTGACAATCATGTTCCACTACCTGTTTCCCCCGCTGTCGATCGGGCTGGGGCTGCTGATGGTGATCATGGAGGCGCAGTACCTGCGCACCAAAGACCCGCAATACGAGGTCATGGCGCGGTTCTGGACTCGAATCTTCGCGGTGAACTTTGCCGTTGGGGTGGCCAGCGGGATCGTGATGGAGTTTCAGTTCGGCACGAACTGGGCGACGTACTCGCGCTTTGTTGGCGATGTCTTTGGCTCTGCGCTGGCGGCCGAGGGCATCTTTGCGTTCTTCCTCGAGTCGGGATTTTTGGGCCTGCTCGTCTTTGGCTGGGACCGTGTCGGCCCCAAGACCCACTTCTTCGCTACCCTGATGGTGTTTACCGGGTCGGTGTTTTCTGCGGTCTGGATCATCATCGCCAACTCTTGGCAGCAAACGCCGGCCGGCTTTCGACTCGTGATGCACGAGGGCGCGATGCGGGCCGAGGTCACCGATTTTTGGGCCATGATCTTCAACCCGTCGTCGATGCACCGACTGGGGCACACGCTGCTGGGCTCCTTCATCCTCGGGGCGTTCTTCGTGATGTCGATCTCGGCTTGGTACCTGCTCAAGCGCCGCCACGAAGAGTTCGCAAAGAAGAGCTTCTCAATAGCCCTGGTCGTCGGCGCCGTGATGTCGTGGAGCATGCTGATCTCCGGGCACGCCCAGGCGGGAGCCGTGGCCGTCAATCAACCGGCCAAGCTTGCGGCGTTTGAGGGGCACTTCCACACCGAGGACAAGGGCACAGACCTGTACGTTGTCGGGTGGCCTGATGTGGAGCAGGAGCGAGTCAAGATGGGCATTGCGATCCCCAAGATGCTCAGCTTCTTGGTCCACAACGACTTCGACACCCCAATCCCCGGGCTCGATCAGTTCCCCGAGGAGGACAGGCCGCCCGTCGTTGTTCCGTTTGTGACGTACCACGTCATGGTGGGGCTCGGGATGTTCTTCATCGCGCTCACCTCGTTTGGTTTGCTGATGCTGTGGCGGGGCAAGCTGTTCGACAATCGCCGCCTGCTTTGGGTCTTTGTCGCCTCCGTCATCGGGCCGTACATTGCAAACCACAGCGGCTGGGTTGCCGCTGAGGTGGGTCGTCAGCCCTGGGTTGTCTACGGCCTGTTGCGTACCAAAGACGCCGTCTCGCACATCGTGCCGCCGGAGCACGTCATCGCGTCGATCGTCATGTTCAGCGTGCTGTATGCGGCCTTGTTTGCGCTGTGGCTGTTTGTCATCAACGAGAAGGTGCGGCACGGCCCCGCCAGCCTCGACGCCAAATCACCCGCAGCGTCCGAGAGCATCGTGGCGACCGTTGCGTCGTTTGGCATGGGCCAGGGCGGCCAGTCGTTGACGGCGAGCGAGGCCAAGGCCGTGCCGGATGCCGAGACCGACGCGCAGGAGTCCGACCCGTGATCGACTATCACATCGCCTGGTTCCTCCTGCTGATGGTGTTGCTGATGGGGTACGCGATCCTCGACGGCTTCGACCTGGGCGTCGGCATCCTCCACCCGTTCACCCGCACCGACCATGAGCGTCGCCTGGCGCTCAACGCGATTGGGCCGCTGTGGGACGGCAACGAGGTCTGGCTCGTGACGTTCGGTGGTGCACTGTTCGCAGCGTTCCCCGACGTGTACGCCACGGTGCTGTCGGGCATGTACCTGCCGATCATGGCGGTCTTGAGCGGCTTGATCGGGCGCGCCGTTTCGATCGAGTTTCGGAGCAAGGTGAACTCGGCCTTTTGGCGCTCGTACTGGGATTGGTCGTTCTTCGCGTCGAGCGTCGTGGTGGTCGGGCTGTTCGGCGTGGCGTTGGGCAATGTCGTGGGCGGCATTCCCGTGGGGGCCGACCGCGAGTTCGTGGGCACGATCGCGGACTTCTTCAGTCCGTTTGCGCTCTCGATCGGTGTGCTCGCGGTGATGGGCGCGGCCATGCACGGCGCCATCTACCTGCACCTCAAGACGGAGGGCGAGCTGCACGAGCGCACACGAGGCTGGATGTGGAAGTCCTTCTTCGGATTCGCGCTGGCCTATGCCGTGGCGACCGTACTTGCGCTGGACTCGGTGCCGCACGTTACGCACAACTTCGATCGCTGGCCGTGGGCGTGGGGAGTCGTTGTGCTCAACGTGCTGGCCGTGGCCAACATCCCTCGCGCGATTCACCACGGGCGACCGGGGTGGGCGTTTGCGTCGTCGTGCTGCACCATTGCGGCCCTGACGTTCATGGTCGGGATGGCGCTCTTCCCGAACCTCGTGGTCTCCAGCATCGACCCCAAGTACAGCCTCGACATCATGAGCGCAGCGTCGTCGGACGGAACGCTGCGCCGCATGTCGGTGATTGCGTTGATCGGCATGCCGCTGGTCGCGACCTACACGACGGTCGTGTACTGGATCTTCCGCGGCAAGGTGCGGCTGGGCGAGAACTCGTACTGAAGGTGCTCAGGGGCGGTCGGCGCAGCGAAACCCGATCACCGCGTCGCGGCGGTCCGCAGCCGCCGCGGCTGTGTCTGCGGTGCTGAGCCAAGACGGCCGCTGCACCAAGAAACTGCCGCCGAGCACACGCCGACGCGTCTGTTCGTCGTCGGACCAGTCGGCCGTCCACTCCGAGACGTTGCCGGCCAGATCCAGCGGGCCCCACCGACTGGCGCCCGCGGGAAAGCTGCCCACCTCCGACGTCGTGGGCCAGCCATCATCGCCGCGGTAGGCGATGCTCTTGCGCTTTTTCCCCTGTCGACGAAACCAGGCTCGGCATTCCTCGCCACAGGCATTGACGCGACCTGGACCTGGCGCCGCTTCGCCCCAGGGATAACGGCGGTTGAGGTCTCCGCCGCGTGCCGCCCATGAAAACTCGCGCTCGGTCGGGAGCTGCGCGTCCCGCCATCCGCAGTACGTGCTTGCCGAGTGCCACGTGACGCAGTTGATGGGATGCGATGCGCGATCGGGCCGCAATGCGTTGCACAGCACACTCGCCCCATCGCGTTCGTCGGCGTCGATGCCCGACCAGTCGACCGTTGTGGCAGCGACCGGGCAAGCGCCCGCGCTGACGCATTGGTTGTAGGCCCACGTTGTGACCTCGGTGTCGTCGAGGCAGAAGCCGTCTCCGGCTCGTTCGCCCGGGATCCACGACATGCCCGCGTCGCAGCGTTCGCTGAGATCTGCGCCTTCGGCGAGCCCGCGCTGGCAGCCTTCGCCCGCGTCTGCAAACCCTGGCGGACACGTGCTGGGGTCGGGCGGCGGTGAGCTGCACTGACTGCCGTCCCAGTGCGTCGCTGGGGGACACGCGGACGCTACCGTCGATGACGCGCCGATCGGTACCACCTCCACCCGAAGCAGTGCACCGCAGCCGTCGGGCGGCTGCGCGTCGTCGGACGAGGCCGAGAGGCACGCCGACGGATCGCCATCCTGCTCCAAGAGCTCACGGTTGGTCGAGCTGCGCCCGCCGAGCTTGGGGCCCGTTGCCAAGCCCGCCGCGGCCCCCACCGCGGTCTTGCCTTCGGCGAAGAAGGCATACGCGCCGACCTGAACCCCCGCGATGATGTGGGTTGCCTCGCTGCAGTCGCCACGCAGGTCGCTATGCGCCACCGCGTCGCGGTCGGCGTCGTACATGCCCACCATCGTCATCGACACCTCGAGTGCTTTGGCGCGCTCGAGCTGTGCCTCCAGGCGAGCCGCGCCCACGGGGAGGTTTGCATACAGCTCGTCGGCGTTCGCCATGCGCACCGTCTCTGCTTTGTGGGTGAACCCTCCGTAGCTGTAGGCCGACCCTGGAACACTGCAGCGGCGCAGCACTTTCATCGCGCATCCTTCGTAGCGCACGGCCACCACGCCGCGACGCAGACGCACCTCGAGTGAACCTCGGTCGGCTGCGGGCCACTCGACCACCAACGGGTTGGCGCGACTGCCCGCTACCGAACAACGACTCTGCTCCGCGGCCCATGGATCGTCCATGGGTCCCGCGAGCGTTTCCGCTGGTGTGTTGCAAGAAACCGACACAACCAACGCACCCAGCGCTGAGACACGCATTCGCATCGTGTGCGAGTGGTGTAGCAGTCGAGGCCGTATGGATCCTTGACGCGTGTCACAGTATGCGCCGCCGCACTTGTGACGCGTGCGCCTTGGCGGCACCTTCACACCATGCTTCGTTTGTCTTCGGTCGTTGTACTGCTGGCCCTGTGTGTGTCGACCGGATGCACCCATCGAATCTGGTTCACCCAACCGCTGCGCGAGGGCTTCGAGCTTGGGATCGTTCCCGAAGACGATGCGGGCGAGGCCGCGATGGGTGAGCCCGGGCGCGCACCCGACGAGCTGCAGTACTTCGTCTCGGACCGCATCACGCTCCAACGCGAAGCGACCTCTCGCAGCGGATCGATAGCCAAAGGGCGTGTGGTTGTGCGCAAGGGCCGATCGGTGGAGCGCATCTTGATTCGAAAGGGCACCCCGGGCGTTGCCGTTGACTGGGGGCCCGACTGGGTCGCCGTCAGCTTCGAAAAGGGGACGCACCTCATCTTCGACTTGGTGCAGGCGGGCAGCGACAGTGCGGGAGACGATCGCGCTCCCGCTAGCTACGCGGGCGTGGACATGCCCTCCACCTACTATCGCTTGCGAACCACACAGGACGACGACGGCCACTGGGCGATGCTGGGCGGCACGCGCTACGAAGCGGTCGATCGCACGACCTCGGCCCGGCTGAAGGTCAAGCGGAAGGCCTGGACCCAGCACCACAAGTCGCGACGCGTGCTGCGCGGGCGGCGTGTGAAGTAAGGTCGCGTACGATGGTCAGTCTGCCGATTGAGGATTTGAATGCCGGCGACCTGCCGTTGCTGGAGAAACTCGCCGTGCTGACCTATCAAGCGGGGGCGACGCACGCTCCAAGCTGGCTTCCGACGATGGACGACGCGCGCGAGGAGGTCGACGACGCCACCGAAGCCGGGCATGTCACGCGCGTCCTGTTCGACAGCGACGGGAGCCCGCTGGGATGGGCGTCGACGTTCCATACGTATGGAGATGTCTGGGAGATTCATCCTCTGGTGGTTGATGTACGGCATCATCGAGAGGGCCACGGGGCGCGGATTCTGGCCGACATCGAGGCGGTGGCCGCCTCTCGCGGTGCTGGCGTCCTGATCGTCGGGACTTCCGACGAGACTGGTGGGACGAGTCTCGGTGGCCGGGATCTGTACGCCGATCCGATCGGGGCTATGGCCAGCATGACTTTCGACCCGTCCCACGCGGTGGGTTTCTGGCTACGCATGGGTTACGCGCTTGTCGGGATCACCCCCGATGCCGAGGGGCCGGGGATGCCGTCGATCAATCTGGCGAAACGACCGGCTCAACCACCGACACAGGAGCGCTAGGCCGGGCCCTTGTGCTAGCAAGGCGGTCGGGGGTGCAGCTGCACAAAGCCCGACGCCGTGTAAGCGCACTGTGGCCGGCCGGCGTTCAGGTGGGCATCATGGGCGTCGAGCTGCATCGCATCGCGCCCAGACCGAGCACCACGTGAATCCCGTGTCCAAGCTACGCCGAATCTACCTCAGCCTGCCGTTTGCACTCGTGCTCGGATGTGGGTCCTCAACCGCGCCCGGGCAGCCTGTCGCCACGAGTCCAGCTCCAGACGCAAACGCGGCGGCATCCGCAGGCCCAGCAGACGGTCCGGCTGCGCTGCGCGATCGGGTGTTCGTCTCGGTCAAGGTCACAGAGGGTGGTGCCCCCTCGGAGGTCATCGGAGACACCGTATTACGGTTGCACCTGCGCGACGGAAACTTCGGTGCGTCCGCGGCCTGCAATTCGATGGATGGCCGCTATCAGATCACCGACGGCGTCTTCTCGGCCAGCGGCGGCCACACTGAGATGGGTTGCGATGCACCGCGGCACGCGCAGGACGACTGGTACTTCGGGTTCTTGTCCTCCAAGCCGTCGATAGACATCGATGGCGATCGGATTACGCTCCGTCGCGACGGGAAGCAGATCGAGTTCCTCGATCAGGAAGTCGCAACCCCAGATGTTCCGCTTGCAGGTCCGCAATGGAAGGTCGGTTCGGTGGAGGACGCGGCGACGGCGATGAGGGCCAACTGGAGTCAGCCCGCCACGTTCACGTTTGACGCCAGTGGCGGCGTCAAAGTCTTCACGGGCTGCAACGAAGGGTCGGGCAAGTATGAGGTTGTCGGAGCCGAGGTCACCTTCAGTGGCTTCACGGTCACCGAGCGAGCTTGCACCGACAAAGACCTCGCCGAGCTCGAGGCGGCGGTGCTCCGTGTTGTGCAGAGCGAAAAGGCGTTGTCATGGAAGATCACGGTGGACCGCCTGTCGCTGCAGGGTGAGGAGTTTGGGCTCGGGCTGTCCAAGTGAGCGGCGCGGCGTCCGGCCGTTGAGCGTCTGAGGGTCGGGCGGGCGAAATCGCTGGGCCCGAATTACCGCTGCGCGGCGAATGACCCACGCAGCACGGTCGGCTAGAATCCTCGCGTGCCGCTTTGGATGGGAAGCCTGCCTGCGTGCCTATGGAGCGTTCACACCGGCAGCGTCACCGACGAGGATTGGTCTGCCTACGTTGGAAGAATCGGTGATGCGCCCGAGGAGTATCGTGCTGGGGCGTGCATTCTCACCGTCGTTGTCCGCGGGCAACGGCCCTCCGCGGTGCAGCGCAGGCAGCTCGCCGATGTCATCGAGACGGTGCCCGAAGGGCTCTTTGCCCACGCGTTTGTCACCGACTCGGCAGCGATCCGCGGCGTGCTCACTGCACTTCAGTGGCTGATCCGCAAACCCTATGTCGAGAAGAGCTTCGTGCGGGTGCCACCTGCACTGCATTGGGCCAAAGAAACGGTGAGAGGCCTCGACCCCGACGCGGTCGTCGCCGCGCTGACGGCAGAAGTACCAGCTTCTATGCTGGAGCCCGTGTTGGCACGCGAGGCTCGCGGTGTGTCGTAGGGCGGGTCCGGCCGATGGTTGAACGGTTCCACTTTCGTTTGCGATGAACCTCTGCCCGTAGCGGGGTCACGCGACGCACCGCAACCTGGCGCCTCAAGTTGCGTCATAATCATCGCATGTTCAGCTCACTCGATCGTGTGGACCTGGCGGGCGAAGAGGAGGGGGTGAAGGTCTTCTGTCAGACGGATCACCGCTCTGCAGAGGAGATGGACGAGACCCCGGAGGTCTCCGTGTTGTTCGCACTGGTCCGCACGCTGCTCCCTCGACGTTTGTTCGAGGCCGACGGACCGAGCTCGAAAGTACGGTATGTGGCCCTGTCGAGCGTTAGCGCTGGGGTCGCAGAGGCCGTGGCCGCGACCGGGTCTGAGCTGGAGTCTTCCGCAACGGGCGAATCGGTCGTGGTTCCGTACGACGGTGCACCCCGGAGCGTGGCCGAGATCGCCGACGCTGCTTTTCGCGGGCTGGCCCACCGCGTCGCGTTGCGCGAGTCGTTGCCGATATCCGGAATTGGACTCAAGGCACTCGAGGAGCGGGTCCTGGAGGCGGGCTGGGAGTTCAGCGAGGATTCAGAGTGCGAGATCGAGGCGTGGACGGCTCTGATTGAGCTCGCCGCCTTTACCGGAGAGTGCGTGCGCCAAGATGCCAACGGCAGCTGGGTGGTTACTGAGGATGAGATCGGGACGGACAAGGCGATTACGGCCGCCGACTTCGGGTTGATCCCGTTTGTGTTCAAGCGCCAAAACGGCGAGCTTCAGAACGCGGCCAACAAGGCGATGCGCGCGATGACGGAGCCTGGGCAGAGCGTGCTCCAGATGCTGATCACCGAGACGGAAGAGGCCAGGGAGGCCGGCGTCGCGATGCTGATTCTCAAGCCACCAGGGTGGGGGCAGCACGGCGTGCTGTCGCGCCTGCTTCACGAGGGCTTGGATGACAGTCCGCTCGTGGTGGTCGGCCAGGACATGCCAAACTCGATCGCGTACACAACCGATGACGATCGGTCACCTGAGGCCATCGAGCTCGCATTTACGGAAGCGGCGGCGAACGTTGCGAAGATCGAGGTCGAGGTCGAGGCACTGGATCTAGAAATCGAGATGGACCTGCTGTTGGTCCATGGTGACTTTTACGCTGCCGAGAAGATCTTGGATGAATCCTTCATGCATTCGCTGCACGCGCGGATGGGCCAAGAGCTGCTCGCGGTCTCCGTACCCGTCCGAGGCCGCCTGTTGGTGACGGCTGGCGTCCAGTCCCCCGACAACCTCGCCCATATGATGGCGCTGACGGCCGGCATCTTCGACAAAGAGGCAGACCCCATCTCGCCGCTGGTGTTTGGCGTGATGAACGGCAAGGTGTCGGCGGTGATGCGGGGCGAATCCCCTGAGCCCACCAAGAAGAACTCGACGCCCGCTGCGGGTAAGTCCAATCCCTGGCCCAAAAAAGACAAGGGCGGCTGGTAGCCACCCGCGGGCCAAGCCACCCGGCCTCAAATCAGCGGCGCCGACGCAGACCGACGACCGCAAGGAGCAGCAAGGCGGCGGGGCCGAAGGGGCGCTTGCCCTGGCTATGGCAACCACATCCTGAGGAGTCATCGTCAGCACCGCCGTCTCCCCCTGTGGACCCGTCCGCCCCCGTGGATCCGCCCGTGCCGTCGAGCCCCGCGGTCGGGTCGACGGGGCCGTCGTCTGTGCTTCCACCGTCGTCCACGGCGCCGTCATCGTCATCGCCCGTTTCGTCGGCAGCCCCCGTGTCCGAGTCGCCGCCGTCCCCCGTGGAGTCGCCGCCGCCCGTGGACCCTCCGCCCTCGGTCGTGCAGGTGGCATCGCAGCCGTCGCCATCGTCCTTGTTGCCGTCGTCGCAGTCTTCGTTGCTCTCGACGATCGAGTTCCCGCACTCTCCTGCGGCCCACCCGATGATGTTGGCGGCGAGGACCTCGTTGTCGAGCTCGCCGATGTAGGTGTTACTCAGCGCGTTGTGGTCGGCCACGATAAGCACGCGGCCGCCGTCGTCAAACCCGGTCGCGGGCTCGAAGACAACGAGGAAAGGGTCCGCTGCGTCGACGGCCGTGCCGAGTAGCGCAGCATCCTCTCCGAACTCGAAGCGCGCGGTGCTATCGAGGCTGTACCCCTCAACCCCCTCGGTGATCGGGTGTTCGATGAACGGCGCGCCTTCACCCGGGCCAAACACAAACTCGTAGTCCGTGACGCCCAGCTGACTTGTGTAGGTGTCGTAGACCATGGCCCAAGGGCCGTCGAATCCGTTGCTGTCGGGAGCGACGATGAGTGTGCCGCCGTCGGCGATCCAATCGGCCAGGGCATCGCGCTCGTCGAGCGAGAGCGAGCCCAGTGCGCCCGCGGTGGGCCCGGTGCCATCGCTGACCATCGAGGTGTAGAACACATCGATTCCATCGAGATACTCGGCAGTGATCTCGCCCGTCCCGGCGGCCACGTCGTCGCCGTTGTCGGTGATGAGATCGTGAAACTGGGAGTTGGCGTCCCCCGTCAGCGCGCCTGTGGCGTAGGCCGTGCGTGATGCATCGAACCCGCCCCATGTCGCAGCGCTCGCGGCGCTTGGAGCCATCCAACCAAGCGCTCCCGCGAGGGCGATCAATGCGTGACGGCTATGAAAACGACGGAAAACCATGCGGAGCAATCTACACCACGGGAACACGAAGCTTCGCGACGCGCAGGGGATGGGCGGCCACCGGGTGATAACGTGGTCCCCGGACCGGCGACGACGCTCGGCCAGCTACGCGGGAAGACCGTTCACGTGAAACTCACCGCCTCAAAGACTGCGTCCACACATGCTCGGCTGCTCGTCCTGGTTCTCGTTGGTTGCGGAGGCCAAGAGCCGTCCCCGGCCAGTCAAGGCACGGGCCAGGCGACGCTCGACAGCGGCGATTCGGCGACTACGGGCGCTGCCGACGACGGAGGCACGCAAACCGACCAAGGGACAGCCGTAGCTTCTGAAACGGGCTCCACGGGGTCAGTCGCGGATGAAGGCACGACGGACACGGGGGGCACCACGGGGGGTGGCGGAGGTTCGGAGAGCAGCAGCGGGGGCACGCCACTGGGCGACGTCGGGAGTGGAGCTACCGTCGCGTACGTCGGCAAGGTCACCGATGTCTGGGACTTCTCCGCGGCCACGGGCCTCGACTTGGGGACCCATGGCTATTACTTCCCCCAGTTTGGCCAGTCCACGCCCAAGACGGACCGACCGTCGCGAGACAACATGCAGTTCAGCAAGCCGACGTGGCAAAAGGACTGGGAGTTCAGCGTGTTCGAGACGTGCGGCGGTCAGTTCTGCAACCTCTTCTCTCCTGATGCGGGGGTGTTCGATCTGTTGGAGGGCGATGAGGGGGTCGGTGTGCACTCCGCGAGCGAGGGTGATGCGTGGGCGTTCATCCAGTTCACGGGAGGCAGCGGGAACTCCGGGTCGGTCGTCGACGAGGCCGCCAACGGAAACACAAACAACAGCGTCAACCACATCCGCATGGACTCCGATGTCCCCGCGGAGTTCTGCATGAGCATCCTGACCGATAACACCGCAGGGGCGCACGACATCCACCAGACGCTGGCCGGGAGGATCGGCTGGTATCAAGACGTCGATCTCGAGGTGGGAACCGCCCAGGTCCCCGCCGAGGATCTTGTCTACAACGGAATTCCCGATCTGTACGTGTTCAGGTACTCGAACATGACCGACGAGGACTTCATCAAGATTCGGCTCAACGGTGGCGAGGGGACGGATCCCGGCTTCGGCGGGCTCATGTTCGACCCCTGCGATTGATTCCCGCGATTGATTCCCGCGATTGATTCCCGCGATTGATTCCCGCGATTGATTCCCGCGATTGATCGGGCGGGCGGCCGTCAGTGGGCACGCGACCCGCGAAGTCGAATGATCTTCCCGCGGAGCGCCAACGCATCGGGTGCATCGCGCCGCTCGGCGACGTAGCTTGCGTACGCATCGGCGGCGGCCTCCGGCCGGTTCAACGCCTCGAGCGCCATGCCTGAGAGCATCTTGTACTCCACCAGGTGGAACACCCAGTAGGCGTCATCAAAGAAGGCGAGCGCCTGGTGGTAGTCGCCGCGGTCGTAGTGCTGCCACCCCAGCGCTGCCGCCCGCGCAGCAAGGCCCGCGTTGACCCGGCCGCCTCCGCCGCGCTCGCTTGCTTGCGCGAATGCGACGACGGGCACATCCACGGTCGGCAAACCGTTCCAACCGCCATCGCGAAGCGCCGCGCTCAGACACAGACGTGCGGCCTGGTCGAGCTTGCCGTCGGCGTCCGAGACGCTCGGCGAATGCTCAGCCTCAAATCGAACCGTGAACTCGTAGGTGACGTCCCCGTGCCTGAGCGCCTCCTCGACGACGAGGGCACTGGGCGCCTTGACGACCGCCCCGGGCTCCCGCGTCTGTGCGGCGACGAGGCAGCGTTTGACCTCGAGCCGGTTGTCATGAACGACCGTCTTGGCCAGACGTCGGTCGGCGGCGGTGACACCTCGGTTGGTGATCCGGCCCTCGGTGCGCACCAACAAGCGGGTCTCGTGAAGCTCGCGAGGCCGACGATTCTCCGCGTGTCGCAAGGCGTAGCGGACCAGTGATTCCGTCGTCGCCAGTTTCGCGGTCTTCACGACGACATGTCGCACTTCATCGGAATCCGAATCCGTATCGGATTCGAGTTCCGCGCCCGGATCCGATTTCTGGGATGCTTTGGTTGCCGCCGTCGATTGGGCGACGAACACGGACTGCGCTAACCGACGCTCGCTGCGCACCAGTTGCAACAGTGAGCCGGGCTCGTCGGCCGCGGACATCGTTGGGGGGGCACCTGGTGTCAGTGGCGGCCCGCCCGGGCTGTGACACGCGGATCCCTGAAGGACCGACACTGCGGCCAGTACTTGTCGAAGATGCCGAGCCCACACACGGGTTCAACGACGCATCAGCCCACCCCTTACGCTGCGCCCAGATCGATGAAGCTCTGCGCCGTGTCGCGCACGGTGGCTTCGACTTCGCGGTATTCGATCCCTAGAGCCTCACGGGACTTGTGCGCATCGATGCGGCGGGTGATCGACAGGTTGCGCCGCAGGAACCCAAACGAGAGGCGCTTGTCGAACAACGCGATGCCATACATCAAGAGGTTGGGCATCTTGCGCTTGGAGATCTTGTGCTTGGGGAATGCCGTACGCAGCATTCCGGCGAGTTCGATGAGGGGCGCGTTTCGGTTGGACACGATATGGCGACCCGCGGCCTCTTCGAGTTCGAGCGCGCGAACGTGGGCCAGGGCAACGTCGCGTACATCGACCACGCCGAAGCGAAGGTCAGGAATCGCGGGGAACTTTCCGTTGAGCACGTCGCGAAGCACGGCGGGGCTCGATCGCCCGTGGACTTTGGCGAGCACGGGGCCGAGCACCAGCGTCGGGTTGATCGTGATCAGGTCGTACTGTGCATCGTCGCCCTTGGACTTGACGTGGTCCCAGGCCGCGCGCTCGGCAAGCGTCTTGGAGAGCGCGTAGGGGTTCGTCTTGAGGGTTGCGCCGTCGTTCCAATCGGACTCGTCGAAGACGCGGTTGTCCGTGGGGTCCTCGTTGGTGACGGCGGCAATCGAGGAGGTCACGACCACACGACGCACGGTGCCCGCACGATCGATGGAGCCGAGGATGTTCTTGGTGCCGTTGACCGCAACGTCGACAATCTGCGTCTGTGGGTCGGGCGCGCTGAGCCGGACGCTGGATGCGACGTGGCAGACGTGCGTGCAGCCCTTGATCGCGTCGTCGAATGCACCAGGCTTCAACAGGTCGGCGCTGACCAACTCGAGCTCACCGCCCGTCTCTTTTGCGAGCGCCTTGAGGTGGCTGACTTTCTCGTCGGCCGAGGTGTCTCGCACCGTGGCTCGGACCCGGTAGCCCGCTTGCAGGAGCGCGTCGACGACGTGGCTGCCGATGTATCCCGACGCCCCTGTCACGCAGACCAGGGCGCCTTTTTCGATCGCATGCTTCGGCATTGCCGCAGCTTGTCCTACCCGCCCGGCGGCGACCAGCGTTGCGTTGTGTGATTCTGAAGTTGCATTTTTGCAAAAAAGAGATCTTCCAAAGCAACTCCTCGGGATTTGGCATTGTTTATTTTCAGTCACTTACAAGTGTTGCCAAACGGCCTGGGTGTTGCACACACAGGTAGACAACACACCCCCACGCACCTACCTAGGACCCACTGTCATGCTCAAGTCGATTCTCCCCGTCATCGCTCTTCTCTTCGTTTCCGCCTGCGACACGAGCACCGACGACAGTGGACGTGAAGGGAGCGCCCCCGTCGGCGGCAAAGCCGATCAAGTGGGCGACGATGGTGAGCCGCTGTCCTGCCCGGCCGAGGTCTATGTGACCCACGCGGCCAACGACAGGAACAACCACGTCTTCTCCAACTGCCACAACGCGGAGACCGGCCGCTTCACGACCCGCGCGTGCTGTGCCGACGACATCGACCTGATCGAAGACATCACGGGCTGCCCAGCCCAAGTGCGGTTCAGCGAAACCGCCGACGCCAGCGACAAGCGCTGCATGAACGACGTCGGTGGCCACGACGGCTTCGGGCAGTTTGTCCCGACCGCTTGCTGCGCGCCACTGTGCGACGAGTCGGCCCAGTTCGACGACAACGGCACCTGTCGCAACGGCGACGGCACCTTCGAAGAAGAGATCTGCTGCCATCGGTCGTTCGCGCTCTCCGAGGCCAACTGTGGCGGCGCCGAGTGGGAAGCCGTCGAGGGCGGAACCCGTGACTTCGCCTGCCGTGCCGGAAACGGTCAGTACACGTTTGACGCTTGCTGCGTCGACGCCTGCGCCGAAGAAATCTCCCGCACCGCTGTCGTCCCTGAGGGCTGCAACCTGGACGCCATCCTCGCCGACGAGTGTCCGTCGGACGCATCCCCCAACGCGGGTGGCATCTGCCACAACCCCGAGAACGGTCAGTTCGTGAAGGCCATCTGCTGCGAGCTCAGCGGAGACACCGAGGACCTCAACGTCCAGGCCTCCGACGATTGCTACGCGGGTACCGAGCAAGTCTGCTAAGAGGCGGGGGGGAGGGGAAATCCAGCCCGGAAGGACCGGGCAGGTTTGCGTCGGGGGGGCAATCCAGCCCGGAAGGGCTGGGCAGGTTTGCGTCGGTGCGGCGCTCACGGTTCCAGCGCGGGGGCTCTGCAGCCCGCCGTTGGCCGGCGAGTAGCGGTCGGACCTGGCCCGCAGGGACAGGTTTTCGTCGCCCGGGCGGGTCGCAACCAGCACAGGCGGACGGGCCTTATGCCCGCCTCATGCACGTATTCAGTTGGCTCAGTTCACGGGCTGGCGCAGGCGACTCCGTGGAGTACGCGGAGGCGATAGGTGCCGGGAGGGAAGACGATCTTCTCCCGCACCGTGAGCTTAGCGGCGTAGTACGAGTCG
>Ga0316189_10002824_pt1 | contig 16949 bp, 11 predicted proteins | sample LowCovwburrow_MG_FD_204930 | JGI IMG/M metagenome (GOLD analysis project Ga0316189, IMG submission 204930) | Coastal sediment microbial communities from Maine, United States - Lowes Cove worm burrow | ecosystem: Environmental > Aquatic > Marine > Coastal > Sediment | place: USA: Maine... | reverse complement strand
GCTAGCACCGAGGCGCTGACGATCGTGTAAGGTTCGGCTAACACCGCCGAAGGTTCGAAGGAGTCATGGTAGATTTGCACCGCTTGTTCGGTGCCGCCCATGTCGAAATGGTGGGCGAAGGCAAACGGCAGCCCAAGAATGCCGGCGAGTTGGGCACTAAACCCACTGGACCCCAGCAGTTTCACGCTCGGATACGAGGTAGCCTCGGGCGTGGCCACAAGCCAGTCCCAACATCCTTCGGTTTTGCGGGCGTCCCCAAGCAAACCGAGCAGCTCAACGAGGTTGCGTGGGAAGTGATCGTCGTCGTGGAAGTCGGCGCCGCGCCGTAGCGCCGCGGCGGTACGCCGGTCGGTGCCAGGAGCTCGTCCGATGCCCAAATCAATCCGGCCGGGGTGGAGAGCCTCAAGCAGAGCGAATTGCTCGGCGATAGCCAACGGCGCGTGGTTTGGCAACATCACACCCCCCGACCCTAGGCGGATCGTGGACGTGTGAGCGCCAAGATGAGCCAGCAAGACCCCTGGTACGGTGCTCGCGACCCCACCAAGATTATGGTGTTCGGCCACCCAGATCCGCTCATAACCCAGCTCTTCGACACGCTGGGCTGTGATGGTGGTTTCGGCCAACGCCTTGGTGCTCGTGGCGCCCTCGGCGACCACTGCCAGGTCTAAAACCGAGATAGGGCACCGGACGCCCGATGTCGGTGAGGGCTGAGACTCCAAGTTAGAACTCATGACTGCTCCTCGTTAGGGTGGGGCTATCAGCGTAAGTGTGCCCGGATTTCACCAATAATCCGAGTCTGCACTTCCTCCTTCCGAGCGGGGCTCACATGAAACGTTCAGATCTCCTTGGTTATCTCAATGCGACCGTCGACGACCTCTTGGGCCCTTCAACGCGGCTCTTGTTCGTGGGGATCAATCCGGGACTTCGCACCGCAGCCACTGGCGCCCACTTTGCTCACCCTGGAAATCGCTTTTACCCGGCGTTGGCCGAGGCCGGAATTACTGCCTACCGCATCGATGCATCACAGGGATATCAGGCCCCCGACCGGGCCCACCTATTGGAGAGAGGTGTGGGTATTACCAATATTGTGGCCCGAACAACAGCCAAAGCCAGCGATCTAAGCACCGACGAGTTGCGCGCCGGAGCAGCTGATCTTGAAGCCAAAGTGGCTCGCATCCAGCCCCGGGTGGTGGCCGTGGTAGGAATTTCCGCGTACCGCACGGCGTTTCGGCGACCCAAGGCCGCCCACGGATTACAGGAAGAATCCATAGCAGACATCCCTACTTTTGTGCTCGGAAATCCGTCAGGATTAAACGCCCACGAAACCGTGACATCGCTGGCGTACTCGTACGCTCAGGCCGCTCGTTACGCCGGTCTCCTAGACGGGCCACCAGGTTGACCGTCACAGTGACCGCACCGCCAGCAGCGGTCATGGGTCGCCGCCACATCAACTGCCTTTCGTCGACTAGCCTTCATCGAGTCCCAGCGCTTACATTTGCCAGATGGAGCCCGTTACTTCCCCCAATTCCCCCTCGTCCGATCCTGGGGGCGCCGACGGTGGCCCCCTAGCCGGTGTTCGGGTACTGGACGCCACCGGGGATTTAGGACGGTTCGCCACGAAACTACTTGCCGAGTACGGGGCAGACGTGGCCCGAGTTGATCTTGGTGGCGCCTCCGGCAACCGATTGGCTGATGAAACCGATCTCGGGGTGCTGGACTGGTGGTTTGACCATGCCAAAACCCCAATTGCCATCGACATGTCAACCTCGGGCGGGCAAGACCAGTACCGTCAATTGGCCTGCGCAGCCGACGTGGTGGTGGAGTCGTTTCCGGTCGACTTCCTAGCCCAACACAACATCGACCATGAACACCTGGTGGCCGCAAATCCGACGCTCACCCAGATCTCGCTCACCCCATTTGGGCGCACCGGGCCCCGTCGCCATTGGCAGAGTTCAGATCTCGTGGCCGGGGCATTGGGAGGTGTGTTGTCGCTCACCGGGCTCCCAGACCAACCGCTCAACTCCTGGGGGTGGCAGAACTATAACTCCGCTGGATTCGCCGCTGGTATCTGCGCCTTGGCCGGGTTGCGGTCGGCCCAACGCAGCGGCCAAGGTCAGTTGGTGGATCTTTCACTCAATGAGGTGGTCGCGTCTTCCATCGAAAATCTGCTGATGCAGTTGGTATACGACGAGGAACTCGAAGGAATGCCACGGCTGGCACCGCGGCAAGGGTCGTTGCATTGGCTTCGGGCCTACAAGGTAGTACCAGCCGGTGAAGGTGCACTCATGATCACGCCCACCCCTAGCGCCGAAAACCTCACCACCTGGATGCTGGAATCGGGTATCGAGCGAGCCAAACCGTTCGACGGCATGGAACCTCCAGAAGTGATCGGCGTAATCGACGACTTTATGGAGGTGGTCACCGAGTTTGTCTCGACCCGACCGGCTAGTGAGCTCTTTCACGAAGCCCAACGGCGCCATGTGGCGTTCGGCGAGGTGCAAACGGTGGAACAACTGGGAGACAACCCCCAGTTGGAGCACCGCAGCTTCTTTGCCGACGCTCCCCTCCCCTCGGGCCAGTCGTTTCCCGCTCCGTGGCGCCTGGTTCGCTTCACCGACACCCCGATAGTCGCTCCGACGACGCCCGAGTTGCGTAGCCAGCCAACTGATGCGGCCGCTATCACCCAACGATGGCACTCAGCGGCAGCCAGCCCATCCACGGACGTCCAGCCAACGGCTGCGAAACCGTTAGACGGTTTGCGGATCGTGGATCTCAGCTGGGTGCTGGCCGGGCCGTTCGCCACTCGCCTGTTGGGAGATCTCGGCGCTGATGTGATCAAGGTGCAAACCGAGGAGCGGGCCACCCTCGTCAATCAGCCCGAGTATCCCTACTACCCATCGTGGAACCGGTCGAAACGCAGCGTGACCCTCAACTTGAAACACCCTGATGGTCCCGCCGCTCTGCGTCGGCTGGTGGTCAACGCTGATGTGGTGATCGAAAACTATGCAGCCGGGGTGCTCGATCGGCTCGGTGTTGGGTGGGACCAGGTGAAAGACTGGAACGATCAAATCGTCTATATTTCTATGTCGGGGTGTGGCCACGACGGACCGTGGGCCAACATCATCAGCTACGCCCCCACCATCCACGCCCTCTGTGGGCTCACCTATCTCACCAATCCCGCCGACCGCCTCGATATAGGGTGCGGCTATTCGCTAAACGACCACGCCGCCGGGTTTGGGGCCGCGTTTTCGGTGCTGGCGGGGCTCCAGGCCCGAAACCGCACCGGCCGAGGCCAGTACATTGACATGGCTCAGTTCGAGGTCGGCGCGTATCTGGTAGGCCCAGCCCTAGTTGATTGGGCCGCCAACGGTCGCGCTGCCACTCCCGACGGCAACGCCGACCCGTTGGCGGGGGTGGTACCCAACGAAGTGTTTGCCTGCGGCGACGGCGATTTCTTGGCCATCACCGCCGCCGACGACGCCATGTGGGCTCGACTGGCCGACATCATCGGCCTTGACATCCCTCTTGATTCTGCCGACACCGACCGGTGGCGTACTCTGGCCGGGCGACAAGCCGACCGGGTGGTCGTCAACCAACGTCTGAGCCAATGGTGTGCCGGTCAGGAGGCGACCGCGGCCATGGAGCGTCTCCAGGCCGCTGGTGTTGCTGCCGGGGTGGTGCAAAACGCTGAGACGGTGATGGCCGATCAACAAAACCAGGCTCGCGAATTCTTCGTGGAAGCGGAGTCCGACATCTTTGGGGTGCGCCCTCACGATCGGTTCCCGGCCCAGTGGAGTCAGTCGGGAACCCTTGAGCCGTATCGCCCCGCCCCGAATTATCTGGGAGAAGCGAACTTCGAGGTGTGGACCGAAGTTGCTGGCTTCGACTTCGAAGAGGTAGCCGAAGGCATCGCCGACGGACTTTTCATTTAGATCAACGCTTTCATTTAGGTCGGTGGTTCGACTGGCGCCGATCAGTCGAGACCACCACACTGGGGATGTGCTCTTTGATTCCGAACGCTCCTCCCTGTCGGTGCTCGATCTGTGTGATGAACGAGGCGAAGTCGCCGCCTACCTTCTGGCCGACTTAGGCGCCCACGTGGTGAAACCGGTTCCCCCCGACGTAACCGACTCCGACCGGTTCCGGGCTTACAACACCAACAAACAGTTGCTGTTTCTCACGGGCGTCGGCAACGACGATCGGGCTGCGGTGCTATCGCAGGTTGAAACCAGCGACGTGGTCTTTGTTTCGGCCCCCGACGGGTTGGCCGAGCAGCTGTCGCTTCGGCATGAGGACTTTGTGGCCGTGAACCCCACGATCGTTACCGTGGTGGTTTCGCCCTTTGGCGTGGACGGACCTCGCGCCGACCAACCAGCCTCGGAACTCACGATTGGGGCGTTGGGTGGCATCGTTCGGATCCAGGGCACACCTGAGCGAGCGCCGGTCCAATTTTCGATCCCGCAGGTGTGGCGCCACGCTGGTGCTGAAGCCGCTGTGGGAGCCATGGTGGGTTTGCGTCGATCCGAGCAGAGCGGCGACGCCCAGTTTGTCGACGTTTCCGCTCAGGCCGCCGCCACCTGGACCATGCTCAACGCCATGGAAGCTTCCGCTATCCAGGGTTACGACTTCGAACGGGCCGGATCGATCCTGCCTCTGGCGTTACCGGTCCGCATCCTGCTCGAGGCAGCCGACGGATATGTGATCACGGTACCTACAGGTCGAATCGCCGGTTCGTTACACGGGTGGCTGCAAGACGAGGGACTCACCGACGAGCGATGGGAAGGGGTGGATTGGGCCACCTTCGATCATCGTGTGATCAGCGGCGAACCGACCGAACTGCCCATCGAAGCCGTCAGTAACGCCATCATCGAGCTTTGTCGCCGCTACCGGCGGCAAGAACTGTTCGACCGGGGTCTCACCCTCGGTGTTACCTTGGCCCCCGTCAACAGCTTTGACGACCTCCTCAGTTTCGAGCATTTCCCCGCTCGTCAATTCTGGGAGTCGGGCGAAACCGCGATCGGGCCTGAGGTTCACCGCATCCCCGGCGCTTTCTACCGAATTGACGAACAGCGTCCCGTGGTAGCCCGCGGTCTGGCCGGCGCCCAAACGCCACCCCGGCCAACCGCCCCTTCAATCGCCGACGAACCACCCGAACTCCCCTTCACGGGCCTGAAAGTGTTGGATTTCTCCTGGATTGGGGTAGGCCCGATCACGGCGAAAGCGTTCGCCGACCATGGCGCCACCGTGATCCGGGTGGAGTCTGAGACGCGTCTTGACGGCCTCCGCCGCCAGACACCGTTTAAGGACGATGAGTTCGGTTTCGACCGGTCCCACTTTTTCGGCACGTTCAACTCATCGAAATACGGTGTGACCCTTGATCTGAAAAACCCGGCTGGCATCGAGATTGCTAAACGGATGGCAGCGTGGGCCGACGTGGTGATCGAGAGTTTCACTCCCGGTTCAATTGATCGGCTTGGGTTGGGCTACGAACAGCTGAAAGAGATCAATCCTTCAGTGATCATGGTGAGCACATCCCTGCTTGGTAAAGGCTCGCCCTATGAGGCGATGGGTGGTTACGGCTATCACGCTTCAGCGGTAACCGGATTCTACGACCTGGTGGGTTGGCCCGACCTTCCCCCCGACGGGCCGTGGGTGGCCTACACCGACACCATCGCCCCTCGATTCATCACCCCGACAATCATGGCGGCCTTGCGACGCCGCGACCGCGACCCGGACGGTGTCGGCTGCCATATCGACGTCGCCCAGGCCGAAACTGCCCTCCAGTTCATGGTGCCGGAGCTGATTGAGTACCAGCGGAAGGGCAAAGCGCCCGGTCGCCTTGGCAACCGCTCCCGAGAGTTCGCGCCCCAAGGCGTGTACCCGTGCCAAGGTACACAAGGTTGGCTCGCGCTCACTATTGCCGACGACCAGCAGTGGCAACGCCTCGTGGCTGTGCTCGACCACCCCGCGTGGGCCACCGATCCAAGTTTGGCGAACGCGGCCGGACGGCACGCAGCCCACGACACAATCGACGAACACCTCAGCCAATGGACGGCCCGCCAGGAGCCTGCCGTCCTTGAAGCCCGGTTACGCGAAGCCGGCATTCCGGCTGGCATGTTGTCGGCTAGTTCGGACCTCCTCGAAGACCCTCAGTATCGCCACCGAAATTTCTACCGCTGGCACGAGCATTCGGTGATGGGCGAGGTGCCGTACGCGGGTCACCAGTACCGGGTGCGCGGCTACGACAGCGGCCCTCGGTTTGCGGCCCCGACTCTCGGTGAGCACACGTTTGAGGTGCTCACCGACATCATTGGCCTCACCCCTGATGAGGTGGCCGAAGCCGCCATCGCCGACGCCCTCCGGTAAGGCGCAGCCGCCTGCAACCTCCCTTGCGCCCTTCGTTTCGACTCACGGGGTTGGCGGATTCGATGGCGCGTAATATCTCGTCGGTCGGAGCGAAGCTGGCACCTCACACGAAAGTGAGGAGGGCCACAATCCAGGCTATGGTCGTGGTGTGATCGAACGCTTCGTAGACGTATCCCGCCCCGACGGCACCATGACCACCTTTGTGGTGCACCCTGATGAGAACGGCCCCCATCCCGTTGTATTGTTCTTGATGGACGCACCCGGCATGCGAGAAGAGATTCGGATGATGTGCCGCCGGGTCGCTTCGGCCGGCTACTACGTGATGAGCCCTCAGCTTTATTACCGCGACACCGACCACTTCAACGTGTTCGAAACCGGCGACCGCGACCGCATGTTCACCCTCATGAGCAACCTGTCCAACCAGATGGCCACCGACGACGCCGGCGCCCTGATCGAGTTAGCAGGCGACGACGCTGCCGCTGACGCCACCAAGGTTGGAGTGGCAGGTTATTGCATGAGCGGACCGTTCACCATCATGATTGCTGCTGCCTTCCCACAGGTGAAAGCAGCAGCCTCGATACACGGTGTTGCCCTCGTAACTGAAGCCGAAGACTCGCCCCATAAACACCTCCACCGCACTCAGGCCGAAATCTATGTTGCCGCCGCTGAGACTGACAGCTACGCACCTCCTGAAATGCTCGATGCCTTCGAGGCGGCCGCCACTGAGGCCAGTGCCAATGTGCGGGTGGAATGGTATCCCGGCACCGAACACGGCTTCTCCTACGCCGAACGCCCGGTGTACGACCGCGATGCATCAGAACGACACTGGGAACGCATCCAATCCTTGTTCCGCCGCAATCTCTCTTAGTCTTAATTTAGCACGCTTTCACGCATACAAAGGTATTTAACATCATTTATTCACTTATAGTGACTAAATGATGTCACTGCCGTCCCCCGACAACGAGCCAGATGGCCGAGGCTCTCAACCTCATGACGGCTTGATGCGGTTCATGCTCAACTTTCCTGGCGTCGCCGCTGATGAGCTACGACACTCCCTTCCGGCCGACGTGTTGGCAGTGGTTGACGTCGACCAGGTCGAGCCGCTGCCAGCATCATTCACCGAACCCGAGCTACGGACCACCCATTCTGACGTTTTGCTTCGAGTCCCCTACCGAGACCAACCTAACCACCATGTGTACGTGTACGCATTGGTCGAGCATCAGAGCACCCCAAGCCCTGCCATGGCCGAACGAATGGCCCGAACAATTCTCAAAGTCTGGGAGCACACCCGAACCCACCACGGAATGGATAAGCATCAACATCCACTGGTTTTACCGTACGTCATCTACCACGGGAGATATCGCTGGTTATCACGAACGAACCTGCACGACAATCTTGAGCTTGCTGCACGGTCCAATGAACTCCAGCACCATGACCTGCAACTCCAACTCATCATCAATGATCTGCCCCGATACTCCGATGAAGAACTCACCAGTCGTCCTGGCCACTTGTACTGGCGGTTCCTGTCGGTACTCTTTGCTCGCAACCGAGATATCCCCACACTACTCAGCATGCTTGACGCGGTGGCCGCCAACGATCGCCGGCCCCTCTCCGACGACGCCGCCACGGCCATCATCGTGTACATTATGAAAATAGGGGCAATTCAAAAAATCGAAGATGCTTATGAACTCCTCACCAGCTACCCCAATCTCGAACACACCATGACCACCTACATCGAAGAATCGCTTGAGTTTCTCCGCCAAATGGCTACCAAGTCAGGCCTGGAACAAGGACGAGGGGAAGGACTCCTTGATGGGCGGCGCCAAATGCTGCTGGCGATCATCGCGGCCCGCTTCGGCGAACCTGCCACATCGACCCACCAACGCGTTCTCGCCGGAACACACGAAGACCTTGACCGGTGGTCGGTGGCGGTGGCCACCGAAGCCACGATCGAAGACGCTCTCCGCTAGCGGACACATCTCCATTCCTTGTTCCGCCGCAATCTCTACTAGCGTTACCAGTCGAAGCACACCCGCTGCGAAGGAGCAAACAAATGGTAGATATTGGGGTCATGATGTTTCCAACCGACAAGGCCATCGGGCCCGTCGAGTTGGCCACCGCCGCCGAGGAACGGGGATTCGAATCCCTCTGGTTTCCCGAGCACAGCCACATCCCCACATCACGGACAACCCCGTGGGGTTACCGGGAAGGCGCTCCGCCACTTCCCGAAGAATACTGGCGCACCCACGACCAGTTCATCGCCCTAGGTGCCGCGGCGGCGGTAACCACCAACATCAAACTCGGCACCGGTATCACCCTGGTGGCCCAGCGCGATCCGATCTGGTTGGCCAAATCGGTGGCCACCGTTGATGCGCTATCGGGCGGGCGGATGCTGTTTGGCATCGGTTATGGCTGGAACGTCGAAGAACTCGAACATCACGGCGTAGCTTTTTCCGAACGCCGAGCGGTCCTGCGTGAGCGGATTCTGGCGATGAAAGAAATCTGGACCAACGATGAAGCTGAGTTCCACGGCGAATACGTCGATTTCGATCCGATCTGGCAGTGGCCCAAGCCCGTTCACAAGCCCCATCCCCCGATCATTCTCGGCGGAGGCGCCGGCCCGAAAACCATGGCCCACATCGCCGAGTTTTGTGATGGCTTCATGCCTATCGCCGGCCGGTACGATGCCGCTGAGCAGTTCGCACAGATCCGTCAGATGGCTGAAGAGATCGGCCGCGACCCCAACGAAATCGAGTTCGGCCAGTTCGGCACCCCACCCAAACCAGAGATCATCGACTCAATGATCGAGGCGGGCTGTTCGCGAATCGTACTTGGTCTCCCCCCAGCGCCCAGCGACAAAGTGCTGCCGATTCTCGACTCGTATGTCGATCTGCTGGAGCGTTACCAGTAAAACTCCTGTGTAACACCTGGTTAACAACAAGCGATCAATCAGGTTTGAACCAAAAGGCGCCGCTAACCTGTTGACGTTGCCACTTGGGCGGCAGTAACGATTTCCTTGAAAGGGCGACTACATCATGGGATTTTTGTGGTTCATTATTTCGATGGCCATCCTCGGCTTGATTGCCGGGGCACTGGCTCGGTTGATCATGCCGGGTAAAGACCCGATGACTTTGGGGCAGACTGCGATCCTCGGCATTGTCGGGTCGTTTGTGGGAGGCTTTCTCCTGCGTGTCATCTTCGGCACCGACAGCAACGACGGTTTGATCCAAACCAGTTCGCTGATTGGTTCAGTGCTTGGTGCACTCGTCTTATTGTTCATCTGGCGGAAGTTCATCAAGAAGTAGGGCCATCCCCACCAGGGTTAACCTGAACGGGCGGGAGCGACGCATCGTCGCCCCGCCCGTCGTGGTTTTCGACTATCCGAGCAAGGCCGTCGGGATCTCCACATGCCGGGCTCGTAACCATTCGCCCAGGCTTTTTGCTTGCCCGTCCTGGCGGGTGGAGGCGGCCACCCCTTCCTGGAGGAGGCCGTGGATCACGAAGTTCATCGAGCGGATTGCCGGGAACACGTGTCGTTCCACCGTTAGGGCCGCGGTTTCCGGCAACAATTGTTGGAGCGTGTCGACGTCGAGAAAGCCCACCAGCCAACCGAATGCTGCATCATCGCGGGTAAAGACGCCAAGGTTGGCGTTTCCTCCCTTGTCGCCCGACCGGGCACCCACGACCCGCCCCAATGGCGTCGTCGAGGTGGCACCGTCTACCGGTAGCACCGTCGGACCGTCGGCCGCAGTCACTGCCGGCGTGAGGGTGGTACCGCTAGCAGGGTTGGCTGATTCGATCACCGTCGTAGCCCCGTCGAGCACGCTAACAGTGGCGGGCACCAGATCGGCCGACACCAGAGCAGGCGTGTATACGCCGTAGGGGCGAGACGGGCCAGGCCCACCCGACAATCCATAAAAGCCAGGGATCGACGACAACGCGGTTTCGGTGAGGGCGTTCGAGAACGCACGGCCCGTTTTGCGTTCGTCGGGGTCTTTCACCGTGATCCGCCATAGGGCAGTGGCCGCCTCATTGCTAACCGGATCAGCATGGTCGGTGCGCACCAAGGAGGTCGTTACCGAGGCAAAATCTTCGGGCTCATAGGGTGACATCTCCCAGAACGTTCGCTCCACCAGTTCGGCTTTGGCTTCGATGTCGAGGCCCGTGAGGGCCATGGTGAGGTCGTTGCGGTAGCCGCCGACCTGGTTCATGGCCACCTTCAGGGTGGAGGGGGGCGGTTCACCTTTCACCCCAGAGATCCGCACCCGGTCCCGTTCCACCTGCTCCAGCTGGATGGTGTCGAATCGGGTGTTCACGTCGGGGCCATAGTAGACGGGGCCACCGATTTCGTAGAGCAGTTGGGATGTCACCGTGCCCACCGACACCTCTCCCCCAGTGCCGTCGTGTTTACCGATGACCGTTGATCCATCAGCGGCGATTTCGGCCCAGGGGAACCCGGCCCGGGTGAGGTCTTCGATCTCGGTAAAGAACGAATAGTTACCCCCGGTGGTTTGCGCTCCACATTCAATCACGTGCCCGGCTACGACTGCCCCGGCCAACGCATCCCAGTCGTCACGGGCCCACCCGTGCCACCATGCTGCCGGCCCGGCCACCACCGCGGCGTCGGTCACCCGGCCCGTGATCACAATGTCGGCTCCCTGGCTGAGGGCTTCCACGATGCCCCACCCGCCGAGGTAGGCGTTGGCGGTGATGAAGTCGTCGAGGTTGGGGAGCTGCTCCCCGGTTTCGAAATGGGTGAGTTCTACGCCCGCTTCGGCGAACTCGCCGAGACGGCCCAGCAGGTTGTCGCCCGATACGTACGCGATCGTGGGGTTGAGGCCCAGCTTGTCGGCCACCTCGGCCACCGCGTCCGCGCAGCCGTCGGGGTCGAGGCCACCGGCGTTGCTCACCACCTTGATGCCACGGTCGAGGCAGGTGCCCATCACCTGTTCCATCTGGGTCACGAACGTTCGGGCGTATCCGCCGCCGGGGCGCTTTGCCTGGGTGCGTGAGAGGATCAGCATGGTCAACTCGGCCAGCCAATCGCCGGTGAGAAAATCGAGCGGGCCGCCGTTCACCATCTCGGCCGCGGCCGCCATCCGATCTCCGTAGAAACCCGAACAGTTGCCAATTCGTACTGGACGTTGCTGGTCGCTCATAGCAGCAATCTAGTCGCGAACCGTCGGTCGATCGACTCCACAGCTCGACGGATGGTGGTCTGTCGACTAAAACTAGCCTCGTGGCTATCTTGCGTACCAAGATCGATACCAGTTCGGAGACGTTCGTCCAGAATCGGGCTGACATGCTCGAACAACTGGCGGTGATCGCTGAGCTGCAGGAAGAAGCAGCCGCTGGGGGCGGCCAAGCGGCCATGGATCGCTTGGCGTCCCGAGGCAAAATGCCAGTACGCCAGCGGATCGCCAAGGTACTCGACCCCGACACGCCGTTTTATGAGATCAGCCCGTTGGCGGCGTATTGTTCCAATTACACCGTCGGAGGTGGCCTGGTGATGGGTATTGGCGTGATCTCCGGCGTCGAATGCATGATCCAGGGCAACGATCCCACCGTGCTCGGCGGCGCGATCACCGCGTTCGCCGGTAAGAAGATGATGCGAGCCCTGGAAATCAGCCGTCTGAACCGGCTGCCTTATGTGCAGTTCGTGGAATCAGCCGGTGGCGACCTGCGGGGTCGAGACGATCCCGAACGTCAGATGCGCGAACAGCTCGACCATTTCGCTGAATCGGGTCGGCTGTTTCATGACATCACCGAACTCTCCCAGATGCAGATCCCCACGATCTCGGTAGTGTTCGGTTCATCGACAGCCGGCGGCGCCTATCAGCCGGGAATGAGCGACTACAACATCTTCATCGAAGGCCAATCAAAGGTGTTCCTCGGCGGCCCTCCGCTGGTGAAGATGGCCACCGGTGAGGAATCCGACGACGAAACATTGGGCGGGGCTCGGATGCACGCCGAAGTGTCGGGTCTGGCCGACTATTTGGCCGTCGACGAACTCGACGGGTTGCGCTATTGCCGAGAGGTGGTGGCCCACCTCAACCATCGCAAACGTGGCTACGGGCAGACCCGTTCACCGATCGATCCCGTCGTCGACCCCGAGGAACTGTTGGGATTGATGCCCCGCGATCTATACGGGTTTGTTGATGTGCGCGAAGTGATCGCCCGCGTTGTCGACGGCTCCGAGTTTGAGGAGTTCAAGGCCTCATACGGCACAACCTTGGTGTGTGGCTGGTCGTGGATTGCTGGGTTCCCCGTCGGCATCATCGGCAACAACGGTCCCCTGTTTTCCGAGTCATCCGAGAAGGCGACCCAGTTCATCCAGTTGTGCAACCAGTCGAACATTCCAATCCTGTTCTTGCAGAACATCACCGGTTACATGGTGGGCAAGGATTATGAGCATTCGGGCATCGTGAAAAACGGATCGAAGATGATCAATGCGGTGTCGAACTCGAAGGTGCCCCACATCACGGTGATCCTGGGTTCGAGCTACGGCGCCGGCAACTACGGCATGTCGGGGCGGGCATTCGACACCCGCTTCACGTTCCTGTGGCCGACGGCCAAGATCGCCATCATGGGACCCAAACAGATCGCCGGGGTGATGTCGCTCGTGCGGCGGGCCCAAGCCGCCCGCAAGGGGGTGCCGTTCGACGAGGACGCCGACCGCCAGATCACCGAAACTACCGAGCATTATCATGAGCTGGGGTCGCTGGCGTTGTTCGCCACTGGCCGAGTGAGCGACGACGGCATCATCGACCCCCGCGACACGCGCGACGTGGTAGCGATGGCGCTCTCGGCCTGCCACAACAACGACGTAAGAGGAACGGAGGGCTTCGGTGTCTTCAGGATGTAGCCGAGTGTTGGTGGCCAACCGAGGCGAAATCGCTCGCCGAGTGTTTGCCACCTGCCGCAAGATGGGTATCGAAACGGTGGCGGTGTTCTCCGAAGGCGACCGCCACGCGCCCTTTGTACGCGACGCCGACGTTGCCTACGACCTCGGGGGCACCACGGCCGCCGACTCCTACCTCAACGTCGAAAAAATTCTGGCCGCGGCAGCAGCCACCGAAGCCGACGCCATCCACCCCGGGTATGGGTTTTTGGCCGAAAACGCTGCCTTCGCTGAAGCCGTCAACGCGGCCGGGCTCACCTGGATTGGCCCCTCTCCTGAGGCGATTTCGGTGATGGGCGACAAGATTCGGGCCAAAGAAACGATGGCGGCCGCCGGCGTGCCCATGTTGCCGTCAGCCACCATCGATGGTGACGCCTCGGCCGAAACCCTCGCCGCGATCGCCGCCAACGTGGGGTTTCCCCTGTTGGTGAAGGCATCAGCCGGCGGAGGCGGGCGCGGCATGCGCCTGGTGGAATCAGCTAATGATCTGGCCGACGCGGTTGCTGGCGCCCAGCGCGAAGCGGCCAACGCTTTTGGTGATGGCACCGTGTACCTCGAGCGGTACCTTGCCGCCGCCCACCACATCGAAATCCAAGTGCTGGGTGACACCCACGGAAATGTGGTGCATCTGTGGGAACGGGAGTGTTCGATCCAGCGTCGCCACCAAAAGATCATCGAAGAAGCGCCCAGCCCCAATGTCACGCCAGAGTTGCGCCAGGCTATGGCCGACGCCGCCCTGGCAGGGGCGCGCTCCATCGGATACTTCTCGACCGGCACCGTGGAGCTATTGATGCCCGCCGGCTCGACCGGCGAGTTCTATTTCTTGGAGATGAACACCCGCCTTCAGGTGGAGCACCCGGTTACCGAAGAAATCACCGGGATCGACCTCGTACGCCAACAGATTCGGGTCGCCCAGGGGCTGCCCCTCGACATGGCCCAAGCTGATATTCAGGCCAACGGCCACGCCATTGAGGTGCGGGTGTACGCCGAAGACGTCGAAGCCGGATTTTTGCCGGCCACCGGCACCGTCACGGCGTTTGGGCTGCGAGCAGACCGAGGCGACGGGGTGCGGATCGACTCAGGGGTGGAAGCCGGTTCGGTGGTGGGTCTCGATTTCGACCCCATGCTGGCCAAAATCACCACCCACGCCCCTACCAGGGAGGAAGCCACCGCCCATATGGCGTTGGCGTTGCGAGACTTCACCCTCACCGGCCTCACCACCAACCAAGGTTTCTTGATCAACTGCCTGCAAGAACCGGCGTTCGCCGCCGGTGACACTACCACCGCCTTCATCGACACGTATGCGCCGGGCCCTCAATTGGCCCGATCCCCCCGGCAAGAGGCCAGGCTCCTCACTGCCCTGGTTCTCTGTCGTCAGGCCCGCAACCGGGCGGCGTCCCCGGTGCTCGGGTTCATGCGCCCCAATTTCCGCAACGCTGTCCTCCCTCCTCAGGAACTGCTGGTGGAGGTAGGCGGCGCCCCTCGGACCGTCCGCTACGAGTTCGACCGCTACGGCGAAGTAACAGCCGTGGTAGACGCAGTAGTGGTTGACGACGCGTCGGCCGACGAGAGCAACCGCGACGACAATCGTGTTTTCGGCGAGTGCCGGGGGCGGCTCGTGACCTGCCACCCGCCCGTTGGCAGTGACGGGACCGTGGAGATGCAAGCCACGATCGATGGGATTACCGAAACGTTCTCGGTGGTGGTGACCGGCCAGCAGTGGAATGTACAGGGTGCCCGCGGCTCAATCGCGGCGATCGAACGATCGCCGTTCCCCGACCCTGATGCGGCCACCATCGTAGGTGGTCAACTGGCACCCATGCCCGGCGTGGTTCGGGCCGTTAATGTCGCCGTCGGCGATCAGGTAGCCGAAGGCGACACGCTGGTGGTGATCGAGGCCATGAAGATGGAACACACCGTCACCGCCAACGCGGCCGCCTCCGTTACCGAAGTCCGGTGCAGCGTCGGCGAACAGGTAGACAACGGTGCAGTATTGGTGGTGTTGGAGGATCCGACCTAGCGCCCCTACCGGAAGGGCCGTGGGGCCTCTGGTTGGGCAAACTCTGGGGTTCGCTTTTCTATGAACGAATTTCGGGCTTCGGCGGCGTCGGCCGTGAGCCGGGCCAGGCCCTGGGTGCGAGCTTCCATCGCTAGGGCGTGATCCAGCGACGAGGCGTGAAGGTTGGCCCACATCACCTCTTTGGTCATCGTCACCGAGAGTGGGGCCAGGGTAGCGATGCGTTCGGCTTGGGCCAACGCGGTGGTCTCAAGTTCGTGGGGTTCCACCACTTCTGAGATAAGACCAGCGGCTTTGGCTTCATCGGCGGCCATCGTGCGCCCCGTCATCATCATCTCGAACGCCAACGCCGGTCCAATGATTTTGGGGAGGAAGTACGACAACCCCAGTTCACACCCGGAAATACCGCGTTTGACGAAGCCGTCCGCAAATTTCGCGTTGGATGAACCGACTCTCAGATCGCAGGCCGCAGCATAGGCAAAGCCAGCGCCGATAGCGTGCCCGTTCACGGCCGCGATCACCGGCACGGGAAGCCGGTGGATAAGCCGCACCACATCACCGAGGACGGCGTCCAGCGATTCGAAGCTGGCCACGACCGGGTCGAGCCGGGTGCCAGTCGACGCCACCTTCTCGGCCGCCGCATCACGTTCGGCCACTGATTTCACATCGATGCCGGCGCAGAAGGCCCGATCACCGGCGGCGGAGAGGACCACGGCCCGCACGCTCCGATCTTGGCCCGCTTCGGTGAGTGCCGACTTGAGCGCATCCACTTGGGGATAAGAAAGGGCGTTGAGGGCCTCGGGCCGGTTGAGCCGCAACAGCAGGGTGGCGTCGTGGCGCTCAATTTCGAGTTCGCCGGTGTTCTCAGCAGTCATGATCTCTCCCGTCGCGATGTGCAAGCCAAACATAGCTTGCGTCACCTCAGCGGGCCATTTTCCTGACTGAGCGACCGGCCCGCGCTGCCGGTCGCTCAATTGCGTCAGGCTCGTCGCTTCACCGGCTACTCGGTTTCGACAGCCCCGCCGAACAACTCGGACATGTCTCGGGCGTCGGCGGGAGCTTCAATCACAATGTCACCATTGAGGTTGTCGAATGCGAGGACCACGTCTATCGAGAGATCTTCTCCGGGGTGTTCAGGATGAGACACGTCGGCCACCACGCTCATCCGGCGAAGCAAGCCGTCGCGGTTGATCATCAGTTCAATCTCGACGTTGCCGTCTACTTCGGCCAGCGCATCTTCGGCGACGACCAGATCAGCAGCCTCCATCGGCACCGGCAGCCAGCTCAGCTCTTCGAGGGACACTTCCGAAATATCGACGGTACCCCGGTACACGGTTACCGTCTCGTCCAGTTCCTGGGTGCCAGTTTCTTCTACCTCGGCCAAACTCTCCACCATACGAAGGATGGTTCGAGGGTCGATCACTTCGCCGATGGTGGCGCCGATACCCGACGGACCCGGTAACGAGATCCATCCGTTCCCGTCGTTGACGTACGCCACGTCGTCGACCAGGCGCATTTCCACATTTTCAGGTGGTGACCCCATCGCCGCCGACCCGGTTTGCTCGTTGATCGTGGCCACAAAGGCCAGGTCGTCGCGAACAAACGAACCAGTGATTGAACCGCTGGCCGACGACAGTCCCTCAGCCTCGTTGACGGACACCGAGA
>Ga0316189_10002823_pt1 | contig 16954 bp, 12 predicted proteins | sample LowCovwburrow_MG_FD_204930 | JGI IMG/M metagenome (GOLD analysis project Ga0316189, IMG submission 204930) | Coastal sediment microbial communities from Maine, United States - Lowes Cove worm burrow | ecosystem: Environmental > Aquatic > Marine > Coastal > Sediment | place: USA: Maine... | reverse complement strand
TTCATAACAAGGCATCGAATGGGCAGGACTCCGAAGTCGTCTCGCATCAGCTCGTATCCAGAGGGTCGGTCGCCCGTCAAAAAGACTGAGTCCCGACTCAGTCATGCGCCGCGTCGATATTTCCTCCTGGTCGAGCTACAGCGAAGCCTGCGTCACGGCGGGCTATGGCGAGCAATGATCTAGCCGGGCTTACCGTCCACCCGCGGCTGAATGAGCATTGGCAGGTAACGCACCAGGAAAGCCATGAACGCCATGATCCAGGTCGCGCCGGACAAGGTGATGAGGATCTGGTAGTCGCCTGCGCCGCCGGCAATAACCCTGAGCAGTGCGGCAAGCTGCAGCAGCAGAAACGCCGTCATGTCCCAGCGGCTCGCGACGAGTACGCGGCCGGTGTGACCCAATGTGCTACGCATCATCATGGCCATCATCAGGCTGCTGAGTGCTCCCATTGTCAGGGCGTGTATCCAGGCACCCGGCACGACCACAGCCACAGTAGACAAGGCCCGCAGTAACAGCGCTACCGGCAGCCAGGAATAGGCTACAGGCATTATCCAGAGCAGCGGGTTGCCGAGAGTCAACTGAGGTTGCCAAAGCGCGAGCCGCAGCAGATGGGCAACTGCCGCGAGGACAAACAGGGCCGTCGGTATCCAGGCAGCAAGCGTCAGCGCACTACCAAGCAGTGTGACGATAGTTATCAGGATCAGCGAACCGAATGCGACAACCTCGAGCCACATTTCGTGGCGCGGATTCGAACCGCTGACGGCGTTTCGCGTAAAAGCAGGTATGACGCGCCCGCCGACCAGCGCGAACAAGATGACGACGATGTCGATGGACGCGAACAGCGACGTACGCGATAACCATGCCGGCAGTTCGCCCGCGAGCGCCAGGTGAAACATGAAATGCAACAGGGACAAGGCTACCAACAGACCAATTACTTTGTAGTTGCGTTTGTTTTGGCTACGCAAGATCGGAATAGCGACCGCTATTGCTACCACTGGCAGAAAAACGACGTCGATAACAACTGCCAGGACGCCGGGGCCCGTCACGAGTAATACGCGCGCGGCAACCCACAACAAGGCAATGCCGCCGAGGATGGCGCCAGTGGGAGTCGGCAGCCCCGTCCAGTTACGAACGGCGGTGAACAGAAAACCGGCAATAACGGCGGTGATAAAGCCGAACATCATCTCGTGGCCATGCCAGACGACGCCCTGCAGATAGCCGCCAATTTGCCCGATCCCCGTGAACGACATCAGCCAAATCGATACTGCCGCCACTGCGAATATCGCTGCCAGTGAATAGAACGGGCGGAAACCCAATGCGGTCAGTGACCCGGCCATCCGCCACATGTTATGCCTCCGCACGCTTAAACCAGCTTTGCGTCCCAAGGCAGAACCGAACCAACATCAGCATGAGCGGCACCTCGATCAGTACGCCGACAACGGTGGCGAGCGCCGCGCCCGACGACAAGCCATAGAGCATGGCAGCCGTCGCGATAGCGACCTCGAAATGATTGGACGCACCAATCATGGCCGTCGGCGCCGCGTTTTCGTAACTCAGACCCAGCAGCTTGGCGAGCGCGTAGCCGAGCGCAAATATGGCGACCGTCTGCACAAACAACGGAATCGCGATCCACAAGATGGTGAGCGGGTTCTGAACGATCGTCTCTCCCTTGAAGGAGAACAGCAGGACCAGAGTAACGAGCAACGCGGTAATCGTGACCGGGGTAAGGAAGTGCAGGAACTTGTCTTTGAACCACGCCTCGCCTTTCGTGGCGATGATCCACTTGCGTGACCCGTACCCGGCGACGAGTGGTAATGCCACGTATATGCCTATCGATAGCAATAACGCCTGCCAGGGGACAGGAAGCTTGCCGACACCCAGAAGGAAGCCACCAAGAAATCCGAACAGGAGAAGCATCGTCAGTGAGTTGATGGCCACCATGACGAGTGTGTGGCCGTCATTGCCTTTGGAGAGATAGCCCCAGACCAGGACCATGGCTGTGCACGGCGCGATACCGAGGAGGATGCAGCCGGCAAGATAGCTGCGCCACAGCGGCACTTCGAGCATCTTCACCCCGTCGATCAGGACGACAGTGCCTGCGCCGTAGGTATCGCCGACGATAAAGTCCTTGCCGAGCGGCATCTTGACGAGATCGACGGCGTCCGGGCCGATGAAACCGAGGAACAGCGAGCCGAGGAAGAAGCTCGCGATAGCGTACATCGTGAACGGCTTGACGGCCCAGTTGATGAACAGGGTGAGGCCCACAGGCTTGATGGACTTGCCAGCTTTGACGACTTCGCCGAAATCGATCTTCACCATGATGGGATACATCATGAAAAAGAGGCACAACGCGATTGGGATAGAGACGACAGGCGCGCCGTTGACCGTAATCGCCATCGCATCCAGTGTTTGTGCAACTTCAGGAGCGAACTTGCCGAGCGCAATACCCGCGACGATGCACAGCCCAACCCATATGGTCAGGTAACGTTCAAAGATACTCATGCCGCCGATTCTGCACCCTCGGGGCTGCGGTGCAAAGTTCGGTTATCCGTCGTTGACCGGTCAATCAGGTCGGTAAACCACCGAATCACCCAGGTATTGGTCCTTGACGAGCCGATAGGCCTCATCGTCGTCCATTTGATAAATCCAGACCGCCGTCTTCGGCCGGTCGCTGATGAGGCTGCGCCAGGTCTCGGTGAGGACCAGGGCCGCCTGGTCCGGTATGTGTGCAAGCACCTGAAAGGACATCAATTGGGGCAAACGGAAGCGCCCGTGCAACGATCCATCCAGACCAACGAAAACGTAGCTTGAGGCCTCGCCGGGGGATGCCGACGTCCGACAAAGTAGCTGCTGCCGAGTTTCTATCCAGACGGCGCCGTTCAGATCACAGGCCACGGATAACTTCTCGAGCGGTGTCGTCGCCCGGGCATCCACGTCATAGGCGAATATCGGCGATTTTGTGTCATCACCAACACTGTAGATGAAGGCGGAATCGGACACCGGTACCAGTTGCAGTCTTGTGTGTAATTTGTGCCTGCCCAGGTATACCTCTTCGCGTTGATTCGCCGCCCTGATCTTCACCCTCAGTCGTGAGCCGTCATCGTAGACCAGCGCCTCCATCCCGGGCAGATAACGGCCATTCCGGCCATTAAAGAGTGTCGCACTCTGCCCTGTAGCCATCTCGTATTGCACCAGGCGATGGGTGCCCGTGTCATTGACCGGACCAAAAACGGTCAGCAGCAGGTTGCCGTCGCCAAAGGCGCTTACTTGCCTGATTGAGACATCACCAAGATTGGCCTCGACGGACGTACTGCCATCGCGAAGATCAAGCCGTCCCAGGTATTGACCCGAGCCGAAATAGAGGCTCCCACGAAGCTCGGGGTGGGATTGCCGTTCGCAACCTGCCAGTTGAGTCAGCAGGAAAGACGCCGCAAGCAGTATGAGTCGGGTACGCAAGAATTGAGTTGTCCGTTTAGAAATCAATGGAAGTCCTTTCCCTCGATATTGAATAGGAATTAGCGGAAAATGGCCAACATAAACTTTTTCTTGAGGCCCAGTACCCATGAAAACAACCGCTGCCGCGCTGGTTCGCCATGCGCTCGAGGAGATCGGCGTCCGCTATACCTTCGGTATCCCGGGCGTTCACAACATCGAGCTTTATGACGAGCTCCTCGGCTCCAAGATCATCAGTCCGGTGCTGGTTACGCATGAGGGCGGAGGCGCTTTCATGGCCGATGCCATTAGCCGAGCGACCGACACCATTGGCGTCCTGGCGATCGTCCCGGCTGCCGGTATCACTCATGCAATGAGCGGCATCGGCGAGGCGTTTCTCGATGGCGTTCCCATGCTCATTATTTCAGGCGGTATCCGCACGGACATGGAGCAGTCCTTTCAGCTCCATGATGTCGACCAGCAGGCACTCATGCGGCCGCTGACCAAGGCGCAATTCAAAATCGAGCGCTACGAGGATGCGATCCCCGTGGTCTACGAGGCCTACAAGACAGCCGTTTCGGGCGAGCCCGGCCCAGTGTTCATCGAGTTGCCGGCCAATCTGCAACTCCTGAGCGGTGAAGTGGACTCAATGCCGACTGCAAATATCATCCTGGAGCGCCCTGCCCTCGATCAGCAGGCAATCAGCGATGCCGCCGCAATGCTCGCATCGGCCGAGAAACCGGGACTGTTTGTGGGCTGGGGCGCCAGGGACGTCACCGATGATCTCATTCGGATTGCGGAGCACCTCGGCGCGCCTGTTGCGACTACCTTGCAGGGCCTCGCTGCATTCCCAGGAGATCATCCCTTGCATGCTGGCATGGGCTTCGGGCGCTCAGCTGTACCCGCCGCCGAAAATGCGTTCAAGGATTGCGATGTAATGCTCGCCATCGGAACCCGCTTTGCCGAAATCTGTACGGGCAGCTACGGCGCGGTACCCCCTGAGAAACTGATTCATATCGATATCAACCCCGGTGCGATCGGCGCGAATCACAAGACGCCGATCGGCATTCATGCGGATTCCCGCGACGCTGTGCCCGCCCTCGCCAAAGTACTGATTGGTAGCACTGAGGCAAGAGACCGATCGGCTGTCGAGCAGGCGCTCGCGAAAGACAAAGCAGCGTATCGTGATGCCTGGCTGGACCACGACTCGGACGGCCGGGTAAACCCTTGCCGCTTCTTCGAAGAACTGCGCTCGCAACTCAATGATGACGCTATAGTCGTTGCTGACGACGGGAACCATACATTCCTTACTGCCGAACTCATGCGGATACACAAGGGTGGCAACTACCTGTCACCGACCGACTTCAATTGCATGGGTTACTGCGTACCGGCGACGATCGCAGTGAAGATGGCGCTACCCGAGCGGCAGGTCGTCGGTATCGTCGGCGACGGCGCGTTCCTGATGACCGGACTTGAATCGCTTACCGCCACGGGCAATGACATCGGGGCCATCTGGTTCGTGTTTAACGACGGGGAACTCGCACAGATAGCGCAGGCACAGGAGATACCCTACCAGCGCACCGCCTGCACGAACATCGGCAAACTCAACTACGAGGCATTCGCGGCCGCGACCGGCGCAGAGTATGTTGCGCTCGAAAAGGACGCCGACTTGAAGGATGGGATTGCCAGGGCGCTCGCCGCATCAGCAGAAAACAAGGCGGTGCTGGTCAACGTGCACATCGATTACAGCAAGAAGACGCAATTCACGGTGGGAACCGTCAAGACGAATCTCAAACGTCTCGACACAAAAAACAAACTGCGCATCGTGGGCCGGGCATTGAAGAGGAAGATATTCGGGGTCTGAAAATGGAGCTCGCGCGAGAGTAGAAATCCGCACCGAGCCGCCGCCCTCGATGTACTGGCAATACGCAAACACCGCAGGCGGTTTTCGCAAACGCGTATATCGCCACAGCCAGGGGCTGTGCCAGCATACCAATGTCATCCTGGCCCATGCGCGCGTGGGCCGGGTTTTCTGCTGTGGCAAATTGTTTTTCAGCCATTTTAAGGAGCACATCATGAAACGCTCATTGCAAGTCGGGATCGCCGCCATACTGAGCGTTGCACTTGCAGGACCTGCAATCGCACACGAAGCTGGCCAGTGGATATTTCGGGCCGGTGTGGGCCAGGTAGCTCCCAAGAGCAACAACCTGAGCGAGACCGTTGAGGATGAAGGCATCACAATCGGCGTGGCACTTGATATTGACGCGGGCACCAGCCTGACCCTGATGGGCACGTACATGTTCACTCCGAACTGGGCGTTCGACATCCTCGCGTCATGGCCATTCAAGCACGATGTCAACGGGAACATTTCCATTGATGATGGCATCAACCCGGTCGAGAGCTTCTCGACAAAGGTGGCCGAAGTCGAGCATCTCCCGCCAACGTTTTCGATTCAGTATCACTTCTTGCCAGATGCCCAGTTCCAGCCCTATGTTGGCTTGGGCCTGAACTACACGACGTTCACAAGTGAGAAGTTCACTAACATTGTTATAGACGGCGAGAACCTTGGCACGCTCGGCGACAGCCTAAGCCTCGACGACTCGTTCGGCGTTGCCGGCCAGCTCGGCGCGGACTGGATGTTCAGCGACAACTGGCTTGTGAATTTCGACGTACGCTGGATCAACATCGAGTCCGATATGACGGTCGATGGCCTGGATATCGGTACGGTCAAGATTGATCCATGGGTCTACAGCCTCAACCTCGGCTACCGGTTCTGATCCGGTAGCGTTGGGGCTATTCCGTTCGGGGCTTCCCCCCGCCCCGAACGGACTTTGGCGCAAGCAGATACAACCGTCGAGTCACATTGAGAACTTCATTCTTTGCTCGACCACGAATGAGGAATTAGTCACGCTGACGATGTGCCGGCTTGTGCATCGCTTGCCGCTGTTCGGCTCGCCATGTCAGGGCAATTAGCCCGATCGCCAGGACGCAAGCCGTTGCGATCAACTCAAATCCTGCATTCCACCCTGCCGCGTCAACCACGATACCGATGACTATGCTGGCGGCGACCGCACCACCGACATAACCAAACAGACCGGTAAATCCGGCCGCGGTACCAGCGGCCTTCTTTGGCACCAGGTCCAAAGCGTGTACGCCGATGAGCATTATCGGTCCGTAGATAAAAAAGCCGATACCGATCAGCATCGCTATATCGATATTGGGATGGCCAGCCGGGTTCTTCCAATAGACCAGCACACACGCCAGTGTCAGGAGCAGGTACAGGATCGAGGCAGGCGCACGCCGACCTTTGAATACCTTGTCCGACAACCAGCCACATACCAGCGTGCCGGGGATTCCAGCGAACTCATAGGCCGCATACGCCCACCCGGAGTCCGCGAACGAGAATTGCTTGGCTTCGCTGAGATAGGTCGGTGCCCAGTCGAGCACGCCATAACGCACGAAGTAGACGAAAGCGTTGGCGAGCGCAATGGTCCACAAGAGCCGATTGTTAAGCACATGCTCGAGAAAAATGGCTCTTGCGGAAAGCTCCTTCTCTTGCGCCTCGCTGTACTCAAAAGCTTTCGGATAGTCGTTGCGGTGTTTTTCGATGGTATTCAAGCCCATCGATTGCGGCGTGTCGCGAACGCTCAGGAAAATGATTGCCGCAATCACAATTGCGACAAAGCCGTGCACATAAAGGATCGAGTGCCAGTCGGCAAACAGCGCCATTGCGAGGATCGCCAACGGCCCAACCATGCCGCCGCCGATATTGTGGGCGACATTCCAGATTGCCATCTTGGTACCGCGCTCGCTTAGCGAAAACCAGTGCACCATGACGCGCCCGGATGGTGGCCATCCCATACCCTGAAACCAGCCATTCATCAGTAGCAGGATGAACATGATCGTTACCGATCCCGTCGCAAAGGGCACGGTACCCATGAAAATCATGGTAAGGGCAGAACAGAAAAGCCCGAGCGACATGAACACGCGCGCATTGCTTCGATCGGAAACGCTGCCCATGATGAACTTCGACAGGCCATAGGCGATTGACACGCCCGATAAAGCCAATCCCAGGTCCGTTTTCGAATAGCCTTCCTCGATGAGATAGGGCATCGCAAGCGAGAAGTTCTTGCGTACCAGGTAGTAACCCGCGTAGCCGACAAATATTCCGAGGAATACCTGCAGCCTCAGGCGCTTGTAAGTCGAGTCTACCTGGTTTTCTGGCAGCGGCGGACGATGTGCTGCGGGTTTCAGAAAACCAATCACAAATTGGACTCAATGAACTCTTTGGTCAGATCCGGGAAGTCGGTGAACACGCCATCAACGCCGACGTCATCGAGAAAGATCTTCAACAGCTGTTGATAATCATCGGCGAATTCCGGCAGTTGATCGCGACGAAACGTATACGGATGCACGAGCAGACCCAGGCCGTGTGCCCGATCGACCAGGTCAGTAGCCTCCATGCCCGAACCGTTCGAGCTCGACTTTGCGATCAGGAACATCGATGGGCCGATTCCATCGGCATAGGTGGCGACTTGCGATAGCCCTTCCTCGGTCAGTGCAGGTTTGAATTGCGGGTCCGTGCCGAGTAACTGCACGAGGGGCACCGCCATCTCCATCGCCGGGAACAACTGCTGGTGAATGCGCTGGAGTTCGTACGGATCAAAACACTGCAGGAACACCGCATCCTGTTTCGTCGCGTACCCATAGTCCTTGAGGATCTGCAGTACCGCCGCGGAGATATCCTTACCCTCCGCACGATGGAATGCCGGGCTCTTGATCTCGGGATAGATACCGACACTTCGCCCTGTCGACTTGTTGAGTCCCTGAATCAGTTCGATCTCTTCTGCAAATGTGCTGATTCGAAACGACGATTTTTCAAGGGGGAAGCGATCCTTGAAAACAGGAACCCTCGTACCACCACGCTCCTCAAAGCGCTCATAAACCGCCAGCTGACGAATCTCCGCCAGCGTGAAATCAATCACGTAGAAACGCCCGTCGTCACGCGCACGACTCGGAAATACGTCGCTGACATTGGTGACCGTATCGAGATGGTGATCGTGCAATACAACGACTTCGTCATCTTTGGTCATGACGAGGTCCTGCTCGATGTAATCCGCGCCTTGCGCGTAGGCCATCGCCTTGGCGGCAATCGTATGCTCGGGCAGATAGCCGCTCGCACCCCGATGCGCGATTACCAGTTTGCTGTTCCAGGACGCTACACGTTCTTTGCCGACCAGCACCGTGTCGTTAACCGTAACGACGCAACCGAACAGGACGAAAAGAAAAATAGCTGCGAAAAACTGTTTCATTCGATTTCCCCGTGCTCGGACAAAGGCATTCGCCAGGCAAGCACGTTCCGCGAATGCAGGGTTGAAAAAGAATTCTACCTCGAATTTGGCGGGGACTCCGCGGGTTCTTCTGCCGCCCGTCTTCGAAGCTCATAGCGCGGCCGCAAGTAAACAGCAAGATGATATGCTGACGAGCGACGAATTAGAGAGGTTCCATGAGACCCGAAATAGCAGCAATTCTGGCCATATTCCTGGCGCTCGCACTGGCGGAGTTTTTCCGCACGAATTTGTTTCACAAGCCCCTCTATGAGATCAAGGTGCGTGATCGCTAGCCGCATGGAGGAATCACGATAATGAAGAACGATGCCCTGCACTGGGTGAAGCTGGAAAGCGAAGCCGGGCCAGAGCTACCTCTTTTTCGCGTCCGCTTCGACACGATGCAACACCCCACCAGCGCTGCGGAGTTCCAGCGCCTGGTGTTGGAATCCGCGGATTGGGTGACCGTCGTCGCTGTTACTACCGACGGAAAAGTAGTCATGGTGGAGCAATACCGATTTGGCATCGGCGGACTTACGACTGAACCTGTTGCTGGCATGGTTGATAAAGGAGAGGACTCTCTCGATGCGGCCAAGCGAGAACTCCTCGAGGAGACCGGATTCGGCGGGGAAAAATGGCGTTATCTCGGCTCCGTGCAGGCAAACCCGGCGATTCACAATAATCTTTGCCATCATTGGTTGGTAGAGGACGTCGTAGCCGTGCAGGCGCCTGCGCCGGACGCCGGTGAAGCAATCCGCGTGCATCTCATGACTCTCGATGAAATCCGGGACGCTATTGCTGTCGGCAAGCTGAAACACCCACTGGGGTTGTCGGCATTGTCCCGCGTCTTCCCACTTTGGGAACTCCCTTACACTCCGGCCTCTGAAACCGGGACATGAAAGCACCGGACTGGCGTTCGAAACCCTTCAACGCGCATCAGCGCAGTTTGCGCAGCATCTTGAACTTCTTGTCGGTGAATGGCGCATAACGCAGCGCGGGGTCTGGCCACCAGCCGCGCTTCATCACAGCTTTCATGTGGCTGAACGTGCGGAAGCCATACTCGCCCGAGTAGTTGCCCATGCCACTGGGGCCAACACCACCGAACGGTAGTTCATCGACCGCCATAAACATCATCGTGTCGTTAACGCAGGCGTTGCCGCAGCTTACCTTCTCCAGGAAGCGTGCTTCGGCTTGCGAGTCTTTCGTGAAGATGTACGCTGCCAGCGGTTTGTCGGACGCCCGAATGAAGCGAATCGAGGCTTCAAGATCGTCCGACCGCAGCACCGGCAGGATTGGACCAAATATCTCTTCACGCATGACCGGACTATCGGGCGAAACGCCCGTCAGCACCGTCGGAGCTATGTACTTGTTTTCGGCATTCGTCTGTCCGCCGATCGCAACGTCGCCCGACCCAATGAACTCGGCCAGTCTGTTGAAGTGGCGGTCGCTTACGATGCGGCCGTAGTCTTCGGACGCCTCGGGGTTGTCGCCGAACATCTCGGTTACCGCCTGCTGAATCAGGGGCACCAGTTTCTTCTCGGTTTCGCCGTCGACGAGCACATAGTCTGGCGCGATGCAGGTCTGGCCGGCGTTCGTGAACTTTCCCCAGGCTATGCGGCGCGCCGTGGTCAGCAGGTCTGCATCTGGCATTACAACACACGGGCTCTTGCCACCCAGTTCGAGCGTGACCGGCGTCAGGTGTTTGGCAGCAGCAGCCATGACGATGCGGCCGACATTGCCGCCGCCCGTATAGAGAATGTGGTCCCACGGTAATTCAAGCAACGCACTGGTTTCGGGGACAGCGCCTTCGACGATCTTCACACAGTCGCTGTCGAGGTATTCAGGAATGCGTCGTGCGATGACACCGGACATCGCCGGCGCCAGTTCTGATGGCTTTACGACCGCGCAGTTGCCCGCGGCGATCGCAGCGGCAAGACCCGCTAACGTGAGCTGCAGCGGGTAGTTCCAGGCGCCAATGATCAGCACAACTCCGAGCGGTTCGGGCTGCAGCCAACTCTTGCCTGGCTGGCCAATCATCGGTGTCGAGACCTTGTGCGCCTTTGACCAGCGTTTGAGGTGTTTGCGACAGTAGGCCGCATCTCCGGCAACGTAGGATATCTCTGTCGTCCACGCTTCCTGCGGGTGCTTCCCAAGATCAGATTTGAGTGCATCCATCAGCTCCTGCTCGCACTCCACCATCATGCGTTCGAGCGCGGTCAGTTGCTTTGTTCGCCACTCAATATTCATCGTGCGTTCGGTCTCGAATGTCGCCTTGAGAGCCGTGAACATGGTTGAATAATCTGGTGCGGTTGTAATCGGGGTAGCTGCTTCTGTCATTGTTGTGTTCTCAGTTTGTGTTCACGATCCTGCAGACGCCTTCTGGTGTCTGAGGATCTGGCAGGCCCCGCAGTGCAGCGCCTTTTTTACCGAACGCGTTTGCCATCCGTGTCCCAGACTTCCATTTCTCCGAGATTCAGGGCAGCAACGTCCTCTTCGATCTTCGCAAGGTCGCCAGAGATAAACCAGGTCAGCTTGTCCGGATCTACGCGAGCGTTCAGGGCTGGCGCCAGGTTCTCGAGCTTCACGGCTTCATAGTCTGCCTTGCGCTGCTCCACGTAGTCGTCGGCACGCCCGTACAGGCCATTCTCAGCCAGATAACCGAGGATCCCGAACGTCGTAGCCGTCACTGCCGGGAGTTTTCGGATGCGCTCGTTGCGAACCTTCTCCAACTCGTCGGCCGCAAAGGGTTTATCCCCGTTCACCGCACGTAACTCTTCAAGCAGCTCAGTGATGCTCTCGGCCGTCTTGTCAGTCTGCACCTGAGCCGTAATTCTCCAGGTCCTTGGACCGGCCACATTATCTATCGAAGATCGAACACCGTAACTCCAGCCTTTTTCCTCGCGCAGGTTGGCGTTGATACGTGAGGTGAAATTACCGCCATAGATCATGTTTGCCAGACCGAAATCGTCGTGCCCTGCCTGGTACGGCGGGTCGATGACCTGCGCTGCAATCACGTTGGACTGCGGTGCGCCGGGCACATCGAACACGATGACACGAGAGGGGCTCTCATTGGCTGGCATCGACATCACGTCAGCCACTTCGGCCTCTCCGGAACCTGGCTTCCAGTTGCCGAAATGCTTGTCGAGTGTCTTGATCAGTTCGTCGGGATCGATGCCACCGACAACATATAAGGTGAGGTCCTGTGGGCGAACGCGGCGCTTGTACGCGTCGCGCAGGTCCTGCTCGGTCACCGCTGCAACATCCTCAGCGGTGGCGGGCATACCGCCGTAGGCGTGACCTTCGTACAGGACCGCATCGATGTACTTGCCTGCAAGAGTCGACGGATTGGTCTTGCCTTGTGCAATCGAGGCAATCGACACCTCCTTGATCAGGGCAACCTCTTTCTCGTCGAAAGAAGGATGACGCAGTACGTCCGCCGCCAGTTCCATGGCGGCGTCAAACTTCGACGTCAGCGTTGTCGCCGTTGCACGGGTCACATCGGATCCAAGCGACATGCTGAATGAACTGCCGGTTCGCTTCAGGTCCGCAAGAATATCGTCTGCCGACCGCTTCTTCGTGCCTTTGCTTAGCGCCGCAAACGCGATACCGGCAGCCGCCGGGTTCTCTTCGGCGCTGGTCACTTCACCGACCTGGAACTGACCAATGATGCTGACCGCAGGCACACCCATGCGGGGTACGAAACGGACCGGAATGCCATTCTTGAGTTTGAGGTCCTGAACCGACGGTGCCCTGGCCGGCGGATAGCTTTCGACTGCCGGTAACGCACTTCGATCGGCACCCGTCTCGGCGACGGTGAACTGACCGAACATCGTTACGTGGATTTCGTGAAAGCCGTTGTCCAGCCAGTCGGACGCGGCTTTGCGGATGGACTCTTGCGTAGCTCCGTCTATCCAACCGAAGCCAATCTTGTATGCATCCGGCGATCCCCCGTAGTACTCGCTCTCAGCCAACAAATTGGCTTTGCCCGAGAGCGAGTCGAGCCCCTTGATTACCGAGCCGGCAATTTGCGTCTTGATAAGCTCGACCTCGGTTGCCGTGGGTCCTTCCGCCTTGAAGCGCTCCAGTTCCTCAGCGACGATGCCTCGGGCAACATCCGGGTCGGCACCAGGATTAAGCACGACTTGCAGTGTAACGACGGATGCAAGGTCGAGCGGCAAAACGCTCATCGAAACCGCAACCGCGACCTTCGCTTCCTTAACAAGGCGCCGGTACAGGCGGGACGAGGAATCACCGCCGAGGATTTGCGCCGCCAGCGACAGGTGCGACGAGTCTTCGTGGTCGCGTCCAGGTACTGACCAGCCGCGAAGGATCAGTGGATTTGCAACCCGGTCCTCGTATGTCTCGAACGTGCTTATCGAGCGTTCTGGTATCCAGTCGTCGCGCTGCGAGACAGGGGGGCCCTCCGGAATATCGCCGAAGTGCAATTTCACAAGCTCCAGGGCTTCGGCCGGTACTATGTCCCCCGCAACCGTAACGATTGCATTCGCGGGGCCGTACCAGGTCCTGAACCACTCGTGCACATCCTCCAGCGTTGCGGCATCCAGGTCTTCCATCGACCCGATCGGCATCCAGTTGTAGGGGTGACCCTCCGGATGCAACGCTGCCAGAAGCTTGGGATATACCTGCGAATATGGGCGATTATCACTACGACGTTTTTCGTTTTGCACCACACCGCGTTGCTGATCGAGCTTTTCCTGCGTGACAGCCCCGAGCAGATGCCCCATTCGATCGGACTCCAGCCACAACACCCGTGCGAGCGCCGTGTTCGGCACGGTTTGATAGTAGCGCGTGCGATCGAACGAGGTGTCACCATTGAGCGAGCCGCCGACATCCTGGATCGGCGCAAAATACTCCTCGTCGTAGTTCTCGGAGCCATTGAACATCAGGTGCTCGAACAGATGCGCGAACCCCGATCTGCCGGTCCGCTCGTCGCGTGACCCGACTTTGTAGTACACGTTGACGAAAGCCTGCGGCGCGGTATGGTCCTCGTGGATAAGAACGGTGAGGCCATTGTCCAGGACATGACGTTCATAAGGAACGTCCACACCGGCAAGGTCCTGGGCGTGAGCAGGTATCGCCAGCGACAACGCGCTGGCCAGTAGCGCCGCGGCTACAGGTCGACTAAGCATGTGTAACTCCGATTACTAAAGGCTGGTGTAGAGAACCCAGAGAATTGCCAACGGTACTACGACACGGATCATCCACAGCCAGACATTGAACAGCATGGCGCTGCCGAAGGAAAGATCTTCGGCCAGCAGCTCCGGTTTGACCCGCCAACCGACGAACAGTGCCATCAAAATGCCACCCAGCGGCATCATCACGTTGGCAGTGAAGTAGTCAATAAGGTCGAAGATGGTTTTGCCTTCAAACGCACCGAACTGGCCGAGCGGCGTTACACCCGACCAGATATTGAACGAGAACACGGTTAGCAGGCCGATGGCCCAGGCGAGCGTGCCAAAAACAAGTACGCCATTGCGGCGCCGCATGCCCCACTTATCCTCCGCGAATCGGACTATCGGCTCGATGATCGCAATGATCGATGTCACGGCCGCAAACGCCAGCAGGACGAAGAAGATTACGCCAAACACCACGCCGCCCGTCATATCGGCGAAAGCCGCCGGCAACGTTTGGAAAATCAGGCCGGGCCCCGACGCCGGGTCCAGGTCGTTGCCAAATACGAGCGGGAAAATCATCAGGCCTGCAAGCAGCGCGACGAGCGTGTCTGCGCCCGCGATGATCAGTGCCGACTTTGTAAGAGACACCCCTTTCGGTACGTAGGAGCCATAGGTCATCAGCAGACCCATGGCGACGCTGATAGAAAAGAATGCCTGGCCAATAGCGGTTAGCACTACCGTACTGTTGATCTTGCTGAAGTCCGTGCTGAACAGAAAGCTCACGCCCTTCGCAAAGTCACCTTCGACCGCGGCGTAACCAATCATCAACAGCAGCATCGCAAACAGCGCCGGCATCAGGATAGTCACGACTTTTTCGATTCCATCACGCAGCCCGCGACCAACAATCAACAGGGCGATAACCATGAAAATTGTGTGCCATAACGTCAGCGCCTGTGGATCCGCAAGCAGGTTACCGAACTGCTGTGCCACGGCTGCAGGCTCTGCATTACCAAAGCCGCTCGCCGCCTTCACGATATAGGCAAGCGTCCAGCCGGCGATTACGCTGTAGTAGGTCGCAATCAGGTAGCCAACCATCATGGCCATGTAACCCACCAGCGACCAGGCCTTCGACCTCCCAGCTCGTGCCGCAACATTTGCCATGGCAATCGGGGGACTTTGGCCGCCCGCCCGGCCAATCCACAGCTCGGCAATCAGAATCGGGACGGCAATGAACAACACGCACGCCAGGTACACCAGGACGAACGCGCCACCACCACTGACGCCCACGACATAGGGAAACTTCCAGATGTTACCGAGCCCAACCGCCGCACCGACCGCCGCGAGAATGAACGTAAAGCCTGACGACCAGGATTTCCCGGATGCATGTGCCATTGTTGTTATGTCCCCTGAGAACCGACAACCAGTCAGCGGCGTATAGCCTACATCATGATGTGGTAAGTTTCTAAACGGTGTATTGCTTGCCTGTAAGATCAATGAGCGCGCAAACTGGTAGGCAACTACCACTATTGGGTGATTAATCCAGACCCGCCAAAATACTAGAATACGCTGCGCCATTCAGTACTTGGCATGATCAGCAATCGAGGACCGACGTGACGACCTATACCCCCCCACTTGACGACATCAACTTTTGCATTCGCCACCTGGCAGATATCGATGCCACGCTCTCCCTGGAGCCGTTTCAGGGCATTGAGCTGGAAGATCTCGAGCAGATTCTCGAAGAGGCCGGCAAGTTTTGCCGTGATGTCATAGCACCGTCCAATATCCCGGGCGACCAGCAAAGTTGCGCCATGGAAGGAGACACCGTCCGTGTGCCAGCTGAATTTGCCGACGTGCATCGACAATTTGTCGAGAATGGCTGGCAGTCAGTTGCCGGTAACCCGGAATATGACGGCATGGGGCTCCCTTCGACAATCGCGTTCGCGACCTCGGAGATGTGCCAGAGCGCGAATATGGCGTACTCACTGATGCCCATGCTGACACGCGACGCCGCTTTCACGATCGAAACGCACGCTACCGATGCAATCAAGGACAAATACCTGGCCGAAGTGATTTCGGGCCAGTGGGCCGCCACGATGGACCTGACCGAGCCGCAGGCCGGTTCGGATCTTGCGGCTGTGTCGACTCGCGCGGAGCGTGATGGCGACGCTTTCCGGATTTACGGTACGAAGATATTCATCACCTGGGGCGACCACGACTTGTCCGAGAACATCATTCACCTCGTACTTGCGCGCATCGATGGTGCGCCCGAAGGGGTTCGCGGCATTTCCATGTTCCTGGTACCGAAGTTTCTCGTTGGTGAAAACGGCGAGCTCGGCAAGCGCAACGATGTGCGCGCCACCTCCACAGAGCATAAGCTCGGCATCCACGGCAGTCCGACCTGCGTCTTGAATTTCGGCGACGAGGAAGGATCCATCGGCTATCTCGTCGGCGAGGAGAACAGGGGGCTCGCCGCAATGTTTACAATGATGAACCACGCCCGCATGGAGGTCGGCCTGCAAGGCGTGGCCATTAGTGAGCGCGCTTACCAGCTTGCCCGCAGTTATGCCAACGACCGCATCCAGGGCCGTGTTCCTGGTCATGAAGGCCGCGTGCCAATCATCCATCACGCCGACGTTCGCCGCATGCTCATGCTGATGCGATCACAGATCGAGGCGATGCGAGCGCTGGCTTATACCGCGGCGTCACGGGACGACTTTTCACTGCACGCGGCCGATGCGGACACCCGCGCCGCCGCGAATCGTCGTTTGTCCCTGTTGACCCCTATCGTCAAAGGTTGGTCAACAGAAACATCCGAGCAGGTCACATCGCTGGGGATACAGATTCACGGTGGCATGGGCTTCGTCGAGGAAACCGGCGCTGCTCAGCATTACCGGGATGCACGAATTCTGACAATCTACGAAGGCACAAGTGGCATCCAGGCCGGCGACTTCGCCAGCCGCAAGGTTCTCGGCGACGACGGCCACGAACTGAAGCTGCTGATTGGCGAACTTCGCAGTCTGTGCGCGTCGATGCAGGATAACGCAGACCTCGTGCAGATCG
>Ga0316189_10002821_pt1 | contig 16960 bp, 14 predicted proteins | sample LowCovwburrow_MG_FD_204930 | JGI IMG/M metagenome (GOLD analysis project Ga0316189, IMG submission 204930) | Coastal sediment microbial communities from Maine, United States - Lowes Cove worm burrow | ecosystem: Environmental > Aquatic > Marine > Coastal > Sediment | place: USA: Maine... | reverse complement strand
CAAAAGAAAGAGGCCCCAGGCGATGCCTGGAGCCCCTCGCTGTGTCGGCTAGGCCGGCAGCGGGCTTACATGCCCATGCCGCCCATGCCGCCCATGCCGCCCATGCCGCCCGGAGCCGCCGGCGCGGCTTCCTCGGTCTTGGGCTTCTCGGCGATCATCGCCTCGGTGGTCAGCATCATCCCAGCGACGCTGGCCGCGTGCTGGAGCGCCGAACGGACGACCTTCGTCGGGTCGATGACGCCCTGCTGGACAAGGTCGCCGTACTCGCCGGTGCGGGCGTTGTAGCCGAAGGCACCCTTGCCGTCGCGGACCTTGTTGACCACCACGCTCGGCTCACCGCCGGCGTTGGAGACGATCTGACGCAGCGGCTCCTCGATGGAGCGGCGGACGATCGCGACGCCAAACATCTGCTCGTCGGTGAGCCCGTTGATGCCGTCAAGGACGGGCTGGGTGCGGAGCAGCGCAACACCACCACCGGGGACGATGCCCTCCTCGACAGCAGCACGGGTCGCGTGGAGCGCATCCTCGACGCGCGCCTTCTTCTCCTTCATCTCGACCTCGGTGGCAGCGCCGACCTTGATCACGGCGACGCCGCCGACGAGCTTGGCGAGGCGCTCCTGGAGCTTCTCGCGGTCGTAGTCGGAGGAGGTCTCCTCGACCTGAGCGCGGATCTGCTTGACCCGGGCCTTGATGTCAGCGCCAAGACCACCACCGTCGACGAGCGTGGTGTTGTCCTTGTCGATCGTGACCTGCTTGGCGGTGCCGAGGTCGGCGAGCGTCAGGTTCTCGAGCTTCTCGCCGAGGTCCTCGGTGAGCGCCTTGCCGCCGGTGAGGATGGCGATGTCCTTGAGCATCTCCTTGCGGCGATCGCCGAAGCCGGGCGCCTTGACGGCGGCGACGGAGAGGGTGCCGCGGAGGCGGTTGACCACGAGGGTCGCGAGGGCCTCGCCGTCGATGTCCTCAGCGATGATCATCAGCGAGCGACCCTGCTTGGCCACCTGCTCGAGGATCGGCAGGAGGTCCTTCATCGTCGAGATCTTCTTCTCGTAACAAAGGATGTAGGGGTCGGTGAGCTCGACGCTCATCCGCTCCTGGTCGGTGATGAAGTAGGGGCTGAGGTAGCCGCGGTCGAACTGCATGCCCTCGACGACGTCAAGCTCGGTCGTGTTGGCCTTGTTCTCCTCGACGGTGATGACGCCCTCTTTGCCGACCTTGGCCATCGCCTGGGCGATGAGCTTGCCGACCTCTTCGTCGCCGTTGGCCGAGATGGTCCCGATCTGCGCGACCTCTTCGTCCCCCTCGGTGGACTTGGAGACGCTCTTGATGTTCTCGACGATGGCCGAGACAGCGGCGTCGATGCCCCGCTTGATCTCCATCGGGTCGTGACCCGCGGCGACCATCTTCAGGCCCTCGCGGAAGAGCGCCTGGGCGAGCACGGTGGCGGTGGTCGTACCGTCGCCGGCGACGTCGGAGGTCTTGGAGGCGACCTCCTTGACCATCTGCGCGCCCATGTTCTCGAACTTGTCCTCGAGCTCGATCTCCTTCGCGACGGTGACGCCGTCCTTGGTGATCGTGGGGGATCCCCAGCTCTTCTCGATAACGACGTTGCGACCGCGTGGTCCTAGGGTGACCTTGACCGCGTCGGCCAGAAGGTTGACCCCGCGCAAGATTGCGCCGCGGGCATGCACGTCAAAGCGAATCTCTTTGGCTGCCATGGTGTTGTTCCTCTCTCGAAAAAATCAGTGTTGCTGCGCTCTTTGGAGAAAGAGCGGCTTAGGAGGCCGCGGAGGCGTCCTCGATCACGGCGAGGACATCGTCCTCGCGGAGGATGATGTGCTCTTCACCGTCGAGCTTGATCTCGGTCCCGGCGTACTTGCCGAAGAGGATCCGCTCGCCGGCCTTGACCTCGAGGGCGACGCGCTTGCCGCTGTCGTCGAGCTTGCCGTGACCAACAGCGATGATCTCGCCGCGGGCCGGCTTCTCTTTCGCGCTATCGGGGATGAATAGGCCACCGGCGGTCTTGGACTCTTCGGCCAAGCGCTTCACCAGGATGCGATCGTTCAGGGGACGAACCTTCATCTTCAGGTCTCCTGTGCTTTCTGTTTCCGGGCCTTGCCCGAGCAAAGTTTGGTTGAACATGAACGCACGCAGGCTCCCCAAGCCGGGAAGATCACTGCGTGTTTCACCACAGTTGGCAGTCGCGCGAGGCGAGTGCTAACGGAGCCGGAGTCTAATTCGCACCGACATGGGGTCAACCCCCAGGGGGAGAAAAAGGTCGCCGGGAACGGAAGCGCGACTCATGGGTTTGCTCACATATTTCCTTGGTTCGTCGCGGCAGCGCTGCTAGCGTTGAGTACAGCACTTCTCCCGACACAACCGGACGGGCCGATGACTCAGGACCACACATCCCTAGAGATCCAGGGGTCGCTCACTGCCTTTTTCTACGAAGAGATCCACGAAGCCCAAGAACGGGCGGGCAAAGACCTTTCTCAGACGACCGAAGCGTACGTCGTCCACCTCCTCGCAGGCTTTGTGAGGCGCACAGGGGTCGCGGGGCGACACTCCCCGCCGCTCGCGCTCCAGTATTTGCGAGCCCGCGGTCAGGCGGGCAGCGCCCGCTCCTTCGCCCTCCGGGCAGTCGGCGATCGTGCCCTCTTCATCAGCGGAGCTGTACCCCGGAGCCTCGACCGGACGCCAGTCAACGTCCGCTACATCCGCGGCATCGGCGAGTCCGCCTACCGCGGGATCAGCGAGCAGAATGGCGCGCTCAAGGTCTTTGACGAGCTGGCCGAGTCCTTTGAAGAGCTCAGCCAGGTGATCGGCGAGGTGATCGACGTCGAGGGCGAGGCGCCGCGGGATCTCATGGGGCTCTACGAGCGCTGGCGTCGGAATCGCGATCCCCGCGACAGCGCTCGCCTGATCCGCGCCGGGGTGCTCCTCGACGCTGAGGGATCCGATCTCATCCAATAGCCCGGAGGGGCCAGCAGTCTCGCCGCCGAGGTCGACCCTCCGCGCGCTCTATCGCGGGCTCGAGGCGCTCTACGGCGCCGACACGGGCCTCGACCCCATCGCGCACCTCCACACCTACACCGCCGCCGAGGGCTGCGGTCATGAGCTTGTGGTCGTCCGTGAGGCCGAAGAGAGCGTCGACATCGCCCTCGCCCTCGACCGGTCGCTCCTCGTTCGCCTGGAGGCGATGGCGACGACCGAGGTGCTCGCCGATGAGGGGCTCGCTGACGCCCTTCCGGCGATCGAGGGTCTGAGTCACCTCCTCTACCTCGCTGAGGCCGTCCGCCGCGGCCGCCCGGTCAGCCCGCTTGAGCTCGAGACCCAGGCCGAGGTCGACAAGCTCGCCGTCTGCCTCTTCCACCGCCGTCATCGCGCCGCTGCGGGCTTCGACGCGCTCGTCGAGCGCCTCTTCTACCGCTTCACCCTCGCCCGCGATCTCTCGCCCGAGCTCCGCGCTCGCTACGTGACCGCCAACAGGCTCGCCCTCGCCTTCGCCCAGCGCCTCGAAGAGGACGTCCGCGCCGGCCGTTGGGGCCGCCTACGTAGCCGCCTCAAGCGCTTTTGGGGGAGCACGCTCATGGCCAAGCGCGGCCTCGTCCGAGCCGCGTAGCGAGCCCGCGGAGCTTCTCCCCTCGCTACGACCGAACACCTCGCGCTCGAGCCCCACGGGGGCGATGAGCCCGACCAACGCCTGGCGATGGCGGGCGACGTTCACCAAGGCCTGGCCCATCATCCCGCTCCCACGGGCGCGGCGTTCCACGCCCGACAAACGACGAGAGGCCGACGCGAGACGTCGACCTCTCGGCTTTGTCGTCAGCGAAGAGCCTAGGACTTCTTGCTGCCCATCAGCATCTCCTTCATGCCCGGGATGTCGCCGAGCTTGGGCAGGAGGACCACCTCGATGCGGCGGTTTTGCGCCCGGCCCTCCTCGGTGCTGTTGTCGGAGGCCGGATCGTGCTCGCCGAAGCCGGCAGCGCCGATGTGGTTCGGGTCCATCCCGACCTCGATCAGGAATTTGACCACCTCCACTGCGCGCGCCGTGCTGAGCTCCCAGTTGCTCTTAAAGCGGGCGGTCTTGATCGGGACGTTGTCGGTGTGGCCGGAGACCAGGAAGTCGCGGCCGCCGACCGTCTTGAGCGCCTTGGCCAGGTCGCCGAGCGCCGTCTGCCCCTGCTCCTTGAGGTCGGTCTTGCCGGAGTCGAAGAGGATCGCGCTAGAGAGCTTGACCACCAGCATGCCCTTGCGGAACTCGACCTGGATCGTCCCGGCGTCGACCAGCGCCTTGAGCTGCCCGAAGAGGTCCTTGTAGACCTGGAGCTCGGCGAGCCGCTTGGCCTTCTCCTTGCGCAGCTCTTCGAGCTCTGCCTTAGTGATCCCGGCCTCGCGGGCGAGGTCGTCGAGCTGCGCCTCCAGGACCTTGATCTCAGCGTCGAGCTGGGCGATCCGCTGGCTGAGCTCGTCGTTCTCGGCCTTGAGCTGCTTGTTCTTCTGGCGCTCGGAGTCGAGATCGCGCTGGGTCGAACTCAGCTTTTCGTTCGCCTCTGCAAGGGCCTTCTCCAGCTCGTCCTTCTTGCAGCCAGGCAAGAGGAGGGCGAGGGTCATGACAGCGAATAGGGCGCGTCGCATGCGGCGGAGGGTACCCTATCCCGTCTGAATTTTTTACTTTTCGCGGTTCCTACGTAGGATGGGCGGCGGGCATCTACGCCCTCAGAACACCGTTTAGAAGGCAAAATTCGATGGCCAGAGCACGCAAGCAAAAAGCTCCGCGAAAGGCTCGCGAGCAGGAAGGGGCGAGCGCGCGCCCTTGGGGGGAATTTCTCGGGGTCGCGCTCCTCGCCCTCAGCGTTCTCTTGGTCGGCGGCCTGGTCTCCTTTCAGGCCTCCGACGGGCTCCTGATGGGTCCGGTCGGCCAGCTCCTGGCGACGGCGCTCTACGCGGTCCTCGGCATGGCGGCCTACCTCCTGGCCCTCGGCACCGCCGGCCTGGGCCTCAAAGCTCTGCTCGGCCACGAGGTCGAGCTCGAGATCCTCGAGGCGTTGGGCTTCACCGCTGCGACCTTCGCCGGCTGCGTTCTCCTCCACGTCAGCTTCCCCGAGTACCGGATCGGCGGCTACACCGCAGGAGGCCTCACCGGTGAGATCCTAGGCGAGCTCTGCCTCGGCCTCTTTGACGTCGTCGGCACCTACCTCGTCACCATCGCGCTCCTCATCGTCGGCCTCGTCGCCTCGACGCCGCTCACCGTCCGCCACCTGGTCACCGGCGGCCAGCTCGTCGGCCGCGGCGCGATCGCGGCCTCCCACTACCTCTGGGGGCTTGGCGTCGGCTGCGTCCAGGCGCTGCGCGACCCGCAAGGCGACGAAGACTACGACGAAGACTACGACGAGTTCGAGGACGAGGACGAGGACGAGGTTGAGGTTGAGAACGACCTCGAGGTCGAGCCCGACGCCGACACCGACGCTGACGCCATCGTCCTCCCGCCCAAGAAGAAGAAGCGCAAGTCCACCAAGCCCCGCGCGAACCGTCGCCGCAAGAGCGCGGCCGATGGGGTCGAAGCCGCCGCTGACGCTGAGACCAACGAGGTCGACGAGGCCGACGAGGACGACGCTGAGACCGACGCCGACGCCCTGCCGAAGAAGCGCAAGACCCGTCGCACAAAGAAGAAGGCAGCAGCTCCAGCCGAGGCCCAAGACGAGGACCGCCCTGCCCCCGAGATCGTCATCACCGATCCCCAAACGCTCAAGGCCGACGCCGACGCTGAAGCCAGGGCCCAAGCCAAGGCCGACGCTGACGCCGAGGCCAAGGCCGACGCGGTCAGCGAGGCGACCTCCTCCGAGCCCGCCCGCACCGCGAAGCCTGGCAAGAAGGCTCCGCCGCGGACGAGCGAGCTGGGCGACCGCGAGGCCCAGCGCCCGGACGAAGCGCCAGCGCCGGCGCCGGAGCGGCTAAAGCCGATCCCCGGGATCGTCCGGACAACCCCGGGCCCGTACAAGCTCCCGCCGGTCAAGCTCTTCGAGGCCAACCTCGGCGAGGCGGTCGACGTCGACAAGGGCTTTGTCCTCGAGCAAGCGCAGAAGATCGAGGAGGCGCTGGCGCAGTTCAAGATCCGCGGTCAGGTCACCAAGATCCACCCGGGTCCTGTGATCACCCGCTACGAGTTCAAGCCCGAGCCGGGGGTCAAGCTGTCGAAGATCGAGAGCCTCGAGAACGACCTAGCGATGGCCCTCGAGGCGATCCGGATCCGGATCCTCGCGCCGATCCCCGGCAAGGCGACGGTCGGCTTCGAGGTCCCAAACAAGACCCGCGAGATCGTCGGCATCCTGGAGATCCTCGAGAGCGACTACTTCGGCAGCGAGCGCAAGGCCAAGCTCCCGCTCGCGCTCGGCAAGAACATCACCGGTCGGGCGATCTCCCTCGACCTCGCCAAGGCGCCGCACCTCCTGGTCGCGGGCGCCACGGGCTCCGGCAAGTCGGTCGGCGTCAACTCGATGATCTGCTCGCTCCTCTACGCCTGCACGCCCGAGGATGTCCGGATGATCATGATCGATCCAAAGATGCTCGAGCTGAGCATCTACAAGGACATCCCCCACCTCCTCCTGCCGGTGATCACCGACCCAGAGCAGGCAAACCTGGCGCTGCGCTGGGCGGTCGACGAGATGGAGCGGCGCTACGGGATCCTGAGCGCCGCCCAGGTCCGCGACATCGGCGGCTTCAACCGCAAGCTGCCGAAGCTTGTCGACGAGTGGGAGGCCGAGAAGAGGGCGCTCCGAGAGGCGGCCGAGGCCGCCAGTCGGATCGCCGCCGAAGAGGGCGAAGAGGCGCTCCCGGGCAACCAACTCCCGGGCATGACCTTTGACTCCGAGGGCAACCCGACGATGTTCTTCGGGGTCGAGTCCGACGCTGGTGAGAAGCCGGAAAAGCTCCCCTACATCGTCATCATCATCGACGAGTTTGCCGACCTGATGATGGTCGCGTCGAAGGAGGTCGAGTCCAACGTCGCCCGGATCGCCGCCAAGGCCCGCGCCGCCGGGATCCACCTGATCGTCGCGACCCAGCGCCCGAGCGTCGACGTGATCACGGGGACGATCAAGAACAACTTCCCCTCGCGGATCGCCTTCCAGGTGACCAGCGACATCGACTCGCGGACGATCCTCGACACCAAGGGCGCCAAGCAGCTCCTCGGCATGGGCGACATGCTGCACATGGACCGCGGCGGCCAGCCCGACCGTGTCCACGGCTGCTACGTCTCCGAGGACGAGATCCTCAAGGTCGTCGAGTTCATCAAGGAGCAGGCGCGGCCGGTCTACAACCAATCGATCACCGCCAAGCGCGAGGACAGCGATGGGGAGCAGAGCGAGCGCAAGGTCGACGCGCTCTACGACAAGGCGGTCCAGATCGTCGCCGAGGCCGGCAAGGTCAGCACGAGCATGATCCAGCGCCGGCTCAACATCGGCTACAACCGGGCCGCGAAGATCGTCGAGATGATGGAGGAGGACGGGGTCATCGGCCCGTCCCGGGGGACGACCCCGCGCGAAGTCCTGATCTCGGCCGCCTGAGCCCACGAGCGCCCGCAGGCCGCCTCGACGTGCGAGCGCCCTTGAGATCCCGTAGACTCCGCCCGGAGCAGGCATAAACAGCCTCTCCGGGGTATCGCGTCCCACGCACCCCCCCTCCTGCGGCCGAATCCCCGGAGCCCAGAGGCGCAAAGCGCGCTATGTTATCCAGCGCTTACACTCCGCCCGTGAATCGTCCCGCTAGGCCCCTCGTCCGAGAGCACATCATGGAAAGCCTGTCCGTTTGCCTCCTCTCCCTCGGGATCCTCTGCTCCGCCGGCACCGCTGCGGCGCAGCCCGCCGAGAACGTGATGGCGGTCGCCGAGAAACCAGCTGTCGCCAAGCCGGACGCCGAGAAGCCGGCCGCTGCCAAGCCCGCGACCAGCCGCAGCGCCTCTGCGGTGCTCGCCACGGTCCAGGCCTTCTACGATGGGACCAAGGACTTCACCGCCGACTTCAAGCAGACCTACGTGCACCCGGTCTACGCGACCCGCACGGTGACCCGCGGAGCGATGCTCCTGAAGAAGCCGGGCATGATGGTCTGGGACTACTCTGGCGCCGGAGACCCCGACTTCTACGTCGACGGCGAGAGCATGTGGGTCGTCGAGCACGACACCCGCCAGGTCGTCAGCCAGGCCGTCGGCAACAACTCGAACCTCGCCGGCGCGATGAAGTTCCTCTTCGGCGGTCAGAAGCTGATCAAAGAGTTCAAGGTCCGCCTCGCGAACGACTCGCTAGACAAGCGCTACGGCATCCCAGGACACACGGTCATCGAGCTCAAGCCGAAGATCAAAAACCCCCACTACAAGACGCTCCTCCTGGTGGTCGACAACCGGAGCGGCCGGGTCAACGCCTTCGTCGTCCGCAACCGCGACAACAGCATCAACCACTTCGAGCTGTCGAAGACCAAGCTCAACGTCGGCCTCAAGGCGAGCGCCTTCAAGTACAAGATCCCCGCCGGCTACGTCGAGACCAAGGAGTAGCTCGACACCACAGCAGCTCACGGGTCTGCACGAACACCCGAGGCTCAGCGAGCCGCCAAGACAAGCAGAGGGCACGGTCCACAGACCGTGCCCTCTGCTTTTCGTCCGTCCGACGAGGGATTCCTTGCGAGGGCGCAAAATCGCCTGCTACGGTCGACGCTCCGCGATCACGCTGCGATGAAAAAGAACCTCACGCCCCTGACGACGCCGCTCCTCTGGCTCGCCCTCGCCTGCTCGCAGGCCCCAGAGGACTCGTCGAGCGAGGCCACGACCGGAAGCACCGGGGCGGTGACGGGGACCTCTGCGTCGGCCGGCGAGAGCAGCTCCTCGACCGGTGACACGTCCGCCGACACGTCCGCCGCCGAGACCGAGGCGAACGAGACCGAGGACAGCCCAGCAGCCGATGGTGAGCCCTGCGTCGCCGACCTTGACTGCCTCTCCCGGCTCTGCCTCAAGTACCGCGATTATGATCCGCAGGCGACCTGCGTCGCCGCCCCCGAAGGGGCTCGGTTTCGGCTCACCGGAACGGTCCTCGACATCGCCACAGGCGCGCCGCTCGGCGAAGTGGAGCTGCGGGCGCTCGACGGCCTCACCGCCCTGCAAAACCCCCACAGCGCGCCTGTCCTGCTCGCGGCGACGGCCGACAGCGAAGGCCGCGTCGACACCGTCAGCGACGAGCCGATCGCCCCAGGCATCGGCCTCGTCGGCCTCGTCGTCGGCGATGGCGTGACGCCGACGAGCAGTGTCCTCGCCGTCCCGCTCCCGAACGGCTCCTACGGCCGGACCAACACCTTCCACGACCTCTGGGTCGTGCAGACTCCACTCCTCGACGCTTGGAGCGCCCTCCTCCAGGCGGATCCCGACGCTGCTCCGCACCTCCCGCTCGGCACCGCCGGTGGTGTGTTGGGGCTTGTCCGCGAGAGCTCCACCGGCTCGACCGTCGCCGGCGCCGTCGTCACGCCGCTTGAGCCCCCCTCAAGCGCTGTCATCCGCTACCTCAACGCTGCCCGAGATGGTTTCCAGAGCGACGGGACGGCCGAACACGGGCTATTCGTCCTCCTCCATCCAGGCGTCGGCGAGCGCTTCGTCATCGAGCAGGACGGTACGGCCCTAGAGAGTACTCAGGGACAGGCGCGCGACGCACCGGGCTCGATCTCGACACTCGTGCTCGAAGTCCCCTGATTCGACCCGAGAATCGCGGCAGCCGCGTGGACGCCGATCACCTACGTCTGGGACGACGCCCAGGCCGAGGCGGAGCTGCTCAAGACCGGTGCCCCGATCAACGTCGACCCCATCGACGGGACCGGCGAGGCCAAGATCGAGGAGCACATCGTCCAACACCGATCAGTGCGGCAACTGCCACGAGCTAGACTACGCTCTAGAGCTGCTCGGGCGAGCGACCACCTCACCATCTTCATCACCCATGGTCGCGAGGGTGTTCTCCCGCGAGTCGTCTCGCGCTCACCGGGATCGACTTGGCCGCCCACGGCGAAAGAGAGGAGCCCGTGGCGATCATCGACACGGGCTCCGGCGGGCCGCTTGGCCCCTCTATGCTCTCGGCTCGTAGGGGCGGACTATTCGAGCTTCACCCCGTCGGCGACGCAGTCCCAGGTGAAGTCGCCGAGGAGCGCCGGGGCGAGGGCCTCGCAGAGCTCGAGAGTGCTGGTCCCGGCGACGACGATCGACGGATCCGCGGCGGGATCCTGCTCGCGGCTCGGGACCCCCGCGAGCATGAACTGCGGGGTGTTGAGCAGGAGCCCGGCATAGCGCCGCGCGCCCGCCTCGACGAGGCCCGCGTCGGCCTCAGCGATGCCGAGGTCGAGGTCGAGGCCGAAGACCCCAGCGATCACCTCCTCCTCGCCCTTGGACAGGATCTCGGGCTCCGTGATCAGACGATCCTTGATCGCGATCGCCGCGTCACGGAGCGTCGCGCCCTTTCCGGCGCCCTCGTTGAGCATGAGCTCGATCCACTCGAACTCGGCACAATCACCGCCGAGCGGCCCGGTGCACTCGCCCCCGAGGTTCGGGCTCTCGCCCTTGGCCATGCGATCCTCCCACGAGAGGAGCGAGCCGAGGTCGACCCCGTTGAAGCCAGGGAGCGCGTCCTTGACGAAGATCCCCTGGTCGCGGAGGAACCCGTAGGCCGGGATCCCGCCGTCGCCGATCCGCTGCGGCCTGTCCCACCACATCGTCCGCGCCGCCGAGTCGACGAGCACCCAAGCGCTGTAGCGCTGGACTCGGTCGCCGACGCTGTTGAGCCGCGCGGTCGGATCCCCCGAGGTCACTGAGAAGGGATCCCAGACAGGCTGGAGGTTGTAGGCCGAGCTCGCCCCGCAGGCGTCGGGGGCGTCCTGGTTGAAGTAGGGGTGGGTCGCGATCGCCACCAAGAGCTCGCGGACCGAGAAACGCTCGGCGATGAAGAGCTCGCTGAGCTCCTGGAGGATCTCGAGCTGCTTGACGTTGCGTGGGAAGGAGTGAGCGAGGGTCAGCGGATAGCCCATCATCTCCTTCCAGACGTTGTTGGTGATGTTGACCGCCAGCAGGAACGCCAGGGCCTGGTCGGCCTCGACCGCCAGATCGCGACCGGTGACCAGACCCGACTCCGCTATCTTGCTGAGCCCCTCCTTGAAGAGCGGGTCGATGTCGAAGAGCTGGGCCGCGGCCGGGAGCTCGCCGCCGAGGTAGCCCGCGTCGCCGAGCAGGTCGCCGTTATGCTCCTCGAGGAAGGTCCCGCAGGAGGGGCTCATGCCCCAGGGCCGGGTGCCGCCGTTCTCGACGACAAAGCCGGACCAGCGGAAGGCCGCGTAGAGCTCTGCCTCGGCTCGGCCCTTGGCGTCGCCGTAGATCGCCCGCTCGAACTTTCCGGGGATCGCCCAGAAGTGGTTCTGCTCAGGGTTCGGGTTGAAGGTGACCGACTCCTCCGAGTTGTGGCACTCGAGGCAGCCGATCCGTCGCCCGAGGTAGGCGGTCTCAAAGATCTCGCCGTAGTTGGCGCGACGGACGACCTCGAGCTCGGTCTGGCTGACGTTGGCCCCTTGCAGCGGGCGCCCCATCCGGGCGAAGAGATCGGCGCGGTAGGCCGGGGTGATGTCGTCGAGGCGCAGCGAGCTCTCGATCACGTCGCGGACCGAGAAGGAGCCGCCAAAGCCAGGCCCGGTCGGATCATTGTCGCGGATGAAGGCCGCGAGATCTCCGTTGTCGGCGGCGCTCGAGCGGACGCCATAGCAGCCGAAGTTCGCCTTGATCTCGATCCGATTGATCCGGAGCTGCTCGAAGAAGACGTCGTACCAGCGGTCGATGTAGGCATCACCGCTCGCGAGGCCGCGGGCGACCACCTCGCGGCCATCACCGCCGCTCTCGTCGATCTGCTCGATCATGCTGACGAGGAGCCGGACCTCGCGCATGCCCTCCGGCTTGCGGCCCTGGAGCAGCGGCACCGCCTGCTTGACCCAGGCCTCGTCGCCGGCGTCGCAGAGTTCCTCGACGTCGCCCATCCCGTCGGGCTCCCCGGTGTCGGGACCGCCAGACTCGGTGGTGGTCTCGCCCCCGCCGGTGGTCTCGGTGTCGGTGCCGATGTCGCTGCCGGTGTCTGTGCCGGTTCCGGTGCCCGTCCCGGCGCTCGCGTCTCCGGAGGTCTCGGTCGCGCTCCCATTCGCGTCGTCGCCATTGCATGCGCCTAGGCCCAGGGCCAGGCCGCAAAGCCCGGCGATCGTCAGGAGTCGGCTCGTGTTGCTGATCGGTGTCTGTCGCATGATCGCCTCCGCCCTAGGCCTTGATCCCGAGGTAGATTTCCTTGAGGCGTTTGGCCGCCTCGAGCTCGTTGGCGACCCCGCCTCCGACATCGCCGACCGCGAAGGTCTGCGACGAGAAGGGGTAGATCCCGAGCGCCATCATCAGCATCATCCGGTTCTCCGCCGGCGACACCCAGGTCTCGGCGAAGCCCTGGTCCTCGGTGATCGCCCCGTAGATCCCCCGCTCTGCCGAGGTGAGAGGACCGCCGATGATCACGTTGACCATCCCCTGCGGCCAGTGGTTGAGCCCATCCATGCCCTGGACGTAGGGCGTGCGGCCGAACTCGGTGTTGAGGACGATCATCGTCCTGTCGAGGTCGATCTTGTTGGGATCGTCCTCGCCGGGCTCGTTGATGATCCCGGCGAGCTGGCGCAGCGTGTGGCTGACGTTCGACGAGGCGTACTGGACGTGCGCTTGGTGGGTGTCGTGACCCGCCGCCGGGTGCGGGCGGAGGCCGCCGTCGATCCACTGGACGTAGCGCGCCCGGTCCTCCTCGCGGGTCAGCAAGCTCGCCGCGAGGCGGGCCTGCATCGCCGGCATGTCGATCTCGTCGAAGCTGCACTCGTTGCCCTCGACCACCTGGAAGAGGTCCGGCGCGAGAACATCCTGCAGCTCCTGGGCAGAGCGGCGGGCGAAGTGCGCGTAGCCGTAGTTGCTGCGCTCCGCCGAGCGGGTCGCCGTGCCCTTGCCCCCGGGGCGGAAGCGGGACTCGTAGTCGCGGAGATAGTGATCGACCGCCGCGTCAAACTCGCCCCGTCGATCGCCGACGCCGTTGCGGGCCAGGAGGTTGCTCAGCTCCGAATTTGAGTCGACGGTGACGCTGAGCGGCCGCGCCGAGCCGGGGTGGAGACCGACCGACGACGCCGCCTTGACGTTGTCGGTCGGGAAGTCGACGCCCGGGTAGAGCACGTAGGCGTAGGGGGTGGAGCGCAGGCCCCCGGGTCGCTCGAGCGCGTGGCGCTGGATCGCCGCGCCGACCCCCGCGAGGCGAGGAGAGCCGAGGCGCGAGCCGGTCAAGGCGAAGGGATTGGCGCCCTCATGCGGCAGCGAGTCGTGGCGCTGGACGATCACCCGCATCCGCTCGACGATGTCCGGCCGCTCCCGCAGCGGGGTCGTCCACGGCCCGAGGTGGACCTCGACGCCGTTGGCGTCCTCGGCGAAGGGCTCGCTCAGCTCCCCGCTAAAGCCGCAGCTCTGGAACCTGGCCTCAGTCTCCGCGAGGAAGGTGTTCAGGAAGGTCTGCTGACCCTGGCCCCAGCTCGGCACCGTATAGAAGGTGTCGAAGGCGCTCATGCCCCCGTAGAGGAAGATCTCGAGGACGCTCTCCGCCTGACGCTCAGCCGGGATCAGCGCCTCCATCTTGTCGCCAGGCCACTCCCCCCAGCCGGCCATGGCCCGCCTGGGATAGTTGAGGATACCGAACGTCGCGGCCCCAGCCGCGGCCGCCCCGACCGCTCCTCCGCGGAGGAAATTTCGTCGCTTCATGCCTCGCCCTCTCTCTAGAAAAGATCTGCTCTACTCGAGCAGGTCAACGTAGCCCCAGGTTTCATAGCGCGTGAGCGCGTCGACGCTCCCCGCCGAGAAGTTGATCGTGCGTGAACGCTCCCGAGCGACCGTCAGGAAGCCGGGACCGCCGCTGAGCGCGGCGAGGTTCGCCGCGGGGATCGAGAATGAGCCGTCGTCCGCGGCGTTCGCCACCAGGCCCTGGCCGTATTGATCCCAGAGGCGAATGACGATCCGCGCGTCCGGATCGGCGCCTGCGGTCCAGGCCACCTCAAGGGGCACCTTGGTGTCGACCTCGAGGTTGTAGACGCTCAGATCGGGGGCGCTGACCTCGAAGGCGGCCGGTGTCTTCACGGCCGCCGCGACGAAGAGATCGTCGAAGAGCTCGCCGCCATAGAGCGCAAGGTCGTAGGTCGTCTCGGGCGACCAGGTCGCGGGGTCCGGCGCACAGTCGGGATCGAAGGCGTCGCTCTCGGCCCCGAGGTAGAGAGGATAGGTGTCGTCCGCCATCGTCAGACAGGCGAGGCCCGAGCCGACCTCAGCGTTGCTGAAGCGGATGCCGTTCCCGGCCGCGATCCAAGAGTCCGACTTGCCCCAGACAAAGGGCAGGGGCGCGAACTCCTCGACCGTGTCGACCGCGTCCGCTGGAGCCTGCTGGTGAAGCTGGAGGCCGACCAGCGCGTAGATGTCGTCAATGAGGAAGTCCTCCATCCGGTAGGCGCCGGCGACCCCGAGGAGGGGCTCGTCGCTCGCCGCGTCGGCGGAGTAGTAGGTGAAGTTGAGGAGTCCGCGCAGCTCACCGGGCTCGCCCGTGGTGGTCTCTGTAGTCTCGCCGCCGGTGCTGCCGGACTCGGTCCCCGCGACGGTCGTCCCCGTCTCGCCGCCAGAGCCGTCGCTCGTCGACGCGGAGTCGTCGCTCGTCTGGGTCTCCGTACTTTCCTCAGACCCTCCGTTGCAGGCCGTCAGCATGAGGAGTGAGAGCAGTGAAATCCCGGTCCGTAGCATTCGAGCCTCTCGTACGTGTTCTCATGAGCCGCGAAGGACACGCCTTGTGCGGTAGTTTCGACAGCCCCTGATTAGTACCATTAGTAAGTCGCGTATTTCACAAAGGTGTGCATGCTCACCAGGAAGCTTCGCGAGCGCGCGAATGACCCTCGCGACAGCGGATATGACGCCGCTGCTCCACCCCCATCGGTTGCGTTACTCTCCGCCCGCCAATGCCCACAAAGCCCAGCGGTGAGACCACGCCCGCCAAGTCTGCGAGGCCCGCCAAGCCCGCCAAGCCCGCCCCTCGGCGCAAACCTGTGACCGCGCCAGAGCTCAGCCGGCTCAAGCGCAACGGCCAGCCGATCGTCATGGTCACCGCCTACGACTCGACCTTCGGGCGGCTCGTCGACGAGGCCGGAGTCGACGTAATCCTGATCGGCGACAGCCTGGGGATGGTGATGCAGGGTCACCCGCACACGCTCGAAGTCACCCTAGAGCATATGGCCTACCACTCCCGCTGCGTCCAGCGGACCGTGACCCGCGCGCTCCTGGTCGCAGATATGCCCTTCATGAGCTACCAGGTGAGCTCGGAGCTCGCGCTGATCGCCGCCGGAAAGCTGATCCAAGAGGGCGGCGCCGCGGCGGTCAAGCTCGAGGGGGGCGGCGCGGACCGCGAGGCGACCGTCCGCCGGATCGTCTCCGCGGGGATCCCGGTGATGGGACATCTTGGCCTCACGCCGCAGAGCGTCCACGAATTCGGCGGATTCCGGGTCCAGGCGCGGGAGGAGGACGCGGCCGAGCGCCTGCGCCGCGACGCCCTCGGGCTGCAGGAGGCCGGCGCCTTCTCGATGGTCATCGAAGGGGTCCCTGCCCCCCTAGCCAAGGAGGTCAGCGACTCCCTGCGGATCCCGACCATCGGCATCGGCGCCGGCGTCGGATGCGACGGCCAGGTCCTGGTGATCCAAGATCTGCTCGGCTTGGAGGATCGCTTCAAGCCCCGCTTCGTCAAGCGCTACGCAGATCTCTCGACGGTCGTCCGCGATGCGGTCGGCGCCTACGCTGACGAGGTTCGCTCCCGGAGCTTCCCCGGCGACGAGCACTCCTTCGCCGCGGGAAAGCGCAGCGCAACCCCTGAGCCGAGCCCCAACCAAGCCGCGGCTCCGACCCCGCCGACCGGCGGCTACGGTCCCCAATGATCATCCTCCGCACCCGCAGCGAAGCCCTCGCCTGGCGAGCCGAGCTCGACCGGGGCCGCTTTGAAGATCGGCCCCGCGTCGCCCTCGTCCCGACGATGGGATCGTTCCACGAGGGTCACCTAGAGCTCATGCGTGAGGGTCGGCGGCGGGTCGGCGAGGACGGCGTCGTCGCGATCTCGATCTTCGTCAACCCGACCCAGTTCGGCCCTGGCGAAGACCTCGATCAATACCCCCGCGATGAGGCCGGCGATCTGGCGAAGGCCAGCACCGCCGAGGTCGACGTCGCCTTCTGCCCGACCGATCCGAATGAGATGTACGCCCGCTCGCGCACCTGGGTCGAGGTCGAGGGGCTCGATCAATACCTCTGCGGTCGGGCTCGCCCCAACCACTTCCGCGGGGTGTGTACGGTCGTCACCAAGCTCTGGGGGCTGATCCGCCCGGACATCGGCATCTTCGGCGAGAAGGACTTCCAGCAGCTGGCGATCCTCCGCAGGCTGCACACCGACCTCAACCTCTGCGGTGAGGTCCTGGGGATGCCGATCACCCGCGAGAGCGACGGCCTGGCGATGTCGAGCCGCAACGCCAACCTCGATCCCCGCGCCCGCGACGTCGCCCTCAACCTCTCCCGCTTCCTCGCCGAGGTGCGCCGACGCTTCGCCGCCGGTGAACGTCGCGCCTCTGCTCTCCTCGAGGGGGCTCGGACGATCCTCGCGCCGGCCCGGGTAGACTACGCCGAGCTCGTCGACGCCGACGAGCTCTCGCCGGTGGAGGTGATCGAACGCCACTCGCTCGCCGCGGTCGCAGCCTTCGTCCCGAGCGTCGCTGGCGGCGAGGTCCGCCTGATCGACAACACAGTCCTGCGACCATGAGCGGCCGAGGAAGCGACCGCTGGCGCCGCTCCCTCGAGGTGTGGGCTCGCACCGACGAGCTGCCGCGACGC
>Ga0316189_10002820_pt1 | contig 16965 bp, 15 predicted proteins | sample LowCovwburrow_MG_FD_204930 | JGI IMG/M metagenome (GOLD analysis project Ga0316189, IMG submission 204930) | Coastal sediment microbial communities from Maine, United States - Lowes Cove worm burrow | ecosystem: Environmental > Aquatic > Marine > Coastal > Sediment | place: USA: Maine... | reverse complement strand
CCCTCTTCTTTATTAAACTCATTCCTTAACCACAATAATAGTTGCTTTTACACCTGTGGATAGATTCCATTGATTGCCTGCAATAACATTACCTTGATCATCTATAACATGGAATTCGGCGGTGTTGGGCATGGAGTAACCTTCGTTTAAAGCTAGAAAATCTATTTTATTAAAACCTTCTTTTAAATCTAATCTAAAGCCTTTGGTACTGTTAGTTAATAAAACACGAAATTCTAAAATTTCATCATTTACAAGTACGCGAATTAAATCGCCATCTTGTAATCCAAAATCTCTATAAACAACTCTAACAAATTTTGATTTGGTTTTAAAATTACCGAAAAACTGGTCTGTGGTGCTACCTTTTGCTCCCAAACCCATTTCGGCTTTTAAGTCTTTAGACTTTTTATTTAATCTATCTTCATACAATTCTCCTGGATTACCAAATTTTTCACCAAACATAGAAAATTCCTTTTTAGGAAAATTTAAAGTCGTATTCATTTTAGGTATAGATATTCCGTTTACAGTATTATTATTTAATGGTTTAGATAGTAATAATACATTGGCACTTGCAGAATCTTTTTCACTTTTTATCGCAGGAATTGCGATAGATTTATTTTTATTATCTATTTGTGCGTTTGCCGTTAAAGCAAAAAGGTATAATATTAAAAAAGAAAAATAATGTTTCATCTGTTTTATAATATTTTCAAAGCTATTATTTTTATCTGTAATTCATCATATTACAAATGTTATTTAGCATTTATTTAAGCAAAAACCATTCCTAAAAACTTCTTTTTATAAAATTTAAGTCTGAAAATATATAAGAAACTTACCTGCTACACTACCTAAAATAGTTAATCCATGTTAATTTGGGGCTAGACACAATCGTTAAATAGTGGTATTGTTTTTGTGTGCTTTAACTTGTATTAACAATAAATCCACAATCATGAGACACTCAAAATTAATGCCAGAAGTCAATGCAGGTTCTATGGCAGACATTGCGTTTTTATTACTTATTTTCTTTTTAGTTACAGCAACAATCCCTAAAGACAAAGGTATTAGCAGAATGTTAGCTAAGGAATGTCCACCAGGAATCGATTGCATAGTCGATATTCACGAACGTAATATTCTCCGCATTGTTATTAATAATAACGATGAAATTATGGCTAACAATGAATTGATTAGGTTAACCGATTTAAAAGCTATTGCTAAGAATTTTGTTGATAATAATGGTGATAAGAGTTGTCATTATTGCAACGGAATTAAATCTGAAGATGCATCAGACAACCCATCAAAAGCTATAATATCACTAGAAACAGGGAAGCAAACAAGCTACAATCAATTTATTGAAGTACAAGACGAATTAACAAAAGCATACTACGAGTTGCGACAAACCTATAGCCAAAATGTGCTTAAAAAAACGGTAGATGACTTATCGAAAACAGATTTAAAAAAAGTTAAAGAGGCCTATCCTTTTATTTTATCTGAAGCTACTACGAAATAAATAATGGCAATCATTCAGGTTTTTTAGGAATCCCGTAAGCAATAGAAATCTTCTTTTTGCCCCATGCTCTTGCTTTTTTTACATCAACACCCATATAAATATCGATTCGCTTTTTCCAACGTTTATTCATTTTGTCTTTTATCAAATATACGCCATCAAAGCCTTCAATTTTAACAGGTGTATTGTGCTTTAACCCCATTTTTAAAAGATCTCTCGATACAGCGATATATTTTAGTCCAGGTTTTAAACTATCTCCAAATGCGGTTATATGCGGATTAGAATTTGTTTGATACGCCAACGAATTATAGGCTGTTGCGGTAACTTTTATGATTTTCCATTTATAAAACGCTTTAACTTCTTCTCTACAACTAAGCATGAGTAAAAAGATTATAACAATACAAAGAAATCTATAAAACATACATTAAAATTATTTATAAATATATGATTTTTAACAGATTAAATAAAATAATGAACCAAATTTGGTTAGGTCTTGTTCTTTACAGTCCTATAAATAAAGGCTTTCAAGAGGTTGAAACTAAAACGATGTGCTTTCTTAAAATGCAGTTGATGCATCACACAACATGAAAATATTTAACTACGAATGACACAAATACTCACTAATAGTTGAAATTATTTAGATTTTTGTAAAACTAATTATAGCTTCTCATAACGCCTAATCCCCTTTTTTAAAGCCATATATTAATTGCTTAAAAAATGATTTAGGCATGTTTTTATCATCTTCATAACCTAACTCAATTTGCCCACTGCGTTCTGGGATATAATTAGTTTTAAAAATATAATCCCATAAACTTAAACTAATTCCGAAGTTAGCGCCGTATTTCCTACCCTTTGGCAGACTATATGCATGATGATACAAATGCATTACGGGGTTGTTAAAAATATACTTCAAAGGACCATAAGTCAGTTTTATATTCGCATGATTAAGATGCCCAATGGTTATGGCAACAAAATGGACAATAAAAGCTTGTTCTGGCTCGAAACCACCTAAAAGCATGACCGTTAAAATTTTTAAAGGTTTGTAAAAAACATTCTCCATCCAATGGTATCGCAAATGTGCTGCAAAACCCATTTCTTTAACAGAATGATGCACTTTATGAAATCGCCATAAAACCGTATAACGATGCAATAAAACATGTGTAAGCCATTGTACAAAATCTTGCAGTAAAAAGAAAATTAAAAGTTGACTCCATATAGAAAACGTAGTAATATCAATTACTGCCAAAGATTTTACAGTGACACCAAATGCTAAAAACAATATTTCAAGACACTTATAAACACCACTAATAACAATGGTGAAAATGAAGAAATTAAAAAACATATAGAATCCATCAAGCCAGAAATCTTTTCTAAACATAGATTGATTTTTTCGCCACGGAAACACAATTTCTAATAGCCAAACAACAAGCGATATAACGATTAAACCCCAAAAATAATTAGTATACCAAGGCACATTAAAAGTTATAGAATCCCATGCCCAATTTATAGTGTTTAAAAAAGCGGTTTTTATGGCTTCAAAGTCTTTCATAAAATAAAAATCAATAGGCTAAAAGAGCTTTTAAAGCGGCTTCAAACTTTCCTTTTGCAAGATATTGTTCTTCTAACTGATTAATAAAAGGAATTGGCGTTTCCATACTCGCCACACGTTTTACTGGAGCATCTAAAAACTCAAAACAATGTTCCATTATCAATGCTGAAATATCGCTAGCAATACCTCCGAATAATGAGTCTTCATGTAGTATAATTGCCTTTCCTGTTTTTTTTACCGAAGCATAGATAGTTTCAGTATCTAAAGGCTGTAGCGTTCTTAAATCTATCATATCTGAATGTATTGACGGATTATTATCTAAGGATTCTAGTGCCCAATGCACTGCAGCACCATATGCAATAATCGTGACATGGTTGCCCGTTTTTAAAACTGAAGCTTTTCCAAACGGAAGCGTATAATAATCTACAGGAATCTCTTGACGAATAGTTCTATACAAACCCTTATGTTCAAAAAATAGTACGGGGTTTGGATCGTTAATGGCCGTAGCTAGTAAACCTTTAGCATCATAAGGAAATGCTGGGTAAACGACTTTTAAACCTGGTGTTTTAGTAAACCACGCCTCATTAGTTTGCGAGTGAAACGGGCCTGCAGCAACCCCACCGCCACAAGGCATTCGTATAACAACATCGGCTTTTTGACTCCATCTGTAATGCGATTTTGCTAAATAATTAACTACAGGATTAAAACCCGATGTCACAAAATCTGCAAATTGCATTTCTACCACACTCTTAATCCCTGCAATGGAAAGTCCCATAGCAGCTTCAATAATGGCAGATTCGCAAAGAGGTGTATTTCGTACTCTATCTTTTCCAAAGGCATCAACAAAACCATTGGTAATTTTAAAAACGCCACCATATTCAGAAATATCTTGCCCCATAATCACCAAATCGCTATGGTGTTGCATACTTTGTTTTAAACCATCAGAAATGGCATCTATCAAACGAGCTTCTTTATTTTCTGAATTTGACTTAACTTCTTCATATACAAAATCTTTATACACATCATTTAACTCGTTATTTTCATTAGAAATGATTAACTCTTCTTGATTTGCAATATCTAAATGCGCATTGATTTCCTCTAAAATATTCGCTTTTATTGAAACTTCTTCTGCTTTGGATAAAAAGCTATTTTCTTTTAAAAAGGATTGAAAATTAACGACAGGGTCTTTCTTTCCCCAAGCTTCTATAAGGTCTTCGGGCACATACTTTGTACCACTCGCCTCTTCGTGCCCACGCATTCTAAATGTTTTAAATTCTATTAAAACTGGACGAGGTGTTTTTCGAATACTTTCGGCTATATCTCTTACCTTAGTGTAAACTTCAACAATATTATTGCCATCAATAATATGCGATTCCATACCATAACCAATAGCTCTATCTGCAATATCCTTACAATTATACTGCTCGCTTGTTGGCGTTGATAGGCCGTAGCCATTATTTTCAACACAAAACATAACAGGTAAATCCCAAACAGAAGCGACATTTAAAGCTTCATGAAAATCACCTTCACTGGTTCCGCCATCACCTGTAAACACCGCAGTAACTTCTTTTTTGTTTTTCAATTTACTTGCTAAAGCAATGCCATCTGCAACCCCTAATTGAGGGCCCAAATGCGAAATCATACCAATAATTTTATATTGCTGTGTTCCAAAGTGAAACGATCGATCTCGACCCTTGGTAAAACCCGATGCTTTGCCTTGCCATTGCGCAAATAATCGGCTTAAAGGAATATTTCGAGTAGTAAAAACACCTAGGTTTCTGTGCATGGGTAGCATGTATTCATTATTATGCATCGCCATAGTTACCCCAACCGAAATGGCCTCTTGACCAATACCAGAAAACCACTTACTTATTTTACCTTGACGCAATAAAATAAGCATTTTTTCTTCTATTAATCTAGGTTTCAGCATGTTTTTATACAACTGAACTAAAACACTACCCTCTAAACCTTCTGAATTATAATCAATTTCAATTGAAGCAGATTCATTGCTCATAAGCTGGTCTTCTTATATATTCAAATATAGCATAAAAAACAGATAATTTATTAAAGTATAAGAAAATAGAACTCATTAAATTATGTGATGTTTTTTGTACATTTGTTAGACATTGAAACTAAACGCATCCTATGAACTCAATTCCAAGTGTAGATTTAAACGATTTCATTTCTGGTGATTCTACTAGAAAGCAAAAATTTGTAGATGCTATTGGTAAAGCCTATGAGGAAATAGGTTTTGTAGCATTACAAGGTCATTTTTTAGATGACATCTTAGTAGAAAACTTATATAAAGAAGTCAAAAGTTTTTTCAATTTACCAACAGAAACTAAGCAGAAGTATGAAATCCCGGGAATTGGAGGGCAAAGAGGCTATGTATCTTTCGGAAAAGAAAGTGCTAAAGGAAAAAAAGAAGGCGATTTAAAAGAGTTTTGGCACTTCGGGCAATATGTTGAAGATGATGAAAAATACAAAGCAGAATATCCAGATAATGTCATTGTTGAAGAACTTCCAGAATTTAACAAAGTAGGTAAGCAAACTTATAAAATGCTTGAAAAAACAGCGAAGTACGTATTACGTGCTTTAGCATTACATTTAGGATTAGAAGAAATCTATTTTGACGAATATATTCATAATGGCAACTCTATTTTAAGACCCATTCACTACCCACCAATTACCGAAGAGCCAAAAGAAGCCGTGCGTGCCGCAGCACATGGCGATATCAATTTAATCACTTTGTTAATGGGTGCTCAAGGGCGCGGTTTACAAGTACAAAACCATAAAGGCGCATGGCTAGATGCTATTGCGCAGCCTAATGAACTTATGATTAATGTTGGCGATATGCTATCTAGGCACACCAATAACAAACTTAAATCGACCATACACCGCGTTGTAAATCCACCTAAAGAACTTTGGGGAACATCACGGTATTCAATACCTTTCTTTATGCACCCTATAAGTGATATGAAATTAAATGTTTTAAAAGAATGTATTGATGATGAAAACCCTAAAGCTTTCGACGATATTACTGCCGGAGAATTTTTAAATGAACGTTTAATTGAACTAGGACTTATAAAAAAATGAGTACACAGTTTATAGTAAGCAGTTGCTTACTCATATAGTTTATTTACTGCTAACTGAAGACTGCTAACTGAAGACTGCTAACTGAAAACTAAAAAATGGATTTGCAAGATCAATTAAAAAATTTGTTTCCAGATCATGTTTCTAAAGAGGTTCCAAAGGAATCGAAAGAAACAAACAACTTATGGATGCAAGACGCCCCTATAATATGCAAATACGAAAAAAGAAAAGGCAAACCTATAACCATTCTAGAAGGTTATACTGGTGCTACCGAAGATTTTAAAACACTTGCCAAAGACATAAAGAAAATATTAAGCGTAGGTGGGAGTTTTAAAGATGATAAAATTATTATTCAAGGCGATTATCGCGATAAAATTATGCAAATACTTAAAGGCAAAGGCTTTAATGTAAAACGTGTTGGAGGGTAGCGTATGGCAAAACAACCATTGCATATTACAAATGGAGGTAGTTTAACAAATTATTTAAACGAACTAGATGTTGCTGGAGAAAAACTAACATGGCAAGAAATGCTTTGTGAAGGACCAACACTAACCGCTATTAATAGCGACCATTTTTTAAATAAAAGAATTGCGTTTTTAAAAGACTTTTACAGCATTGATTTAGATGTCTCTGAATTAAAGGAAGAGTTAAATAAACTAAATGATTTAGAAAATTATTCAGAAATTGTACTTTGGTTTGAGTACGATTTATTTTGCCATATAAACATGATGGCTGTTATTAACCTTATTCAACAACAAAAAATAAACCTTCCTATTTATCTTGTGTGTAGCGGTAGAGTTTCTGGCGAAAAAAACTTAAAAGGTCTAGCTGAACTTTCTGCAGATCAGCTGCTAAAACACTATAAAGATAAAGTGAAAGTAAAACCTGAAGACTTACAATTAATGGTTACACTTTGGGGTATTTATTGTGGTAAAGATCATAATTTATTTAAACCTTATATTGTAAAAAGCTCCACGTTTAAGTACTTGAGTAATTGCTTAAAGGCGCATTTAGAGCGATTTCCTGGACATGAAAGTGGACTAAACATATTAGAGCGAAATATTTTAGATATTATAAAAGATAATGATATAAAATCTAAACATCATTTATTAGGCTATGCTATTAATTATCAAGGCTATTATGGCTATGGTGATCTTCAATTGATTAGAATCATCGATAAATTAAACATTTTTTTTACTGTTACAGATGATGGCATAAAACTTAATAGAAATGGACATGAAGCCCTTTTGGGCCCACATAATTTTTCAGCAGAATTAAAAAATAATATGGTTTTTGGTGGCGTAAGCAAATTAGATTTTAAATTCAACAAAAAACAAAATAAGCTAGTAAAAACAATTCTAAATGTCAATTAAAAACTCCGAACTCATTTTAAATCCAGATGGTAGCCTTTATCATCTCAATTTAAAACCAGAAAATATTGCTAATACCATCATTCTTGTTGGTGACCAAAACCGAGTTGAAAAAATAACAAAGCATTTTGATAATATAGCATTTAAAACCCAAAAACGCGAGTTTAAAACCCAAACTGGTACCTATAAAGGCAAGCCAATTACAGTAATTTCTACAGGTATTGGTCCAGATAATATCGATATTGTTTTAAACGAATTAGATGCGCTGGTTAACATCGACTTAAATACACGAAAACCAAAAGAGTCCCTTAAAAGTCTTGATCTTATTAGAGTGGGCACATCTGGGTCATTGCAAAACGACATACCTGTTGATTCTTTTGTATTAAGCACGCATGGCTTAGATCTCAATGGGATGCTTCACGCCTATCAAATAGATGCGATAAAAAACACAGGGATTGAAGATGCTTTTATAGCACATACAAATTGGCACCAAAACAAAGCAAAGCCCATCATTATTAAAAATAGTAAAACCCTTGAAAAGCAATTTGAAAGCGGAATTACATATAAAGGCTTAACAGCCACAGCAGGCGGATTTTATGGTCCTCAAGGACGGGTTTTACGCTTAGCACTTCAAGATTCAGAATTAAATCATAAAATAGATTCATTTAACCACAACGGATTACGTGTTACTAATTTAGAAATGGAAACATCTGCAATCTATGGATTATCAAAATTGCTAGGCCATAATGCATTGTCTCTAAATGCTGTTATTGCAAATAGAATCAATGGGGATTTCAGTAAAAACCCTGGTCAAGTCGTAGAAAATCTTATAAAATATACCCTTAATAAAATTACCGAATAATAGATTTATTTAATGAAGAAAATTAATATTGGTGGTGTACCAGAACACTTTAATTTGGCATGGTATTTAACCCTGAAAAACGGAGAATATAAAGAAGAAGGTATCAACCTACGTTGGCACGATTACCCTGGAGGCACAGGTGCTATGTGTAAAGCGCTAAGAGAAGGTGAAGTTGATATCGCAGTGATACTTACTGAAGGCATTATAAAAGATATTATTGCTGGAAACCCAAGTAAAATAGTTCAAACATTTGTTCAAACACCGCTTGTTTGGGGAATTCATGTTGCTAATCATTCAACTTACAAAACCATTGATGACATTAAAGGCACAAAAGCAGCCATAAGCAGGTATGGTTCGGGTTCTCATTTAATGGCATACATTAATGCTCAAAACAATAACTGGGATTTAGAAAAAGATTTAGATTTTGAAATTATTAAAAATTTAGAAGGTGCTATTGATGGATTAACCAATGAAAAAGCAGATTATTTTTTATGGGAAAAATTTACGACCAAACCATTGGTAGACAACAAAATGTTTAGGCGCATAGGAAACTGCCCGTCTCCGTGGCCATGTTTTGTAATTGCTGTAAGGGAAGATTTTATTGAAAACAAAGGCGATGATTTAAAAACCATTTTAGATATAATAAACAATACAACCAAAGAGTTTAAAGATATTCCAAGTATCGATAAAACAATTGCAAATCGTTATGAGCAACAACTAGAAGATGTTCAAGAGTGGCTAAGTATTACAGAATGGTCGCAAGATTTATTAGAAGAAGAAACCATTATGAATGTTCAAAAAGAATTATTTGCATTAAATATTATCCCAGAAATTGTAGATTATAAGAATTTAACTCACGAAATCTAACAAAAAACACTACCTATTTCTTAAACAAATGTTAATCCTAAACAATGAAGCCCTTTAAATAATTACTTTTGCTTAACTAAAAAAAAACTAATGAAAAAAATACTTATTTTATGCAGTGCTTTTGCAATTATATTAGCCTGTAAAGAAGCCCCTAAAGATTATGTTACTTTAACTGGAAAAATAACTGACAAAAGCAGTGACTCTATAGTTGTAAGAACTAGAACTTATTCAAAAACAATAAAAGTTAGCGAAGATGGTACATTTAGTGACACTTTAAAAGTTGAAACGGGTATTCATAGTTTTTATGATGGTAATGAATCAACTACTATATTTCTAAAAAACGGCTACGATTTAAATATTACTTTAGATACTAAAGCTTTTGATGAAACCATAAAGTATTCTGGTATTGGTGCAGAATCAAATAATTACTTAGCCAAAAAAGCACTGTTACAAGAGCAGCTATTTTCGCCAGCATTATTTGATATGGAAGAAGCTGATTTTAAAACTAAAACTAAAGACATATATAATCAATTTTCTGAATTAATTGGAAGTTATAAAAATTTAGATTCAACAATTCTTACTTCTGAAAAAGCAGGAATAGAAAAGATGCAAGAAGGTCTTTTAGGAGCTTTTAAACAACAACAAGCAAGGGCAATTGGATTTGCAGATTTCATAGGAAAACCTTCTCCTACTTTTGATGATTATGAAAATTATAAAGGTGGTACGACATCGTTAGCAGATTTAAAAGGAAAGTATGTTTATGTAGATGTTTGGGCGACTTGGTGCGGACCATGTATAGCCGAAATTCCTTCACTTAAAAAGGTTGAAAAAGCATACCATGGAAAAAACATTGAATTTGTTAGTATTTCTGTAGATGATGGCAGAGGTTTTAAAGCAGAAAACAAAGAGCTTGCTTTAGCGGCATCAAAAAAAGGATGGAAAAAAATGATTGCAGAAAAAGAAATGGGAGGCATTCAATTATTTTCTGATAAAGCATGGCAATCGGATTTTGTTCAAGGTTACAAAATACAAGGCATACCACGTTTTATTTTAATTGATCCTGCTGGCAATATAGTTAATGCAGATGCTCCAAGACCTTCAAGTCCAAAACTTATAGAGGTATTTAATGAGTTAAATATATAATGTATTAAATATAGAATATATAGAAGCCGCTATTTAGCGGCTTTTTTATTGTTGTTCATTGTCGGTTTGTTCGCTTTCTTCTTCCTGTGGCAGTTGTTCTGGTTGCTTAAATAAATCTATAAAGGCTTCACCTAAATAATCAATAACATGACTTGCAATTAAGCTTTGATAGCCAAAATCTTCGACGGCGATATCTGCAGATTTCCCATGTAAATAAATCCCAAAAACGGTGGCTATTAAAGGACTATAGCCTTGAGAGATTAACCCCGTAATGACACCAGTTAAAACATCGCCACTTCCGGCAGTTGCTAACCCCGGATTTCCTGTGGTATTAACATATAATTTATCTTGAAAAACAGTAATAGTATTGGCGCCTTTAATTACAACTATAGCGTGATACTTTTTTGAAAATGCTTTAACTTTTTTTAGCTTATCAAAATCATTTTTCCATTTACCAATTAATCGTTCCAATTCTTTTGGGTGTGGTGTAAAAACTGTCGATTCTGGTAGTGATTTTAATAAAGCTTTCTTTTTAGATAAGATATTAATCCCATCAGCATCAATAACCAAAGGCGTTTTGTTTGTTTTTAAAAAAGTTTCAAAAGCCTTAATTGTTTTAGCATCTGTTCCTAAACCAATTCCAAAACCAATTACAGTCGGTTTAATATCAAAATTAATAGATGTGATTTTTTCCTCATCTGCATCTGTAATAACCATAGCTTCAGGAAACGAAGTTTGCAGTGGTATATAGCCACATTTGGGAACAAATACAGAAACCAATCCTGCTCCAGCCGATAAAGCTGCTCTACTCGCAAGCGTAACGGCGCCTATTTTACCATAGCTCCCTCCTAGTATTAAACTATGTCCAAATTGTCCTTTATGAGAAAATTTTTCTCTTGGTTTGTACATCGGTAGCACCTCGTGTTTCCCTATTAATTCTGCTTCAGTAATTGTTGTAAATAAAAATTCTTGATCTAATCCAATATCTAAAACTTCCCACTGAATTGTATATTTAGCCGTTTCAGGTAAAAAGAAAACCAATTTTGGTGTTGCAAAACTTAAGGTATAACCTGCCCAAACTACAGCATCTTCATCTACAACAGCCTCATCTGTATGCAAACCAGAAGGAATATCAATGGATAAGGTATAGGCTTTTGTTGCTCTAAAATACATAAACAAAGCTTTGACCCAATCATCTACAGGTCTATTTAATCCAATACCAAAAACAGCATCTACTATAATATCATCTGGGTGAATTTCTGGAAAATCTTCTTTACAACTTAATAATGTTGGCCACGTTTTGGTAACGTTTTTAATGCGATCGTAATTAATTAAAAAATCTTTGGAGCGCTTATCGCTACAATTAATAATGTAAGTGTTTACATTGTAGCCGTCTAATATTAAATGTCTTGCAAGCACCAAACCATCACCACCATTATTCCCAATGCCACAAAAAACATGAATAGGCACCTGTGCACCTTGCATGCGTAAGTGCATCCATTTAAAAATTAGCGTACCAGCACGCTCCATTAAATCGGTTGAAGCAATTTGTTGCTTTTCTGTAGTTAGTTTGTCGCCTTCGTAAATTTGTTCTTTAGAAAATATTTTCATTGACTATTAATTATGGATTTTTCAATTCTTTATAGCGATTCCAGTTTTTTTTCTATGAAAACGAAAGCAATATAAGAATACTGTAAAAAAATTATTTTTGTTTTTTTATTAGGTTAAAAGTAATACTTTTGACTTGTATTATATAGAATATAATGAATCATTTAAGTAAAAATATATGTGTTTCTTCTTCTTTTTTCGCAAAAGGAACAGCTTCTATTTTCGCTACTACTACAATTATTACTACCCTTTGGGGTTGCTAATTATATATTCTTCGCGCTATCTTTGTAATTTCAATAATTACATTTTCTTAAACAATTTATTAAAAACACTAATTCATTAAAAATGAAGGTTTTAAAATTTGGAGGAACTTCAGTCGGTTCTTCAAAAAACATAAATAAGGTCATACATATTTTAGAGTCACAATCAAAAAGCGATGCTTTAGTTTGTGTAGTATCTGCCGTTGGTGGCATTACAGATAAATTACTTTTAGCTGGCAAACAAGCTCAAAATAAAGACACTGCTTTTTCAGACACCTTTAATTTAATTAAAGACACGCATTTCAATATTATTAAGGCATTAAACCCTAGTAATAATAATTTGATTTTAAGTTTTGTTGATGATACCTTAAACACCTTAAAAAGCTTGCTAGATGGTATTTATTTAATCAATGAATTATCCCCAAAAACATCTGATAAATTAGTGAGTTTTGGCGAAAAATTATCATCGGTCATTATTGCTGAAACCATGAAAAACAGAGGGTTATCGGCAGAGAGTAAGAATTCGCAAGAATTAATTATTACCAATTCTAACTTTACAAAAGCGGAAGTTGATTATACCATCACGAACAAAAATATTCAAGATTATTTTAAATCGGTTTCACAAAGAATAACCATACTTCCAGGGTTTATTTCAAAATCTAAATTAGGAGAGCAAACGACTTTAGGTCGCGGTGGATCTGACTTTACCGCAGCAATAATGGCGGCCACTTTAAAGGTGGGGCAGTTAGACATTTGGACCGATGTTAGCGGTATGTTTACCACCAATCCAAAATTGGTTAAACAAGCCTACCCTATTGATAAAATATCATATCAAGAGGCTATGGAGTTATCGCATTTTGGGGCTAAAGTGCTTTATCCTCCAACGGTACAACCAGTTTTAGACCTAAATATCCCTATACATATAAAAAACACTATGGAACCCCATGCTGTTGGTACCATTATTTCTAATGAAGAAACCAATGGCAATAAACCTGTAAAAGGAATTAGCAATATAAATGAAATTGCCTTATTAACGCTTCAAGGTAGCGGAATGGTGGGCATTCCAGGTTTTTCTAAACGTTTATTTGAAACATTATCGCAAGAAAAAATCAATGTTATTTTAATTACTCAAGCATCCTCAGAGCATTCTATTTGTTTAGGTATTGATGAAAAAGAAGCTGAAATTGCAAAAACAGCTATTGATGCTGCTTTTGAAAATGAAATTGCATTACATAAAATAGATCCGATAATTGTTGAAACAGGATTGTCGATTATTGCCTTAGTTGGCGACAACATGAAAAATCACCAAGGTATTAGTGGAAAAATGTTCAGCACACTTGGAAAAAACAACATTAATATTAGAGCGATTGCTCAAGGGGCTTCAGAAAAAAACATATCTGCTGTAATTTCAGAAAAAGATGTTAAGAAGGCTTTAAATACATTGCACGAGCAGTTTTTTGAATCGAAAACAAAACAACTCAACGTGTTTATCACAGGCGTCGGAAATGTTGGTGAGCGCTTGGTTGAGCAAATAAAACAACAAAAAAAGTATCTCAAAGAAAATTTAAAAATCAATTTACGTGTTACGGGGTTATCAAATTCTAGAACTATGATTTTTGATGACACTGGAATTAATTTGAATAGTTGGAAAGAACAGCTAGCAACTGGAGAAAGAGCCACTTTGGAGGGCTTTTTCGAAAACACCAAAGCACTTAACCTGCGTAACAGTATTTTTGTAGATGTTACCGCAAATAAAGACGTTGCAAACCTTTATGCTAGCTATTTACGCCAGAGTATTGGCATAGTCGCATGTAATAAAATTGCCTGTTCTAGCTATTTTAAAAATTATAAATTATTAAAGCGTCTATCGCTAAAATACAATGCGCCTTATTTGTTTGAAACCAATGTTGGTGCAGGATTACCAATTATTGACACATTGAGTAATTTAATAGCCTCAGGAGATAAAGTAACGTCTATTCAAGCGGTCTTATCGGGGAGTTTAAACTATGTGTTTAATAATTTTAATGACACTACCAAGTTTTACGATGTCGTGAAACAAGCTGGCGTAGAGGGTTACACCGAGCCAGACCCAAGAATTGATTTAAGTGGTGTTGATGTAGCTCGTAAAATTTTAATTCTAGCTAGAGAAAGTGGTGTAGAAATGAATTTAGAAGATATTGATAACACCCCATTCCTATCAGATTCTGGATTAAAAAGTGATACTGTTGATGATTTTTATCAAACGCTCATCACCGATGAAGCGCATTATCAAAGCTTATACGCTTCCGCGAAAGCGAAAAACTGCCAATTAAAATATGTCGCAAAATTTGATCATGGAAAAGCAAGCGTCAGTTTACAAACAATTCCAGAAGGGCATCCGTTTTACAACTTAGAGGGCAGTGATAATATTGTTATGTTTTATACTCAGCGTTATGCGAATCAGCCTATGATTATTAAAGGTGCTGGAGCAGGTGCTGATGTTACTGCTTCTGGACTTTTTGCAGATATTATTAGAATTGGAAATGATTAAAAAGACATGAGAATAAAGAAAAGAGAATAAAGACCTTATTATTTAGTCTATATTCTTTTCTTTATTTTCTTTTTTCTAAAAGAGATGAATGAAATAAAAATATTTTCACCAGCTACAGTAGCCAATGTGTCCTGTGGATTCGATGTTTTAGGCTTTTGTTTAGAAAGTATTGGTGACGACATGGTGATTAGGAAAACCGATAAAAAAGGAATTCACATCACCAAAATTGAAGGGTTTGATTTACCCTTTGAAGCGGAATTGAATGTAGCGGGTGTATCGGCATTGGCCATGTATAATGCTATTGATGTCGATTTTGGTTTTGAAATAGAAATCTATAAAAACATAAAACCTGGGAGTGGTATTGGTAGTAGTGCTGCTAGTGCTGTTGGTAGTGTTTTTGGGATGAACGAACTACTAGGAAAACCTTTTAATAAAACCCAACTTACCGAGTTTGCTATTAAAGGTGAAGCTTTAGCGAGTAAATGTGAGCATGCCGATAACCTTGCTCCTGCACTTTTTGGTGGTTTTACTTTGGTAAAAAGCATATCGCCTTTACAAATTTTAGAGATTCCTTCACCCAAAGATTTATACGTAACTATTATACATCCGCAAATTGAAATTAAAACCTCTGAAGCGCGCGCCATTTTACCAAAACAAATCGCTTTAAGTGATGCTATAACGCAATGGGCAAATTTTGGAAGTTTAATTCACGGATTACACACAAGCGACTATAATTTAATAAAAGACTCATTACACGATGTTGTTGTCGAACCACACAGAAGCAAACTCATTCCATATTTTAATGATGTAAAAGAAGCAGCAATTACTGCTGGTGCGTTAGGTGCTGGGATTTCAGGTTCTGGACCTTCAATTTTTACATTAAGTAAAGGATTAGAAAATGCTAAAAGTGTGGAAGGTGTGTTGAAAAATGTGTATTCTAGAACAGGTATTGAATTTGATATATACGTTTCAAAAATTAACACTGAAGGTGTAAAAATAATATAAATAAGTAAGCAGTTTGCAGTAGCAGTAAATAGTCAGAAATTATCGAATATATAAACATTCGTGTAATCGTGGCAAAATAAAATTTATGAATTACTATAGTTTAAATAAAAAAGCACCAAACACATCGTTTAAAGATGCCGTTATAAAAGGATTAGCTCCAGATAAAGGCCTTTATTTTCCAGAAAGCATAACGCCTTTGCCTAAATCATTTTGGGATACTATTGATAACTTATCATATTCTGAAATGGCATTTGAAGCCATTAAACAATTTGTGTCCCCAGAAATTCCTGAGCAAGTTTTAAAAAACATAGTAGAAGAAACCTTGTCTTTTGATTTTCCAGTGGTAAAACTAAATGACAACATTTCTACCTTAGAATTGTTTCACGGACCAACCATGGCGTTTAAAGATGTTGGCGCACGTTTTATGGCGCGTTGTTTAGGTTATTTTAATCAAAATAACAGTGAAGAAGTCACTGTTTTGGTAGCAACTTCTGGCGATACAGGAGGCGCAGTAGCCAATGGTTTTTTAGGTGTAAAAGGTGTCAATGTGGTGATACTCTACCCTAGCGGAAAAGTGAGCGACATTCAAGAAAAGCAACTAACAACTTTAGGACAAAACATAAAAGCCTTAGAAGTAAACGGCACGTTTGATGATTGCCAAGCTATGGTAAAAACCGCTTTTTTAGATGAGACGCTTACGAGCAACATGCAATTAACGTCAGCAAACTCTATAAATGTAGCACGTTGGCTACCGCAATTATTCTATTTTATGTTTGCTTATAAGCAATTGCATAATAAGCACAAAGATATAGTCTTTTCTGTACCTAGCGGAAACTTCGGAAATGTTTGTGCAGGTATGATGGCACAACAATTAGGACTTCCTATCTCCCATTTTATAGCTTCAAATAACGCCAATAATGTGGTGACTAGGTATTTAATGTCGAAACTTTACGAGCCCAAACCATCCGTGCAAACCATTAGCAATGCCATGGATGTTGGTGCACCAAGTAACTTTATACGGATTCAAGAAATTTATAAGAATAAGTTCGATACCCTAAACAGCAATTTGTCCTCTTATAGTTTTACAGATGATGAGACTAAAGCCGCCATGCTAGAAATTTACAACAACTACAATTACGTAGCAGACCCACACGGCGCTGTTGGCTATTTAGGGTGTAAA
>Ga0316189_10002819_pt1 | contig 16966 bp, 18 predicted proteins | sample LowCovwburrow_MG_FD_204930 | JGI IMG/M metagenome (GOLD analysis project Ga0316189, IMG submission 204930) | Coastal sediment microbial communities from Maine, United States - Lowes Cove worm burrow | ecosystem: Environmental > Aquatic > Marine > Coastal > Sediment | place: USA: Maine... | reverse complement strand
AAATTAAATTTAAACGAGTAAATTAAATTTTGGAAGCACCAAAAAACGAAACATTTAGAGATTCTATTGGTACAATTAATGAAGACGGTAAGCGTGCTTGGGCTTTCCCCAAAAAGCCAAGTGGCAAATACTATGAAAAACGAAAAATAGTAAGTTACATATTACTGGCGTTCCTTTTTGCTGCACCTTTTGTAAAGATTAATGGAAACCAGTTCTTAATGTTCAATATTTTAGAACGTCGTTTTAATGTTTTTGGGTTTCCGTTTTGGCCTCAAGACTTCCATTTATTTGTAATATCAATGATAATTGGTGTATTGTTTATTACACTTTTTACTGTTGGGTTTGGTAGAATTTTTTGTGGCTGGATTTGTCCACAAACTATTTTTATGGAAATGGTGTTTCGACGTATAGAATATTGGATTGATGGCGATCGAAACAAACAAAGAAAACTACAGAGACAAGATTGGAATGCTGAAAAAATTAAAAAGCGCATTTTAAAATGGTTTATATTTTTAATTATATCCTTTTTGATTGCGAACGTTTTTTTAGCCTATTTAATAGGAAGTGATAAGCTACTAAAATATGTGACTGATGGTCCTTCTGAGCATTTAGGCACCTTATTTCCTTTAATAATCTTTACAGCTGTGTTCTATTTTGTATTTGCATGGTTTAGAGAACAAGTATGTATTATTGCTTGTCCTTATGGTAGGTTACAAGGTGTACTTTTAGACAACAAATCTATCGTTGTTGCTTATGATCATAAACGTGGTGAAGGTGAAAGCGGTAGAAAAAAGTTTAGAAAAAATGAGAATAGACAAGAACTTGGTCATGGTGATTGTATAGATTGCATGCAATGTGTACATGTTTGTCCAACCAATATAGATATTAGAAATGGGACACAATTAGAATGTGTTAACTGTACAGCTTGTATTGATGAATGTGATCATATCATGGACAGTATTAACTTGCCAAAAGGTTTAATTCGTTATGCAAGTGAAAATGAAATAGAAACGAAAGAAAAATTCAAAATCACTGCTAGAATGAAAGGTTACATAGCTGTACTTATCATTTTAATTGGTGTTTTAAGTGGCATGCTATTATTAAGAAATGATGTAGAAGCTAGAGTATTAAGACTTCCTGGGCAATTATATGAACATAAAGAAGGAAATATTATCAGTAATGTATTTACTTATAAACTAGTAAATAAAACCTCAGAAACTATTGAAAATGTAAACTTTAAACTACGTAGTTTTAAAGGAGAAATAAAATTGGTTTCCACTAGTGATAATTTTAGTGTTCCTGAGCAAGGCTTAGCTGAAGGCACACTATTTATTGAGATTGATAAAAGTCAACTTAGTGGAGACAAAAATAAATTAATGATTGAAGTGTATAGTGATGACCAACTCATTGAAACAACAACAGTCAACTTTTTAGGGCCAAGAAGTTATAACTAGCAAAATATTATGAAAATAAATTGGGGAACTGGAGTAGTATTCGCATTTATTGGTTTTATTAGCTTTATCATGTATTTCGTAATTAATATGAATATCAATGATAAGTATGACCATGATTTGGTTACAGAAGATTACTATAAACAAGAATTAGAGTTTCAAAACGACATTGATAAAGAAACAAATTCTAAAACTTTAGAAGAAAATATACATTGGAAAAAAACCAATGAAGGTATTCTATTAGAGTTCCCTAAAACGCTGAAAGCTGAAAGCATAACTGGAAACGTGTTCCTATATAGACCATCTAATAAACAATTTGATTTTGAAACTACAATTTCATTATCAAACCATAATTTGCTCATACCTGACAAACGTTTGTTAGATGGTCGTTGGAACATTAAAGTTGATTGGCAATATAACGGAAAATCATATCTCTACAAAAAAGAAATAGTTTACTAAATGCTCTGGTCTGCACTCATTTTTGGTCTATTAGGAAGCTTCCATTGTGTTGGCATGTGTGGCCCTATTGCATTTATGTTACCTGTAGACAGAAGTAATTCTACTAGAAAAATTGTACAAATTTTTACTTATCATTTTGGAAGACTTTTAGCATACAGTTTAATTGGTTTATTTTTTGGACTAATTGGTAAAAGTCTATATATTTTTGGAATACAGCAACAACTATCTATTGCAATAGGAATTTTAATGATTGTTGTAGTATTAATACCTACTCAATCATTTAATAAATACAATTTTTCTAAACCTCTTTTTAGAATTATTTCTAAAGTAAAATCTAAATTAGGTCAAGCGCTTAAAAGAAAGAGCGCAGACACCTTTTTAACCATTGGCTTCTTAAACGGATTTTTACCTTGTGGACTAGTATATATGGCTGTATTTGCTTCATTAACTATGCCTAATGCAGCTCAAGGAAGTTTATATATGACTTTATTTGGTTTAGGAACCATACCTTTAATGACAGCTGCCATATATCTTGGTAAATTTTTAAATTCTTCAATTAAAAAACGTATTCAAAAAGCAATTCCAATTTTTGTTGTAATCATTGGTGCTTTATTCATTATTCGTGGACTTGGACTAGGCATTCCTTACCTCTCACCTGCTCCTGTTATTGAAATGACTTCAAATGCCATAGATTGCTATTAAAACAATATATACTTACTGATTTTTGTCATATTTTTTTCTGTGTTTTGGACTTATATTTAATATAGTCTTAAAAACCAATACACAATGAAGAAAAGAACTCCAGTATCAGAAATTATGACCTCAGATGTCATTACATTAAATCATAAAGATGATTTAGAAACAGCAGAAAGATTGTTTAAATCAAAAAAAATTAGACATATTCCAGTCGTCAGTGGAAAAGAAATTATTGGAATGCTGAGCTATACAGATTTACTAAGAATTAGCTTTGCAGATGCCACAGATGAAAGTGATTATGAAGTAGATACCATTGTATATAACATGTTTACAATTGAACAAGTAATGGCAAAGAATTTAGTTAGCATGCCATCTAACACCACAATTAAAGATGTTGCTGAACTACTAGCAAAAAATGAGTTCCATGCATTACCAATAGTTGATAACAACGTATTGGTTGGTATTGTAACCACTACAGATTTAATTCAATATTTAATTGATCAGTTCTAGTCTTATTAAATAAAAAAGAATATTTTAATTAGGATGTTTTTGTCTTAATTAAAATATTCTTTACCTTTACAAAATAATATCTAATTATGTTTTCAAAAGCCTGCGAATATGGCATAAAAGCCTCTATCTTCATTGCAATAAACTCTGCTGATGGAAAACGAGTGAATCCTAAAGAAATTTCTAAAGAAATAGATTCACCAACTGCTTTTACTGCAAAAATTTTACAAGCCTTAGTAAGACATAATATAATAAATTCTGTTAAAGGAGCTCATGGTGGGTTTGAAATAGATAAGAATAAAATTTCATCTATAAAACTATCACAAATAGTAAATGCCATTGATGGTGATAAAGTTTATAAGGGTTGTGGCTTAGGCTTGCATATCTGCGGTGAAGATCATCCATGTCCTGTACATGATAAATTTAAGATTGTACGAACTGAACTTAAGGATATGTTAGAAAATACAAATTTAGAACAATTAGCTTTAGATATTAAATCTGGAGTATCATTCTTGAAAATTTAAAAAAAATTAATAATTAATAGGATAAATTTATCCGAAATATAATACCAATGAATACTTTATTAGAAGATGCCAAAACACAAATCGGACAATTTGTTGCCCAAGATTATAGAACTGCAGCAATATTCTCAAAACACAAAATTGATTTTTGCTGCAATGGTGGAAGAACTTTAGAAGAAGCTTGTGAGAAAAAAGGAATTGAGAGTAAGATACTATTAGAAGAACTTCATACTATTTTAAATACTACAGCAAATCAAGCTATTGATTACAAATCATGGCCATTAGATTTGTTAATAGAATATATTGAAAAGAAACATCATAGATACGTAGAAGAAAAAATTCCTATACTAATTCAGTTTTTAAATAAATTGTGTCGTGTACATGGTGAGCGACATCCAGAATTATTAGAAATCAATGAATTATTTACAGCTTCAGCTGGTGAGTTAGCAGCACATATGAAAAAAGAAGAGCTTATCCTCTTCCCTTTCATAAAAAAAATGGTAAAAGCAAAACTGAAAGATGGTACTATACAATCTCCTTCATTTAATACTGTTGAAAATCCAATTGCTATGATGATGCAGGAGCATGATAATGAAGGTGAACGCTTTAGACAGATAGCAGAACTCACAAACAACTATAATCCTCCAGTTGATGCTTGCAACACATACAAAGTTACTTTTGCTATGCTAGATGAATTTGAAAAAGATTTACACTTACATATTCATTTAGAAAACAATATTCTATTTCCAGAAGCCTCAAAATTAGAGCAGGCTTTTGAGAAAACTAGTATAAATTATTAACATACATTTAGATGGACAAACACTTCTCTAAAAAATAAATTTTGGTTCTCGGCTAGAGGAAACAAAATAGTTCTAATTTTTTGCCCTTATTAGAGAGGTGTTTTTCTTATTTTTACTGCTGCAATCTCTTTTATAAAATGCAGAAAAAACTCATTATTATATGTTTGATTAATTTTTTTATTGCAGCTTTAATGGGTTTAGCATTGCGCTATTCATTTATAAATTCAATAAATATAAACTATCGTTTTCTAACTCATGCTCATTCACACGTGGCAATGTTAGGTTGGATCTATTTAATGCTTTACGTAAGCATAGTTTACTATTTTATACCTGAAAAAAAATCAATTTATAATCGTTTGTTCTGGCTTACAGAGTTTTCAGTTATTGGAATGATGGTTAGTTTTCCAATTCAAGGTTATGCTGTCGTTTCAATATCATTTTCAACATTGCACATATTATGTAGTTATTACTTTGTTTATCTTGTTTGGAAAAATAGCAAAACAAAAACATTAGCAACGCGTTACTTGCTTAGATCTTCTCTTCTATTTATGTTACTATCAACAGTTGGTGTTTGGTGTTTGGGGCCAGCTGTATCAATGCTTGGTCAAGCCTCCACTTTATATCAAATTGCCATACAGTTCTTTTTACATTTTCAGTTTAATGGTTGGTTTTTAATTGCTGTTATTGCAGTACTTTTTCACATCCTCAATATTGAGAATTCTAAGCAATTCAAACTCTTTTTTAAACTTCTTATCATTTCAACTCTTCTCACATTAGCATTACCAATTCAGTGGTTTGCTCCTAATAAATTATTGTTATGGATTAATGGATTTGGTGTAATTCTACAACTTTTAGCTCTTTATCTTTTCATAAAAATCATCAAGCATAAAATTCAAAAAGCTTCTAAACAACATTCAAACCTTCAAATATATCTATTTAATTTTTCTGCTTTTTGTTTAATCTTAAAAGTTGCAATTCAATTTGTTTCAATTTTACCAGAATTTGCACAAGTGGTTTATGAACATCGTAATTTTGTAATTGGTTTTATTCATTTATTAATGCTGGGTGTGATTTCAGGATTCTTATTTTCTTTTATTCTGAAAAGTGATTTAGTAAGATTTTCCAGAACATTATATTTAGGAATTATCAGCTTCTTTTTAGGCTTTGTCTTAACTGAATTGCTTTTACTTATTCAAGGATATAAGTATTACTTTTCAAGTGGAAAGGTTCCTAATTATTACCTGCTATTATTTCTTTTCAGCATCTTATTACCTTTAGGTATATTCTTAATTGCATTTAACATATTAAGGCATAAAACTCCAAAACGTCATATAGTTTAACAACAATTAAGTAGAAGATAACATCATAAGCTATTATTATAAACGCATCAACCCAATATAAATAAAAGTGACGTAGCAAAAATCGTTAAAAAGCCTACAATCATTCCTTTCCAAAATACGTGTGCTCTTTTCAGTTCCATAAATTGAAACACAATCCCAAAGAATTTTAGTGAGGAAAATATTAAAATTATTAGCACTACATGAGTACTCTCTAGCTTAGAAACCAATGCTGAAGCTATTGTAAGCAAAATTAGAATTATCCAAGTTATAGTTGTGTTTATCTTCATATCAAAAAAGTAAATAAATGACTGGGAAAAGTAACATCCATATTAAATCACACATGTGCCAAAATCCAGCACTTGCTTCAACATCTTCAAAGCTCGTATTTGAATTTTCTTTACGTATTCCAAAGTAAACAGAAGTTAAAATGACCAAACCTACAATAACATGAATGACATGAAATATGGTAAGCATCCAATAAAATGTAAAAAACATATTATATCCAATACCAAACCCATCAATGATTTTTTCATAATATTCAAAACTCTTCAGTCCCAAAAACAGAACACCAAAAAGTATGGTTAGAAGTAGAAATTTCTTGAATTGCTTTTTATCATTATTCTTTAATTTAGACACTGAAAATGCCATAAAAAATCCACTAGTTAATAAAAATATGGTATTTAACATACCAAAGGTTTTATTCAGTTTTAAGCTAGAATCATGGAATAACTCAAACTCTTGATTGCCATAGTAAGCCATTGCTACAAGTGCTGCACCAAATGTAATTAGCTCAAGGAATATGATAATCCAAATTAATATCCCTCCAGGTGGATAGTAAATGTTTTCATAATTAATGACTGTTGTTTTCATTTTGATTATCAATTTTATAAAAAGCTTACTTTATTATTTTACCTTAATGTCTGTTTTAAAATATTTATTTAAGCATAAACTAAAGTTTACTTTAATACTCTCAAAAGTGATTTTAATAATGTAATAGCTATAATAGAAATAGCAGTAACTAAGACTATTCCAAAAACAAAAAAAGCTATATATGTAAAATATAGAGATTCTTGCATCATAGAAAATGAAGTGCCTTCAGAAAAATACATCCAATTTCCTTTTTTTGTACCTGCAAAAAGTAAAACACCAAAAAACAGTATTAATGATCCATTAAATAAATAATAGGTCTTTTTTAATTTATCGAATACTATTTTTTTTCCTTGTAATTTCGATACTATAAAAAATAAAGAAGCAAAGAGTATGGATGTATTAATCCCAATAGTAGTTCCCATAGAATGAGCAACTGTAATATGAGTTCCGTGAGTAAACAAATTGATAACAGGAATAGAAATTAGTAACGCAACTATAAGATTTAAAAATACCCAAAAATCGGCTGCCATTAAAAAACTGTATGCCATCGAATTTTCTTGTTTTTCTTTTTTGGTTAATGATTTTTTCCAGTAATAAATAATATGAATTAATAATATCCATTCTGTCATGCTAACAGCATAAGCAAGGTACCGAATCCAAGGCTGCGTAGGAATAATATAAGTATGATGTGCCCAACCTAACATTAAGTTTGTTAAACCTAAAAAGTAAAAGAAAAACACCTTCTTACCTCTAGCCGAAGACTCATCCTTTTTTATTTTTGACATCACATAAATTGCAATTCCGTATACAAGCATGTTCCAGGATCCAACAAACGAACCATACGATTTCCACTGTACAATTGTGTCCTTAATAAAATGGGCTCTAAAGGAAGGAATTAACCAAAAATGCGCTTCACATAAATGATATATCATAAATACAATTCCAGTTCCCCACATCCAATAATAAACTGGCCAATTCACAACACTTTTTCGAATAGTTCTAAAATAATTTATTCCAAATAGTAACCAACCAATAAGTATTGGAATAGTTAAAATTGGAGTAAACGCCAGGTATTCTCTTCCTTCCATTTTTCCAAAGAAAAAAGAGCTATAAATCCCAATCCCTGTTAATAAGAAAATCACTAAATGTGTTTTTTGCAATTTGAATGAAAAATTTTCCATCTTAGAAATAAAAAAATAAATACTTCCTGTTGCACAAAGCACAATCCATGAAATAACAGTTGTGGCATGAAGCGGTCTCATTTTATTGAATGGAATACTCTCTTTTAAAAAATCGGGAAGCACATATTGTAATGAAGCAAACAACCCAAAGAACACTCCCAATAACAGTACTAAAAGAGCTGTAACTAAAAATAGCAAAGTTGTTTTATTTTTCATCTTTATATTTTAATTCTACCCATCCATTGGGTTTTATAACAGCTTCTTTATTTGGATAATATCCTGTACTATCAATTAGCTTAAAAAAAGCAACAAGATTATTTTTTTCCGCTTCAGAGAAATCAAATTTAGGCATAGATTTGACTCCACTATTTAAAAATGCTTTTATATAATTCTCTCCTTTATTAGGATTTGAAAAAACGTTTGTCAAATCTGGCCCTAAATAGCCACCTAGTCCATATATTTGATGACATGACCAACAGTTATTGTTTTGCCAAAGGGTTTGACCTTTTATTGCTTTTGGAGATAATTTTACAAATACCTCCCTTTCTTCTGAAGAATATATTAAAAAATTGTATGCGCAAAATATGCTAATTAAAACTGCAATAATTATAATATTATTTTTTGTTTTATTATTCTGCATACTATTAACTTTGATGTTTAATTTTCTCATACAACTTCACCAAAGACTGAAGCAGTTCAACTGGAGTTGTTAGTATTTGATAATGGTTTTGCCCAAACATTTGTGGCAAATAATATTTTGCTTTTGCTTCAATTGCTAGAGCATAAGAGTTTATTTGTCTTTCATTTAGTTCTCTTAATGCTTGTTTTACATCATTTACACCATATTTACCTTCATATTTGTCATAATCATTAGGCTTTCCATCAGAAATTAAAATAACCCATTTATTCTTAGTGTCTCGCTTGTCTAATAACGCTCCTGAATGTCTTAATGCAGCTCCAATTCTAGTATAACCATTAGGCTCAATCGCTCCTACTCTATACTTAGCAGTATTCCAATCTTCATCGAATCCTTTTAAGGTTAAATATGTAGAGTGATTTCGAGTTTTTGAATAAAAACAATCAATAGAAAAATCAATATTAAACTCGTCTAAAATTTCACCAAATAAAATGGACACTTGTTTTTCCACATCAATTACTCTGTTTCCAGCTGCATAACCATCACTTGATAAGCTAATATCTAATAACAACAAGATGGATAAATCCTTTTGTTTTTTGCGTTTAGATAAATATATTTTTTCAGATGGTGTATGTCCAGATTTTATATCTATGAACAAATCAGTTATCGCATCAATATCAAACTCCTCTCCTTGTCTTTGTCTACGTTGCTGCTGATATTTATTGTTTACAGTAGTGAGCATTTTTCGTAGTCCAACTAATGTTGATCTATTCTCATTTAGGGTTTTTTTATAATATGCAGCATCCGATTCCAGCTGTATTTTTGGGTACACTTTACAAAAACCGTCTTTATAAGATCGTGTTGAGTAATCCCATTCGTCATAACTTTCAAAATGATCCTTGACATTTATGCTTTCAGAGCTTTCAGAAATAGTAGTATTCTCAATGAAATCAGCCTGATAAACCGAATGTGCAATATCATCAACACGAACTGTAAACTTCATATCGACTTCATCTAATGCATTCGAATGATCATCTAAATCATCGTCACCATCCATATCTCTAAAATTGCCACCAAATTCTTCAGCTGTTTCTACCTTTTCAAATTGATGCTGTAGCACTGCATCTTCCATTTGCTTTTGATCAATTTGCACAGAAATGATTTCTTCTACAGCTTTAGATTTAATAAGTGTTTTGGGCTGTTCTTCATTTGCTTTTTTAACCTTATCAGTAAAATTCTCAAGTTGTTTATCTGAATCATCATTAGATGAGTCTTGCATCCATTTTCCATACAGAAATGAATAGTCTACTAAACCCTTTTTATCTATTTTACTTTCATAAAATGAATAAAATTTATCATGATACTCATTGGTTATTGGAAATTGCAAAAACAATTGACTAAGAACTTTATTTGATGTTTCAAAAGCTTTATTTTGAGATTCATCTAAATCGTGTTCTTGATTATCTTTCCAGTTCAATCCCAAATTCTTTTGAATTGACAGATATAAAATTCTGAATAAATAAAAAGAAACATTTTCATTAACAGTAGCAAAATCTTGAAACTTCGCTGGTAAAAAAAAGTTATTATTTCTATAACCTCCTTCTCGCTTAGCTTCAAAAATTTCAATAGATTCTCCAGTAATAGCTCTAGCAAAAATGGTTAATCTAGATTTTACATCACTTAAATTTACTGTATTCTCGAGTTCAGCATCTTTTTTCCTTTTGCGCTTTTTAAAAAAAAAGGCAAATTTTGTAAATATATATTCGTCTGGTTCGAACTCAAACATTATACTATATCATTAAGTCACTCAAGTCTTTTAGTGCTGCTATCACCTCTAAATCATCTGTTAATGGCTCTACTACTGCAACATGAACTGCCAATCGTTTTGGCAATCCAACATGTATTAACTGAGCAGCATCCACCAACAGTCTTGTTGAAACCGTTTCAGTTAAACCAAGTTCTGTTAAATTTCTAATTTTTGTAGCAATGTTTACTAATTTCTTAGCATCACCTTTTTCAATCCCTGTTTCAGAAGCTAAAATCTCGGTTTCTACTTTCGGTTCAGGGTAAGCAAAGGATATAGCCACAAAACGTTGTCTTGTAGATGGTTTCAGTTCTTTAAAACCTCTTTGATATCCAGGGTTAAAAGAAGCCACAAGCATGAAGTTTTCATGAGCCTTTATTGTTTCTCCTAACTTATCAATAAATAATTCTCTTCTATGATCTGTTAAGGAATGGATGGCTACAATTACATCTGGTCTTGCCTCTGCTATTTCATCTAAATATAAAATATGTCCTTCTTTAACCGCTGTTGTTAAAGGTCCATCTAGCCAAACAGTTTCAGCACCCTTAATTATAAATCTACCAATTAAATCAGTAGATGATGTTTCTTCATGACAAGAAATTGTAATTAATCTTGTTTTTAATTCATGAGCCATGTGCTCAATAAATCGTGACTTTCCAGTACCTGTAGGCCCCTTTAAAAGAAACGGAATTTTACATTTATAGGCATGGTTAAATACATCAACCTCTTTTCCTATGGCATGATAATATGGTTTGCTCATTCTATTATATTAATTACTTCTTTCCATAAAAAAAGACCAGCATTAATCTCTTTTAAAATTTCAACTCTGGTCTTTTAACTTTAATACTGTACTTATTCGATTTTATGAGAAAATAAGTTTGGTTTAAAAGTAAACATTACCCAAGCCCAAGAATTATTTTCATCTTTATCTCCTCCTTTAATTATTTCCATGGTATCAGTAGCATACATTTTAGAATAACCTGCATTTATGGTAATATCTTTAGCTAATTGATAACCAATTGTTAAATCGATTTCTGTTCCTAAACTATTATCCATTTTCTCTGAACCATCAAATACATCGTTAGCAGCCGAAAAAATATGAGGAATTATTTTCGCTGAAAACTTATTCTTTTTATAGGCAATTGAAGCATTGATATCAGACAACCCAACGTTGTTTGCATGATTTCCAACATAGAAATAATCCATCCAGCCATTAAACTTATGATTGGTGCCAAATAATGGTGCAAACGATTTAATTTCTGAATCAGTATCATCCATATCTTTACCAGAAAGATATTCGATGCCAACACCAACATTAAAGTTGTCGTTTATTTTATAGCCAACATTACCTGAATAATAAGATGCACTTACATCCATATTCAAAGATTTACCCATTTGAAAATAAGCCGAAGCATTCGCATTGAAATCACGAGAATTATAAGTTAATCTAGGTCCAACTGTTTGCATATAATCTATGGTTTGATCTTCATCTGATAATCCTTCATTCTCAAGATATTCAATTCCTGTATTTAACATTAAAAAGCTTAATCCAATGTTATTGAAATCACCATGATACCAAGCATATTGGAATGCCTTATAACCAGCAGCGTTACTATACAGATTATCAACACTAGATTGTGAATCTGCATTTAAAGCAAAACCTACATCAATCTTATTATTTGAGTTCGGCATATATTTAAACAAAAAAGCATCATGACTTCGAGCTTGTTGCGCCCAACCTACGTTACCAAAAATTCTATGGTCATCATAGATTATTTCTTGGCGTCCAAATTTAAAAGACACTTTACTATTTAACATGTATTCTCCCCAAGCTTCGTGTAAAGCAGTTGCATTGTCATCACTTGACAAAGTACTAACATCTCCCCAAACTCTAACATTTTGAAACACAACTTTAAATTTCATTTTCTCATTTATAAATCCGAAATTTAATCGTGTGCGCTGAGAAATAAAATTTGAACCATCTTTGTCAGTATCTAACAAAGTTCCAAATCCATGTTTATTTTCATAACGCGGTCGTAGCTCTGCTGATAAGTCAAATTGTTGAGCATAAGAGTTTAGTGCCATTAACAATGCAATGGTAAAACAAACTATATGTTTTTTCATTTTTTCTTAGTTTTTTAATCGTTTGATGACGCTTCTAATGCTTCATCTGTTGGTCTACCATGTTTGTAAAAATCAATCATATACAACGTAATTCCTGCTAAAAATAGAGTAGCACAAATAATTAAGACTACGAAATGGATTTCAATCTCCTTTTGAACTTCCATAAATTCCATTTTTAGTTTACGCTCTAAATAGACTTGAACCACACCAGCAACTCCAAAAGCGACTGTCATTCCTATCATTCCTATATTGGACATCCAGAATGCCATTCTACCTCTCGTACTTTCGTATAATTTTCTACCAGTCATATTTGGCAAACTATAACTAATTATTGCCATTACTATCATAGCATATGCACCCCAAAATGCAAGATGACCATGCATTGCTGTAACTAAAGTTCCGTGAGTATATAGGTTGGTTTGTGGTAAAGTATGTGCAAACCCTAATAATCCAGCGCCAATAAATGATACTATTGCTGCACCAAGTGTCCAATACAATGCTAACTTATTCGGATGTTTCTTTTCGCCTTTTCTGTACATGTTAACAGCGAATAATGCCATTGCTAAGAAAGCTAAAGGCTCAAGAGCTGAGAAAATACCACCAACAATTAACCAGATTTTATTTACACCAATATAATAGTAGTGATGACCTGTACCTAAAACTCCAGATAAAAAGGTCAAACCAACAATAACATAAAGCCATTTCTCAATAACTTCTCTATCAACACCAGTTAGTTTGATTAATAAGAATGAAAGAATACCTCCCATTATCAGTTCCCAAACACCTTCAACCCAAAGGTGAACAACCCACCATCTAAAAAACGAATCCATCACTTGACTATCAAATGGAAGCATTCCAGGTAAATATAATAAAGCTGCAAAAAGCAGTCCCATTGAAAGTACTAAGGCTGTTGTTGTTCTACGCTTTCCTTTAAATAAAGTTGTTAATATAATACCTAAGAACAACAATACATTAGCGACTACTAAATAATCTAAAGGTCGAGGTATTTCTAAAAATTTACGTCCTTCCCAGTAATTAAAGTGATATCCTACAATAGCTACAACACCTACAACTGCTAAACTAATTAATTGTACATAAGCAAGTTTAACACTTACTAATTCGCGTTGTGCTTCTTCTGGTATAATATAATAAGCTGCACCCATAAAACCAGATAACAACCATACTACTAATAAATTAGTATGTACTGCTCTTGCTGTATTGAAAGGAATAACATCATGAAGACCATCAAATCCTGCATGAGCAAATCCCATTATAAAACCATATATAATTTGAAGTGCAAACAATAACATTGAAAGCGCAAAAAACCAATACGCTACTTTTTGTGATTTATATTTCATAATTTTTTAGTTTAGTTATTGTCTTTTGCTAATGGTGAAACAACTGTATCAAATCCATTTAAATCGATATCATCTATCCAATCAAAAAACTCGATTAGATCTTGTGACTCTTGTTCTGTAAATCCATAGGCCACCATTTTTCTTCCGTTTGGTTCCCAGGCTACTGGTGTCATTAAGACTGCTTTGATATAGCCTTTACCACGTCTATCAATTACTTTTGTAAGTTCTGGTGCATAATAAGCTCCTTCTCCTAAAAGTGTATGACAACCCATACAATTATTTTCTTCCCAAAGGGTTTTTCCTCGTACAACTGCTTCTGTAATATTTTCTGAATTTGATTGATCTTGTGGTTTACTCATTGAATAAACGGTAAGACCAATAAAAACAAGAAAAGTAACCAGTGTTCCACCTAGAAAAAAAGCTCGTGCTTGTTTTTTTGATAACATATAATTTAGTTTTTGGTTAGTATTCTATTTATTAGTTAAATTAATTATGGCTTTAACTGTTTCTTTATTATCAACACCTAAGCCTTCTTGTTGATGCATTAATTCTCCTTTAGGATTAAAAACACTTATAATATTAGAGTGTGAGAAGTCCATTGGTGAAATTTGTTTGTATTTAACAGCTAAAACATTGGCAAACTCTCTGATTCCACTGTTAGTACCTTGCAAAAATGTCCATTGCTCTCCATCCATCAAGTTTTCTTTTGCAAATTCTTTTAAACGTGTTGGTGTATCAGTTTCTGGATCAATACTCACGAGTACAAATCGTAAATCTTCAATATTTTTTTTAGGTATTTTTGATTCGATATTTCTCATATCAGCTACTAACCTAGGGCAAGCAGCTTTACATGTTGTATAAATCATGACCATTACTAAGGTCTTTCCTTTTAATTCTTCAAGTTGAATAACTTCTCCTTCTTCAGTATTCCATTTTGATGTTAAATTAAAAATAGACTCGTCAGAAATACCTTCTTCGTTCAATTCTTTTGAATCTTCCACTTCAATTGGTTGTAAATCCATTTTACAAACTGGACAACTTCCTTTTTCATTGTAGGTTTTGTCACCTTCGCATTGCATTGGACATTGATAAATAGCCAAATCACTATCAGATTTTTTTGTATTGCATGACGCAAATGACATGACAACCACTAACAACATTAAAACTGATTTTATATTCTTCATTTTTATTCGTTTATATCTTTTACACATCTAAAACCCAAGTTTTTCATTGAGTATTTAGCTTTTAGACTTCCTCTAATAGCATATCGCATAAATGCAGCATAGTTCATTAAATCAGTAGCACCAATTGCAGCACTACCACAAAATAAATCACTGTCTTTATCCATATCTTTTCTGGATTCTCCAGACACTAGAACCGAGTTAAAATCAGAAGTCCACTCCCAAACCAAACCATGTAAATCATACACATTCCAATAGTTTTCAAAAGTTGACCCAATTTCATTATTAAAGGTTTTTGGCTTTTCATACCATCCTAAAATATATTCGTTATAGCTCTCTAGAGTTCTTGCATCTGCTATAGTTTCGTTAGCCATTGCTGCATATTCCCATTCATCAATTGTCGGCAAACGTTTACCTTGACACTCACAATAATCATTTGCTACAAACCATGATATATTTGTTGCTGGAGCATTGGGTGACATATTTTTATTAAGTGCAGTATCAGATTCCCAACCAGAAAGATAATTGCCATCAGCAAAGAGTTTTATTACTTGAGAACGTTGCCATTTCGGATACTTTTTAACGAACTCTAAAAACTGTTGATTTGTTACTGGATAAACATCCATTTGGAAGTTAGAAATTGCTACTTTCATTGAATCTCTTCCATAAAGAGGAATATATGTTCCTCCTTTTATTGGAACCATTTCAGATTGACAATTTGCTTTGGTAACCCAAAGTAATAACATACAAATTGTCAATCTTAATATAGTTTTCATCTTGCTATTAATTAGTGTCCGCTTTTAACTGCATTTACTTTTGATGTGGTAACATTGGTTTTGTTATTTCCCCAAGAGTTATAGATGTAAGTCATAACATCAGCAATTTCTTCATTACTTATTGCTTGTCTTGTCATAACACTATTATATTTTTCACCATTTACAGTGATTTCTCCTGTTTTTCCTTTTAATACAATTCCAATTGCACGGTCAACATCAGCATTTAGATAATCTGAATTCGCTAGAGGCGGAAACGCACTAGGAATACCTTGACCTTCTGCTTGATGACAAGCAAAACAAGTTTGCATATAAATTTGTTTTCCTGATTCCATTTTCTCAGCTAAACTTTTTTCTGAAGTAGACGTAACTACTTTTGCATTAGCATCGTCTGGCATACTTTGTATACCACCACCTTCAGGTTGGTAAATACCTTCTTGTACTACACCGGAATAAATAGATTTATTTTCTTCTCCTTCTACATTAAGCATTCCCAAAGCGCCTTTATTAAAGGCTCTAAAAATTGCATGATCTACTAGAATGAATGTACCTGGAACATCTACTTTAAACTCAACAATAGCTGCTCCACCTGCAGGAATAGAAGTAGTTTGAACATTAGTGTTTATCATATCACCACCTTCAATATTTACTTTATCAAAAATTTCTCCAATAACATGGAATGACGAAGTTAAATTTGGACCACCATTACCAACATATAATCGAACCGTTTCTCCTACATTAGCTGTAATTGCATTATCACCAGTTAACGAACCTACCTTACCATTAAACACAACATAATCAGCATCTTCATCAACAGCTTTTTGCATATCAAATGGTTGTAAACCAGGATCACCATGTTCTCCTTTAGTATAAAAATCTCCTTGCATGATGTAATATTCTTTGTCTACTTTTGGTAAGCCTCCTTTTGGTTCAACCAATATTAGACCATACATTCCATTTGCAATATGCATGCCTACTGGAGCAGTAGCACAGTGGTACACATATAACCCAGGGTTTAAAGTTTTGAAATTAAATGTTTTCTCGTGTCCTGGAGCTACAAAAGAAGAAGTTGCTCCACCTCCAGGGCCAGTCACTGCATGCAAATCTATATTATGAGGTAATTTATTATCTGGATGATTAGAAAGAGTAAACTCCACTTCATCGCCTACTCTAGTTCTAATAAAACTACCTGGAACAGAACCACCAAAAGTCCAATAATTATATGTAGTACCATCAGTCATCGTTCCAACTTTTTCAAGAATTT
>Ga0316189_10002818_pt1 | contig 16967 bp, 17 predicted proteins | sample LowCovwburrow_MG_FD_204930 | JGI IMG/M metagenome (GOLD analysis project Ga0316189, IMG submission 204930) | Coastal sediment microbial communities from Maine, United States - Lowes Cove worm burrow | ecosystem: Environmental > Aquatic > Marine > Coastal > Sediment | place: USA: Maine... | reverse complement strand
ATTCGCTTTTCAATTTCTACCGAGCTTTTAAAATTTTCATTTGGAAGATTAACATAAAGCAGCATTAATTTAGTTCCTAATTTATCAAACATTTTTGTTGCATTTAAATAAGGGCGAATATTCTCTTCATCAAAATCTGTTGCAAAAACTACAGTCCCAAAATCAATATTTGAAATATCGTTTTTAACCACCAAAACAGGAATATCTGCGTTTCTTACAACCCGCTCTGTATTAGATCCAACAAAAAACTCCTTGAAACCACTTGTACCATGTGAACCCATAATGATTAGGTCTGCATCGTTTTCTTCGGCGACATCATTAACTTCACTAAACACTTTAAAGTGTTTTACAATTGGGGTAACCTTGAGCCCTTTTAAATAATCTTTTTCTAAAAATGTTTCAAATTTTTTCTCAACCATTTTCAAAAAGAAAATTGCTTTTTGTTGTTGTTCTGTGTCGCTTTTTGTAAGTAATACTTCCGATAATTCGAGCATGTGCAACGCCAAAATTTCAGCATTGTTTTTTTTTGCCAATTTTGCGGCTGTGCGCAAAGCATATTCAGAATATTTCGAAAAGTCTAATGGTACAATAATTTTTTTCATTTGCTAATTTACTATTGTTAATTATATAGTCATAGAAAATAACTGTGTTTCTGGTTGTTTTCTTTGCAATAACAAATCAAACGCCATACAAATATTTCTAACATAAGGATAACCCTTTTTTGTAACTGTTATAGTATTGGAATCAATAATTAAAAGGCCATCATTTTCCATTTCAGTAAGTTTAATTAAAACTTCTGGAAGTTCACTAAAATAAAAACCTTTGGCCCATGAAGTTTCAAACTGGCACATTAAATTAAGTATATGTTTTCTAATAATCAGATCTTCATCATTTAATATATGTCCCCTATACACAGGTAACAAATTTTGATTTATCAAATTATAATATTCTTCAATTACCTTCACATTTTGAGAAAAGCCATACCAACTATCACTAATTGAAGAGACCCCTAAACCAATCATAGCTTGAGTTTTACTTGCTGTGTAACCCATAAAATTTCTATGTAAAGTATGTCGGGTCATTGATTGATATAAAGAATCCTTAGGTAAAGCAAAATGATCCATACCAATTTCGTGATAACCTACTTCGCCTAATAAACGCTTACCAACTTCGTATTGTTCTCTTTTTAATTCTGGAGAAGGCAAATCACAATCGTCAAAACCACGCTGACCATTGCCTTTAATCCAAGGCACATGTGCATAACTATAAAAAGCTAAGCGGTCTGGCAGCAATTCTTTAGTCTTTAAAATAGTATATTTTACATTTTCCAAAGTTTGAAATGGTAAACCAAAAATAATATCATGGCTTATTGATGTATATCCTATTTCTCTTGCAAGATCTGTTGCTCGCTTTACATTTTCAAAGGGTTGAATTCTATGTATTGCATTTTGAACATTTTCATTGTAATCCTGTACACCATAACTCACGCGCCTAAAACCAACATCATAAAGTGCCTGCAAGTGCTCTCGAGTCGTATTATTGGGGTGTCCCTCAAAACTAAACTCATAATCATCAGCGAGTGTTCCTTTACTTACTATGCCACTAATCAACCTTGTAAGATTTTGAGGGCTAAAAAAAGTAGGGGTGCCTCCACCAAGATGAAGCTCTTTAATTTTGGGTTTGGCGCCCAAGAGATTACAATACAGTTGCCATTCTTTTAAAACAGCATTAATATATGGAGATTCAACGTCATGCCTTTTTGTGATTCGTTTATTACACCCACAAAACGTACACAAACTCTCACAGAAAGGTAAATGAATATACAAACTAACACCTTCTATTTCATTACTCTCCTTGAATGATTTAATCAAAGACTTTTCCCATTGTTGCAAAGAGAAAGTATCATTATCCCAATACGGAACCGTTGGATAACTTGTATACCTTGGACCGGCAACATTATATTTTTTTACTAATGCGCTATTCATACCTAACTTTATATTGCAAATTTAGCAAGTTCTCTCCTCAAAAAAAATGATAATTATCATAGCATTTTTTACTAGGCTTTATATTCTTAACAAATATCGGGATATATCGGTTGGCTCTTACATAAAAACACGAACTAATAAGATTTTGCAAATGCTATCTAAATTTGCAATTTGCTAAATATTAACTTAACTTTCGAACTTATATTTAACATTAATCTTAACCATGAAAAAAATTTATATTTTGGCTTTAATGAGTGTTTTTGTATTTACGATTGCATGTAAATCTGATAAGAAAGAAGCCAATGCAAACATCGAATCAGGTACCGATAATACCGAAGCTAAGAAAGCGATTGATCCAAGTGCCAATATTGGTAAGAAAGTATGGGTAGTCCTAAATTCTAAAAGTGGTAGCAAAGTTACCGGTAATGTGATTTTTGAACAAGAAGATGGTCGCGTTTCAATGACTGCTGTTGCTGATGGCTTAGAATCAGGTTTACACGCCATCCATTTACATGAAAAAAGTGATTGTTCTTCTGAAGATGCCACTTCTACAGGTGGACATTGGAACCCAACCGGACAACCACACGGTAAATGGGGTGCAACAGAAGGTTATCATAAAGGTGATATAGGCAATTTTACCGTTAATGATAGTGGTCAAGGGACTATTACATTTGCTACAGACGAATGGTGCATTGGTTGCGGCGATGAGACTAAAGATATTTTAGGAAAAGCTGTAATTATTCATCAAGGTGTTGATGATTTCACCTCTCAACCTTCTGGCGCAGCAGGCAGTAGAGTAAGTTGTGGTGGCGTTATAGAATAAAATAATTAAAGCATAGCAAAAAGGCTGCTTTTTAAGCAGCTTTTTTTATTTTTAAAAACTATAAAAATCAAAAATGAACCCATCGGCTAGCGGTTGGATTAATAAATTACTGAATGAATTGTCTCAAGACAATTCATTATTCATGTATTCAAATGCTAAATATTATAATGCACTCCGTGAAAGCGGTTTTATATATGGGAGCAATATTAACAATGTAGGTGCTATTTTTGCTAAAAGTGATCTTTCAGCCGAAGAAATATCAAAAATAAACCTTCTTTTATCACTTTTGTATATTCAAAATCAAATAGCTCCAAAAATAGATTCTGTTTTAAGTATTATTGATTTTTACATTGACATAAACGCTCATAAAACCTCTATTTTTCAAGATATATTAGGAGAAAAAAAATCAAATACTTTACTAGAGAAAATAATCAATAAACGTGTTCAGATTAATGATAATATACTTGTTAAGAACTTCAACTATTTTGTAATTAATGCACTTTTGTTTGTTGATGTGCTCGCATATAAAGAATATTTGAAAAAAGGTCATGTCTCCAGTATATATATTAAAAATCTGGAAGCTGCAATAGAAGCCATTGCATTGGACGTTTTAAATGCAAAAGCAATAAAAACGGAATACGATATGAGCTTAATCAAGTTGTTTGAATCCTCAAGACGATACCAAAACATCTCACACATTTCATATAATCAAGCCATAAAACTTTTACATTCCGATTTGGAAAAATACTATATCCTAGATATCGCTTGTATGGCTACCTGGGGAGATAGGACAATCGACAAAACAGAACAAGCATTCTTGCATCAATTAGGTTTAAATTTAAATTTAGATAGACATATAGTAGAACAATCAATACTAACCGTTAATCGTTTTTATACAGACAATAAAGACAATATCGCGCTTTTAAGTTCAAAAAATATTGTGAAAAGTTTTTATGATAATTCCAGTAAAATGGTCAGTAAATTAATTTCCAGAAATGGAAAGCGTTTAAAAAAAGAGCTTCAACAAAGCAAAGAACTTATGCTTCTTTTATCGCATTCTACTGTTAGGGATTTGAGCAAGGAAGAGCAAAAACGAGCGCAAGAACAACTCCTTGACGTCTTCAAAACTATACCTAGTTTAGCTATTTTTATGTTGCCTGGAGGTGCTTTACTACTCCCCTTATTTGTAAAGTTTATTCCAAAATTATTACCTTCAGCTTTTGATGATAATAGAATTGAAGAGTAATTAATTATTCCACTAAAAAACACTTATATTTACTTTATGGGATTAACAAATAATGATGTTTTTAAGAAACTTCGCGTGGCTCACAAGTTGCGCGACGATGATATTATAAAAATTTGCGCCTTAAAAGATTTTAGAGTATCCAAAAGCGAATTAGGAGCGATTTTTAGGAGTGAGAATCATCCTAAATATATGGAATGTGGAGACCAATTTTTACGTAATTTCCTCGATGGACTTATTATTCATTTAAGAGGTCCTATGCCTCCAAAAAAATAATCTTTTGTTTGTTTATGGGTGAGCCAACCAAAAATTTTGAAACACTTGACCCTCAAGATTGGGAGAAATCAAAAGCATTGATGCATAAGATGGTAGATGATGCTTTTGATTATGTAGAAAACGTTAGAGACAGGAAGATTTGGCAAAATATGCCTGATGATGTTTTGAAGAGTTTTGAAACAGAATTACCAAGACTCCCAAGCGATGCCGAAAGTGTTTATACTGAACTTCAAAAAAATGTATTACCATTTCCTATGGGAAATATACATCCTAGATTTTGGGCATGGTATATGGGTAACGGAACAATCTCAGGAGTTATGGGCGATTTTTGGGCCTCTATACTTAACCCCAACTTAGGAGGAGGTAATCATTCAGCCCATAAAGTTGAAGAACAAGTTATTAACTGGATTAAAGAAATTATTGAGTTCCCAAAAACAGCAAGTGGCCTTTTAGTGAGTGGTGGCTCCATGGCCAATTATGCCGCACTTGCCGTTGCGCGCAATGTAAAAGCCGGCTACGATATTCGCGCTGAAGGTGTAAAAACAAATAACTTAGTTTATTACGCTTCGACGGAAGTACATAGTTGTAATACGAAAGCCGTTGAGCTTTTAGGCTTAGGAACCAAAGGACTAAAAAAGATAAGTGTTAATGATGACTACACCATTAATATTGAAGCCCTTAAACAACAAATACAACACGATAAAGCTCATGGTTTACAACCTATTTGCATAATTGGCACCTCAGGAACTGTTAATACTGGCGCTGTTGATAATTTAAATGTCATAGCAGATATTTGTGAGAATGAGAATCTCTGGTTTCATGTAGATGGAGCCATAGGTGCTATTGCCATGCTATCTGAAAAATTAAAACCGCAACTTAGAGGCATTGAACGTGCCGATTCTGTTGCGCTGGATTTGCACAAATGGTTGCACATGCCGTTTGAAGCGGGATGTGTGGTTATTAAAAATAGCACAGAGCACAAAAAGACTTTTTCTTTGATACCGGAATATCTTGCCAAAAACACAAGAGGCTTAGCGTCAGGTGAGAATTGGTTTAGTGAGTTTGGACTGCAGCTCTCAAGACGATTTAGGGCTTTAAAAGTTTGGATGTCCCTAAAAGAGCATGGCAGCGAACGTTTTGGTAGAATGATTACAAGAAATGTAGACCAAGCCCATTATTTGGGAAGGCTGATAAAAAATCATGCAAACCTTGACCTTTTAGCACCCATCGGTATGGATATTGTTTGCTTTAGATTCAATCCAGGAGATAAAACGCTAGAAGAACTAAACGCCATTAACAAGGAAATTAAATTGCAACTGGAAGAGCAAGCCATTGCTTTGCCAGGTTACACCACTTTAAATAATGCTTATTGCATTCGTTGTGCTATTTCCAGCCATCGTGTCACTAATGAGGATTTTGATGTTTTAGTAAAAAGCGTTATAACCATTGGGAAATCATTATAGTGCAAATTGAAAACACCTTTGTAATGGAAAAAGACAATAAAAGAAAAGTATTTAAGGCTAAAGGAATTAAAACACTACAATTTGTTAAAATTAACCAGAAATGGAAATTATCTTCAGTAGCGTGGTGTGATGAAACCTAATATGCACAAAGAAATAAAATCTTGACACATCAGTAAAATAATTTCGTCTTTTAGAGGTATAATTAATATCTAAAAACATGAAAAACATTTTAATTGGTGTTCTATCTATTTTCATTTCGTTGGCAATACATTCTCAAAACAAAGAGCAAGACAATATTCTTTACAAGTATATAAAAGCTCATAATATAGGAACCGACAGTTCTCTAAAGGATTTCATTAAAAAAGTATATCATCCTGAAGTATATGCGAAAATAAATTTGAAAGACCATGTTGCTTTTTACAACCAAATAGTAGAAGAATTTGGAGCTCTAAATTTTATTATCTATAAAAAGATTGAAGAAACACCCTCAAAGCTAGTTGCGTATCTTATTAAAAAAGAGGATCGTATTAATAATAAATTTATTCAGCCTCAAAATATCCTAGTCGTTGAGATAGAATTAAGTAAAAAAAATCCTAAATATATTGATAAAAGTCTTGGTTTAGGTTCACTCCTTTGCGAACAAAAGAAAAAAGAATAGTTTTTTTTAATCCAACCAAGCCTTAAAATCCTTAACACGCTCTCTAGCCACAATAACATCTTGTTCGTTATAGGTATTTAATTTTATTTGCAATCTAGAGTTGGTATAGCTTACCATATCCTTAATAGCGTTTATATTAACAAAGAATTTCCTGTTAATCCTAAAAAAGGTATGTGGCTCCAACTCATTTTCAAGATGATCCAATGTGGTATCCAGCAAGTAGTTTCTCCCTTCATTTGTAAATACATAGGTACCTTTGTTTTCGCTGTAAAAACATTCAATATCTTCAAGATTAATTAACTTAAGGTGCTGCCCTACTTTTACCGAAAATCGTTTTTTATACTCACGCTCAATAGGATTAACAAGCAGTTTTTTAATGTCGTCAAAATCTAAAGTAACGGGTTTAATGTTTAAGGTGCGTTCTGTATATTTTGCAACTGCCTTTTCCAATTCTACATCATCAATGGGTTTTAATAAATAGTCAATACTATTTAATTTAAATGCCTGAAGTGCATACTCATCATAGGCCGTAGTAAATATGACTGCTGAATTTATATTAATAGCATCAAAAATTTCAAACGACAAACCATCGCTCAATTGGATATCCAAAAAGATTAGGTCGGGATGCTCGTTGTTTTGAAACCATTCAATAGATTCTTCAACAGAGTGCAACATTGTTTGTGCTTCAACATCAAAATTAGTCAGCATACGTTGTAATCGCCTTGCTGATGGTTTTTCGTCTTCAATAATTATTACATTCATTTCTAATAGTTGTTTCGCGTTCAATAATGTTACAAGTAATACATTTAAAAAGCAAGACCTAAATTAACTAGGGTAATGCCAAAATTAATTAGTCTTTTTCTTTTTGTCTTTATCCATAAATTCTTGAATTTTTCTTTCTTCCCAACTTCTCTTAAAAATTCTCCCCTTAAATACAACCCAACCATGAACTATAATAAAAATAGTCCACGATACCAAAAATATAAGATCCAGCCAAATGAAGAAGTTTTTATATTCGCCTTCAACAATATACAAATTGTAAGAAAGAAGCATAACTACAATTATGTATCCAACCAAGTGCATATAAAATATTTTAATCTGTCTTACTTTTTCCTTTGCTTTAAAATAGCTTTTGTTTTTTTCAATTGGAGTTTCCATAATTTATTCAAATCTATGTTTTTCTTTTTCTTGTTTTTCCTTTTCAATAAACTCTTGAATCTTTCTACTTTCCCACGATTTACTAAAAAAAAGATTTTTGCCAAACACCGCTAAGGCATGAAAACCTAAACCCAAGCCCCAAAAAATGGGTGTGGAAAATGTGCCAAAATGCCAGATATTACCTTCTGAATTAGTAACAATCATGACAAAAATGAAAATGTTTACCACGAGATACCAGAAGGCGTGCCAATAAAAACCTTTCATTTCCTTAAGCCTTTTTTGAGCTCTTAAATAAGAGCTTTCAGTGCTATAATTACTTGATTTATTGTTATAATCTAACTGTTTCATAATCTATTAATTTAATTCCAACGTTCTTTATCATCTCGGTCCATAAACTCTTGTATTTTACGCTCTTCCCATTGGCGTCCAAAAATACCATTGTTTACAAATACGTGAAACGCATGAATAGATAAGCCTATACCCCAGCCTCCTAACGGAAACCAAAACCATTGAAAACTCCAATAGGTTTTATAATTTATAAATATTAAAAAGGGAATGACTATACAATACGATAATAAATTATAGTAAAATCCTTTTAAGTCCTCTAATCTTTTACGCGCTCTTAAATATTTTTCGTCTGTTTTATTGTTTGACATTCTTTCCATAATTTCTATATTTTTATTTCCATCGGTTTTCATCTTCCTCCTGCATAAACTCTCTTAATTTTCTTTCTTCCCATCCCCTACCAAAGGCACCATAATTTACAAATACTCTAACACCTTGAATGGTTAATCCAAGTCCCCAGCCAAAAATTGGAAACCAAAACCAATGAAAGTCCCAAGAAGTTTTATAATTTATAAATATTAAAAAGGGGATGACTAAGCAGTAGGATATAAGGCTATAATAAAACCCTTTTAGTTCGTCTACATGGTTACGTGCTCTTACGTAACTATCATCTAATTGTGATTGTGATTGTGTTTTCATGATTGATATTTGTTTTGTAAGCATCGGTATGGCAACCGCAAACCTATTTGCTGCTTTATTAATGTCTACTTTTCTATCGGTTAGTAGGTTGTAGCGTTGCATAATATTACTTAGGCCAACACCGCTGCTCTTATTTACAATTTGTTTGGGCTGCAAATTATTTTCTACCACCAAATAGTCACCATCTTCATAAATTTTAAGATGCAAAGGTTTATTTGATGTTACCATATTATGCTTTACGGCATTCTCTAAAAGTAATTGTAATGATAAAGGCACCACTTTACTTTCTGGGTTTGATGCCTTTTCTGGCATTGTGAATACAATACTGTCCTCAAAGCGCATCTTGAGTAAAGACATATAGGTTTTAGCAAACTGAAGTTCTTCATCAACTAATACTAATTCCTTATTTTTTTGTTCTAACACATAGCGATATACCTTTGATAATGAAGTTGTAAATCGTTGTGCATTGTCCGGATTTTCTTCTATTAAACTGGTTAAAACATTTAAGCTATTAAACAAAAAGTGTGGGTCCAGTTGGTTTTTTAAAGCATCAAACTTAGCGCTTGCCGTTCCTGCTATTACCTTTTGTTCTTTTATTCTATTTTGTTGATACCTATTATAGAAATAAATAACATGAAAAACAATAACGGTGGTCAATGTAATCCATAAACCAAATTGATAATTTCCAATAGTTTCATTTGCTAAAAACGCCTTAAAAGGTTGCCCTTTTAGGGTCATAGCAGTTCCTGCCCTCAGTACAAACAAACCCATTAAAGTGATTACTGCTGACCCAAAAATTCCAGTAAGAATTCGTTTAAGAGTATCTCCTTTTTTCCATGGCCTATGTTCCAAATAATCGAAATAATGCAAATTGGAGAAACCTAATACGAAAGAATATAGTTGGTAAAGCAAAAACTCAATTAAAAACCCATTTATACTTTCAAAATTAAATCCATCCGAAAGCAAATTGCCTATTACAAAGACGATGCATCCAATAATAAAAGTTATTATGATATTTTTTGCAAGTTTGTTCATGAGTTATACGTTTTGTTTTAAATAAAATGGATTCTATTCGCAAGATTCCAATATTTCTAAAGCTCGTTCTTTGCCCCAGTTTGGATGAAATTGTGATTCAGGTTTAAAGTTAGCAAAAAGTTCCAAGGCTCTTTCTACATCCTTACAAAAAGGTTTAGTATCCTGACCAAAAAATCGTGCGCCACCCATTGCCCAATCAGCTTTATTTAAAACAACTCTTGGGTTATTTGGTGCAATTTGAAAAGCCTGTTCATAAAGTGCCACTACCTTTCCTGACAATGTCATACCATATGTAGCTCCATCGTAAGCAACCCATGCAGTGTGCAAAAGGGCTTGCATAACTAATATTTCAGGATTATTCTTAGAAATAGCGGTAGCATCGTTCAATAAATCTTGTGCCTTGCCAAGTTGTGCCGATAATTTGTCCTTGTCTTTTTCTCCAAAACTCATAAAAATAAGTGCTTCCGAAGCATAATAAGGGGGAAGCCAATTGTCTGTTTCGGCGGCTGCAATACGCTCAAATAAATTTGAAGCCTCAGTTGGGTTGGTTCCCCAAGTTTCGAAGGCTTTTTGCATACCTTTTTCATAATTTGTTTGAGCACTCACTAATTGAGTGACTAATAATGCTAAGATAACTGCTAATTTTTGCATGATGAATTGTTTTTTAATTACAAGGCAAATATCTATTGATTTTAAGGGATTATAAAATTCAAATTACTGAACTGTAAATTTTAAAGGACGAATTGTATCCTTTTAAAAAAATCATTAAAAAATAGTAGCTTTAGAGAGCATTATTTACTAACTTTTGTATAATATTAAACCAACCTAAAATGAAAAAACTCTTTTTTACAATACTAAGTATATGCTTTATTCTTCCAATACTTGGTCAAACAGATAAAAGATTAAAAAATATTGATAGTGAATTAAATAAAGTATTAGAAGCTACGCACGCTCCTGGGTTTGCTGTTGCCGTAGTTGAAGGTGATAAAGTAATTTACGCTAGAGGTTTTGGTTATAGAGATTATGAGAATAAAATTTCTGTTGACGCTAATACACTATTTGCTATTGGCTCAAGCACAAAAGCTTTCACCTCAGCTATTTTGGGTAAACTTCGCGCAGATGACAAACTTTCGTTTAATGATAGTCCTTTAGATTATATACCAGATTTAAAATTCTTCAATGACGATATGAATAGTAAAATCATTATTAAAGATTTAATGCGTCACAGTACTGGTTTGCCTAGGCATGACTTTTCTTGGTACTATTTTCCAACACATAACAGAGACAGCTTAATACGACGTATTAAATTTCAAGAACCATTTACAGGCATAAGACAAGAATGGTATTATAATAATTTCATGTTCTTAGCTCAAGGCGTTATTGCGGAAAAAATCACAGGTAAAAGTTGGGAAGATAATATTAGAGAGTATTTCTTTAAACCACTGGGCATGACGAGATCTAACGTAACGATTGCCGAAATGAAATCTGCTAGTAATGCTGCTTTTGGCTATGAACTTAAAAAAGGTGACATAATAAACAAAACGGACTATTATGATATTGCCGCTATGTCTCCTGCCGGAAGTATAAATAGTAGTGTAAATGACATGACCAAATGGTTAATCACCTGGATTAACAAAGGAAAATTTAATGACACGGAAATTATTCCAGAAACATATGTAACAGAAGCTATGAGTTCTCAAATGGTTATCAATGGAGCTTTACCTGACGAAGAATTACCAGATATGCATTTTGCAAATTATGGATATGGTTGGATGCTACAATCATATCGCGGACATTATCGCGTAGAACATGGAGGGAATATTGATGGATTTTCAGCAAGTGTGGCATTTTTTCCAACTGATAAATTAGGAATCGTGGTATTGACCAATCAAAGTGGATCTGCAGTTACAGGGTTAGTAAGAAATACTATTGCAGATCTTATGTTTGGTGGAAAAACAACGGATTGGGTAAAGCGCTTTACCGATGCACAAGAAAAAAATAAAAAAGCACAACAAGAGGCCAAAAAAGAATCATCAAGCTCAAAAGTAGAAAACACAAGACCATCACACGCTAAGTTAGATTATACAGGTATTTACTCAAACTCTGGTTACGGTGATTTAGAAATTGTAGTAGAAAATGATTCGCTATTTACTGAGTTAAACGATCTCAAACAATACGTTAATCATTATCATTATGACACATTTGAATTAGTTGATGTAATTGATAATAAAGTAGATACAACTCAAATAGGTTCAGCTTTAAAAATAACCTTTAAAACAAGCGAAACTGGGGATATCTCTGGAGCAGCATTTAAAGCTGAACCAGCTCTGGATGCTATTGTTTTTAAACGCACACCAAATACTATTGAAGTAAATAAAGAAACGCTTGAAAGTTATGTTGGAGAATATGAATTACAAGGAACAGAAATTAAGGTATATATTAAAAAAGAAAACACACTTTGTGTTTTTGTACCCGGACAGCCCGAATATGAGCTAGTGGCAACAGCAAAACACAAATTTAGTTTTAAGATTATAGATGGCTTTAAGGTTGAGTTTATTGAAAACAATAATACTATTGATTCAGTTAAATTGATTCAGCCCCAAGGTAATTTTATTGCAAAACGTAAAAAATAAGTTTGTTGAATTTTAAGAACATTTATAAATAAAAGCTGGAGGTAAATTCCCTAAAGTAAAATCTAATCTTACATTATCAAATATGTTTTTCAAAAATCTATATTTATTCAAACTATATTGATATTGAACAAAACTGCCATTAGCTATTAAATAACTTGGTATTTTTTCAAACAAAACATCTAAATCTTTATTAGATAAAATAGATAGTGGAAGGCTCGATATAAGGTGGTCTATTTTGCTAATTGATAAAGACTTTAATAAAGAGTCAAACTCAATTGCACAGTGGTTATAAATTTCAAAATTATTATAATGGCTAAACTTGTTCTCGCAATACGAAAGAAAGGGGGCATTTATTTCTAATGAAATTAGTCTTGAGCTAGATGGCATTTGTTTCAAAATTTGCTTTGTAATAACGCCATTACCAGGTCCAAATTCCAGGACTACTTGATTTTCTGCAAAATCTATATGCCTAAGTATATTGTTAGCCAAAAATCTTGAACTCGGTGCAATAGCACCAATATTTTTAATGGAAGCCATGGCTTCTTTTGCAAATAATTTCATTTACTTTATTTTACATAATGCTATGATGTAGCGTAACAAAACAGTTTTCGAACTTATGCTAAAATAATCATCATAATATACTGTACGACGATTTTTATAGAAATAAGTTACCATTGTTATGCAATTATATTAATTATTAATTAAAATTGTCTTTAATTAAATACATTTATACCGACTGAAATTATTCACGTATTTTATATCTTACGCTCAAAGCTATTTATTACCCCTATGAAAATTTTTAAATTAGTACTAGCAATTATATTAATTTTTTCATGTAAAACTGAAAAGAATAATAATAAAATAAATGAAGCATATAATAATGCGTTTATGGCATATACTAGTGAATTGGCCCAGAACCGTATAAATTATTTACAACTAACGGGATTGTTTAAGTTAGATTCTTTAAATAATTCTTTTGGGAAAGACAGTGTAAATGATTTTATGTTAAATATACCACAATTACCTAAAACAATTGGTACGATAACCCTACTGGAAGATGGGATTACATTCAATGCTTCAGAAGATGTTTTAGTCAAAACAAAAAAAGACTCTATAATTAATTCCTTTCGATTAAATCTTAATGCTTACGGTAGTTCTATTAAATTATTTCATGAGCAATTGTCGTGGCAAGTCATTACAAGATCTGGCCATCACTACCTAAGGGTATGGGACACAAAGAATCCTGCAATAGTAGCTTTTAAAGGTTATGTGCCATTTAGGTTAAGTCCAAAGCTAATCGTAAAAGGAAAGTTCACGTATTATGACACTACTAAAACTGAGGAAGTACATTCCCAATTAGGTGTTAACGCAAGTACAGAATTTATAGGTAAAGTTGAGTTTTTATATAATGGCGAAGTTCACGATTTAGATGTTGGCGAGGGCGGATTTACGATGGTTAGTGATCAAACCACGGGCGAAACGACCTATGGAGGTGGTAGATATATTTATTTAGACCTACCAGACTCCAATGGGCCTATAACAATTGATTTTAATCATCTTTACAACCCTCCTTGTGCTTTTTCGGAGTTTACAACGTGTTTATACCCTCCTAGACAAAATGTATTGCCTTTTGAAGTACGAGCAGGAGAAACTATTGATTTATTAAATTAATAATAGATTATTGAACTGTAAAATTAATTGGTAAAGCATAAGGTACAGTTACAGATCGACCCCTTTGTTTTCCCGGAATCATTTTAGGTAGCAAACTTACAATACGGGCTGCTTCTTTTTCTAAAATTTTATCTGGGCCACGAGTTTTAATGTTAGCCACGTTACCATCAGAATCTATTGCAAACAACACAAATACTTTCCCACGTATCCCAAGTTCTATTGCTAAATCTGGATATTTAAAATTCTTAGTAACGTGTTTAATCATTTTTTCTTGAAAACATTTTTTAATCTCAGCATTAGTTTTTCCATTACAGCCGGGCCAAATAGGCACTTTCTCTACAACTGCAAAAGGGACTGAAATATCTTCTTCTACTTCATCTACATCTACATCATCCACATTTATAATACGTTCTTCAATAGCCTCTTCCATACTGGTCTCAGTACTTTCTATTATGGTTTCTTCAATCTCCTCTACATCTTCTACAACCGTAATAATTTCAGGTGCAGCTGGAGGCGGTGGAGGCGGTGGGGGTGTTTGAATTTGCTCTGTGATTGGAATTTCCTCTTCATCTAACTCACCCATTATTAACTGACCAATTTCTGTTTCACTTTTATCATATGTTTTATAGTTCATTAAGCCATTAGTAACAAACAACATTAAACAAAGGCCTATTGAGAAATAAAGACCACTATTTTTATTCAAATCTAAGTCTGGGTTTTTCTTGAGTTCCATGATTATTAATATTTAGATTATGTTTATACAATGAAATTACTACGATCTATAAACAAATACTATGACATTTATCATGGTAAGTTATACAACATGGAATTCTCTAAAACTAATTTAATTCAAGTTGAATGAGAAAATTACTACTGCAAATTATTTTACAAATTATCCAATTGATTACTCGTTTTGTCTTCACTAATGGTCCAAAAGAAACCAACAAAAAAGAACTGATCGGCAGCAGGTTTTAACGCCCTTCTATTAAAATTTCCATTTAAATCTGGGGTATTTGCATATTGATAGCCATTAACGTTTTTAAAACCTAAAACATTATTGACCGAGAAGTACAGAATCTTTTGTGGTGAGATGAGATATGACCAGTTAACACTTAAACTATTAAACGATTTTGTTTTTTGATTTAGAAAGCCGCCCATATTTGGATTTGTATATGTACGACCGGTAGCATATGAATAACTAAACCCTACCTGACTTCTCCAATCGGCAATCCAGTACTTACCAACAAGAGATAGGTTATGAGTATTTGCAAAGTTAGGTTGTGCCTCTTGTATATAGTTTCTATAATCTCGCTTTGTATCTAAGTAAGAATAACTCAACCAATAATCAATATTTTTAATACTCTTACTGTCTCTCCAAAATAAATCCAATCCTTGAGCATAGCCAAATCCATCATTGTTAATGTTAGTGTCAAAATCAACGAAATCAGAATCATACTTAACCAAATTATTATAATCTTTATAATACGCTTCTGCCCTAAATATTTGACCGTCATTATTGAGTTGATAGTTTAAAATATAATGTGTTGTATTTTGTGGTTTTAAATTTTGATTAAACTTTAAAATATTGCTTTCTGGGTTTTGATAAAAATTACCGTAAGCCAAAGATATTTGACTTTTGGTAGATGTTTTATATGCCAATGATAACCTTGGTGCTAGACTATAATCTTTAAACAATTGGCTATACTCGGCTCTCAAACCTGCCTTCATTGCCAGCTTTTTTGAAAAAAACACATCAGCTTCAGTATATATCCCCGCAATATTATTATTATAACCATAAGACGCAGGGGCAATTGAATTATCTGAATACGTTTCATCAAAATTGGTTGCAAAATACTCAGCCCCAAAGTTGAGTTTTAATCGACTGCTAAACCTGCGTTTGAATTTGAGTTTAGCGTGTATAGAGTTTTCAACATCCTTTACATCGGCATCCATAATATCAATATTATTATTGGCATGTGTGTAACTTAAACCTGTGAACATTGTCCAATTGTCATTTAACATCCCTAGGTAAGAGCCATTAAAATATAGGTTGTTGTTATTGAGCTTAAAGTTCACACCATCGGATTCATTAATATCGTCTTGAATCAATTCAAAGCCACCTGCATCAAATGCAGAATACATTTTTAAAATCCCATTGTCAAATTTTCGTCTATAAACGGCTTCACCAGAAGCCCCATTAAATGGTTTCTTCCATTCATTTCGGTCCTTAAATATTGCATTATAAGGTGCTAGATTGATATACGATACGCTAATGCTCAACGAACTATTAATCCACTTTTGCGTATTACCAACAGAACCTCCTACTGTCATAATACCAATATCTGTTTTGTCTTGGTCTGGTTCTTCTATGGTGTTTAACAATAATACACTGGATAATGCCTGACCGTACTCTGCTGAATATCCACCAGTAGAAAACGTAATCCCATCAAATAGAAAAGGCGAATAACGCCCACGCGTTGGGATATTATTTGTTGTTGGTGTATAAGGTGTAAACACCCGAATACCATCAATAAATATTTGCGTTTCATCGGCTCCACCTCCACGGACAAATAAACGTCCGTCTTCAGCAACTGCAGATGTTCCCGGAAGAGTTTGTAAAGCACCAACAAAATCTCCTAATGCACTTGCCGTTGTCACAACGTCCAGTGGTTTTAGAACCGTTATCTTACTATTATCTCCAGCTTCAAAAGTTCCTGCAGAAAGTACTACAGCATCAAGTGTATTGACATCTTCCCTTAGCTTGATTTCTAAATCCTTCATAAAAGACACATTGCCAACCATCCTAAAAGTCTCATAAGACAAATAAGAAACCACTAAGGTTTGTGAATCTATTTCTTCGGTTTTAAAGGTAAATGCGCCATCTTCATTTGTTGTGCTTCCATCATAGGTGCCATCTAAATAAACATTGGCTCCAACTATGGGAATGCCTTTGCTGCTAACTACTTTTCCATTAATAAGTGTTTGAGCGTTGAGCTGACAGGTCAATACTAAAATGATAGTGGTTAATGAAAGTTTCA
>Ga0316189_10002815_pt1 | contig 16973 bp, 8 predicted proteins | sample LowCovwburrow_MG_FD_204930 | JGI IMG/M metagenome (GOLD analysis project Ga0316189, IMG submission 204930) | Coastal sediment microbial communities from Maine, United States - Lowes Cove worm burrow | ecosystem: Environmental > Aquatic > Marine > Coastal > Sediment | place: USA: Maine... | reverse complement strand
CCCTTTTACCATTTTCCAAGGTTATCCAGGTCCCCCCTTCTGTGGGAGAAGGGAAAAATGACTTAACACCTTCAATCCATGGATCAGTAGCAACATTCATCTGTCTGATCATGGAATCAAGCGCAATTTGCTCCCGTTCAGCCTTAAGCTTCTCAAGCGCTATGTTTTGATTCTCAATGATCTTCTGTTCCATCTTCCGGCGATACTCCTCGGCGCTACCATTACCAGATTGGGAGTAGCCGGCTTGGTTGCCAGTGCTGTAATGATAATGGCTTGTTTGAGTTCCGTTGGTTTGTGAGTCTTGTGTTAGGCCTACCATGTAGGCTAGACCCCCATTACTTTTATCGGCCCCTAGATAGGCATCTGCTTCTAATGAGGAGGATCCATAGTTGTCTCCTTGGGTCCATGCGTTGTCTATTTGACCATTGGCAGTTATTTCACCATTGCCAACATGAAGACTTAAGTTAACCGTTGTTTGTTGGGTTTGACCCGTCTCAAAATCGTGACTACTAGCAGTTGCATCATTAATCTCAAGGTCATAAGATTCCTGACCTGAAAGAAGATTCGCCCCTCCAATAAAAAGATTGGTCAAAGCAATGCCAAGGAACCCATCAGGGTCATAAAAATTAATCGGATTGTTCTTCACAAAACCAAAACGATGGAGCGACTGCGGGTCCTGGATCATCCCCCGATAACTGTCTTGAGTGTTCCAGGTCCCACTCCAGCTATCGTAGGAGCGAGACCCATAATAGTTCAGACTAGATTCTTCGTCAAACTGAGTGCCAGAGAAGGTATAAGCGCTGTGGGGGTCCGTGAAGTTATCCGCATTGTTATCATTTTTGTTCACCGAATACAAACGCCCAAATTCATCATAAAGATAACTGTGAGACGCCTGACCATCATGCTTGAGAACCTGAGTCGTGTCGAAACGGTGATTCGTTTGATAATACCCATAACGCCCCTCCTGAATCGCCTTCTTTTTACCCTTAGGCACTTTACCCGAGAAGGTCTCATACGACAGCAACCTTGCCTCATCCGTCCGACGCAAATGCACCTCCTTATTCGGCTCTGGGAAATCCACCAACTGATCATAACCAAGCCCATCATACGTAGACCAGGTATCATGCGTAGCATTCTGATTCCCCTTACCATTCCCCACCTTCGCCTCCACCCGACGCCCCAAACCATCGTAAACATAGCCGCTAGCCACCGGTTTTGGAGGATTGGTGAAGTGCTCAGATTTCACCAACTGATTGTCCGTCGTATAAGTCCAAGCCCAATACTCATTCGATTCCTTCGCCTCCTTCATCAAACGATTCCCATTTCCATCATAGCTGTAATCAAAGTAACTATCCTCCACCAATTGATTCGCCGCATTGTACTGATAATTGATCTCCTCAGTTTCATTCGAATCAAAGGTTCCCTTTCCATTTTTAATCAGTTCGAAGTTACGATTGTTCTCCTCCTTCAAACGATTCCCCACTGGGTCATACGTATAACTCGCCTCCTTCCCCGTCAGATCCTCCACCGCCGTCAAACGATTGAGTGGATCATAAGTGTATTCGATTTCGTTGTGCTCTGGCTCTACAGGACCACGCTCTCGCAACTTAGAATAATCACGGACCTCATTAATGATGTTGTGCACCGGATCATAATCAAATTGGTAAGTCTCCATGGCCTCACCTCGCGCCTCATTGATCTTTTGGGTGAGGCGATCGTCCATGTCATACTCATAAAACACCTGGGAATCATTGGGCATCACCTCATGCACGAGGTTTTTATTATCATCATAAGCAAAGCTAGTCTCAAGCGCTTGCCAATCCTCCATTTCCACCATCCAGTTGTTCGCCGAATAGCTGTAATCCACCGCTTTTCCATTCGGGTAAGTCACCTGAGTGCGGTTGTGATTTCCATCATACTCAAAGCTAAGCAACTTGGTCTCCGCATCAGTCTGTTTCGCAAGTCGATCGAGTGGGTCATATTCAAACACAGAGAACCCAGAAGGATCATTCATTTCAATCAAATTGTCATTCGGATCGTAAGAAAAACTCACATCTTCAGAAGCATCAGGAAAAGCACGTTCAATCAAACGATCATTCGGATCATAGCTGTAAGTTGTCTTCTCCCCATTGCCATCCACCCGCTCAATCTGATTTCCATTAGGGTCATAAGCGTAATCCCAACTTTTATCGAGTGGATTTACTTCTTCCACCAAACGGTCCAAAGGGTCATAAGCAAGCTGAGTCGCATGTTGATTGGCATCCACAGTGGTCAACAAATTCCCCACCGGATCGTAGGCATAAGCCGTCACCCCATCCAATGGATCAGTAACCGATATCAAACGATAAAGCGCATCATAAGCATATGAAGTGGTGTAGTTTTTGGCATTGGTCGTTCCCACACGCCGTTCCACGATATCATAAGCATGGGTCGTTTTGTAACCCAGAGGATCTTCGACCTGCTCCAAAAGATCTAACGCGTCATAAGTGTACTGATAACTATTCCCTCGAGGCAACGTAACCTGAGTGTTATTCTCATTTTCATCATAAATGTACTGGGTGATTTGACCCTCAGGTTGTTTATAAGTTTCCACATTGTTCCGAGGCTCATAGGTCCAAAACCAATCATTCCCACGGGCATCATTCAGTGTGATGCGATTGTCATTCTCATCGTAAGTCGACGTCCACACGTACCCCAAACTATCCGTACGCGTCTCTAAAAAATCATTGGCATTGTAGGTGTACTGGGTTGCATAACCCCGGCGATTCACTGCTTCAGTCAAATTTCCCACAGGGTCATAAACATACCCTTCCATCTCGCCCGAAGGATCCACCCACGAAGTGGTCCGACCATCAGCATCAAAAGTGTAGCTCTCTGTGTACCCACGAGGATTCTTATAGCCCACCATCTCACTCCGTTTGTTGTAAGTGTAATGCTTTTCTCCACTCAAGGCATCCGTGATTTTAACAACCCGACCAAGCCCATCATATTCAAAATGAGTCGGATGATTATTTTCATTCATCACCTTAATTTGCTGATCTAAAGAATCATATTCAAAAGCTCTCATTCCATCAAGCGCATCAATTTGCTGCACGCGGTTGGACATTTCATCATAAGCAAACTGAGTGAGGTTGCCATCCCGATCTTCAAAGCTCAAACGATTCCCATCAGGATCATAACCATAAAATTCAGTCGCCCCTTTCGCATCAGTCGTTGAAAGCCGTTGATAAATCGCATCATAGGCATACGCAGTAGAATAACCCCGACGATTCGTATAGGTGCTTAAATTATTGACCGAGTCGTAAGCAAAAGCCTCCTGAAAACCAGCCTCATCCGACTGACTCACCATGCGATTGAGCGGGTCAAACTGAGCATCCATAACTGCCCCACGACGGTCGGTCACTTGGGTACGATTGGAATTTGGATCATAAGCATATTGCCAGCTGTTCCCTCGAGGGTCTGTCGCTTGAGTCAAACGCTGGTCCAGATCATATTGATAACTATTCACATGACCATTCGCATCCACAAGGGAATCAAGAAGTGACGTGGGTGTGTACGCATACTGAGTCACATGGCCCAAAGGCGAAGTCTCTTGAGTCAACTGATGCAAAGCATCATATTCAAATTGAGTCACCTCCCCTTCTCCATCCGTCCGACTGAGTTGATTACCCGCAGGATCGTAAGTAAAATTTTCTGTCACGCCTTCCGGTTTTTGCACCTGATTCAAGCGGTTTACCTTGTCATACACATAAGCAGTTTGATACCCCTTTGCATCGGCCATCTGAAGCAAATTTCCGACCGGGTCATAAACATATTCAGTGCCAAATCCCCGGCGATTTATTTTTTGGGTGAGACGTGAAAGGTCATCATAATGATAGGCCGTTGGGTGACCTCTAAAATCGGTTTCAGAAGTCAGCTCGCCCACGATGTTATAAGCAAGGGTTCGACTATCATTCAACGCATTGGTGATCTGAGTGATTTGATCCAGAGCATTGTAATCATAAGCCGTAATAGCCCCCAATGCATCAACCTGCTGAAGTACATTTGAATTCGAGTCATAAACCGTAGCAAATTCTCCCCCCAAAGCATCAACTCGCTTAACCTGACGATTGAGCGCATCATACAAATATTGGGTTTGATTGCCCTTAAAATCAGTGTGCTGAAGGAGGTTACCTACCCCATCATACGCAAATTGTTCCACATAACCCATCGCCGTCTGATGAGAAATCAAACGATTTTGCCCATCATAACTGTACTGTTGAATGGCGCCCACCTCATCGATAGCTTCAATCAAATTGAGCGTGGCATCATACTCATTTTGAATCACCGCTCCCTTCGCATTAACGTGTTTTTGAAGCTGTCCGTTCGCATCATATTCCAGCTGAGTCACATTTCCATTTGGATCAATAGAACTATCCATCCAATGCCGAGCGTCATATTCAAATTGAGACACCCCTCCCTCAGCGTCCGTTCGTTTGAGGAGATTGCCCACCCCGTCATACTCATAAACCGTTGCATTCCCATTTTCATCCGTCAAACTCACCATGCGTCCAATGGAATCATACTGCATGTGACGCAACCCTTCTTCTGGATTCTTCACCTGCACCAATTGACTGAGCTCATCGTAGCTAAAACTAGACTCACGCCCCAGGGGATCTGTAAGCGTTAAGCGATTGCCCAAGGCATCATAAGTATAAGCAATTTCTCCTCCCACCGGGGTCACCTCACCCTCCACTCGGCCCAAAACATCATAACTAAAGGTCCGAACATTTCCATTCCAATCCGTCATTTGGGTCACCCGATCCAGCAGATCCCGAACATAAGTCATGCTATCTCCCAAAGCATTCGTCACCTCAATCAATGCCCCTGTATTGTTGTACTCAAAACTCGTCACGTTCCCATTGGGATCCGTAATGGTTTTTACTTGGTCATTGCCATCATGACTGTAAACAATCACCCCTCCCTCAGGCAAGATTGTTTTTATGCGTCGGCCTGCCGCATCATAGTCATGAACTGTCTTAAAGCCACGCGCATCCGTCTGACTCAATAAAAGTCCATCCACATCAAACTCGTAGTGTGTGGTGTTGCCCATAAAATCCGCTTCACTCAACAGTTGATTCATCGGCGTGTAAGCCATCTGACGTGTGTCCCCCACTTCATTGGTCAAGGTGATCAAGTTTTGATTCCCATCGTAGGTAAATGTTTGAGCTCCCCCATTGGCATCGGTCAAGGTTTGGGTCAACGAGTCAGGATCATACTCAAAAGCGGCTGAATAACCCATGGCATCGGTCACTTGCGTGCGACGACTGATCGCATCATACCCAAATTGCATACTGTCACCCTTGGGATTGATCATCGTGATAAGATTCCCCTCCGCGTCATAGTTATAAAAATGAGTTTGCTGGAGAGGATTGTGAATGCTTAAGGGCTGACCGTTTTCGTTATATGCATAAGTTGTCACTGAATCCAAAGCATTCGTTTGCTTCAAAAGATTTCCCTTGTCATCATATTCCATCGTCACCACTCCAAAATCATCTGTCACGGAAGTTGGCAAATTGAAAGCATTGTAAGTGAAGGTCTGCGTGTAGCCATTAGGCTTGGTGAGCAAAAGCATATTGCCCAACTCATCATAATCATATGTCGTCACCTCTCCATTTCGATTGGTGTAAGACACCATGTGGCTACTTTCATCGTATTCATAAAATTCACTGAGCCCCAGAGGATCAATCATTTGAACCATACGACCTTGTTCATCATGCACAAAAGTAATCGTCCCCCCATTTTCATCGGTTTGAATGGTTTGGGTCTCTTGATACTCAAAACTGACCGCTCCCCCATCCGGATGAGAAATCGCAACCACCTTTTCACCATCAGCATCATAAGTAAACCCAGTCACTCCTCCATTGGCATCGATTTGACTGATCATCTTCAAATCTTCATTATAATCATATTGCCAAATACGCCCCGCTGGACTGATCACCTTGGAAAGCTGTCGCATTTCATCGTATTCATAACTCACCACACGCCCCGCTGGGTCAGTGATAGAGGTGAGTCGACCTTGATCATAAGTCAGCTGATACTCCCGACCCGCCGTATCGATGATACGCCCAATGTAACCATCCACGTTAACAATAAATTGCATTTCATTGCCATGACGATCTGCCATCGACACCAGCATTCCATTCATGTCAAACTCATACGCCATTCCAGTGGGCAAACGATAAACCGTCCCATCCCCCTGAGGTTCCAAGCTTGCAACTGTCGATTCATTTAAGGGAATAAAACTATTTTCATTTTCATCATACTCAAAGTAATCAGCCGACCCATCAGGCAATTTAACAGCCACTTCATTTCCATAGGTGTTGATTAACCGAGCATCATAAGCAAAGCGCCATCCTTTTCCAAGCACCCCGATCCGACGATCAGAAGAATTATAAGTACGCTCAAATTCAACCGGAAAACCAATTGAATTCACAAAAAGATCAGTCTGTTGAGTGTAATAATTTCCTGTTCGAGCATTGACCGGATCATCCATATCACCCGATTCATGGTCGGGACCAAAGTACACCTCCCCCTCCTGAGGGCCATCCATTTCAGGCGTATTAATAGGCTCCTCTCCACCCATTTGTTCACAGGCCGGAATTTGAACGGGAATACTATTTGAACTCGGAGAACTTCCTCCTAAATTAATGGCCCGTACAAAATAAGTATATTCCTGACCCTCAACGACTAAATCATCCTTAAATTCAGTCACTTGAGAAAAAAGTTTCTTCCGCAAAGAATTGTCTCGATAAAGTTCATAAATCGACGCATTTTCCACTGGAGACCAATCAATCAACACTTCATCGCAAGCATTAGCTACCACCGAATCGAGTACGGGAGCCAGAGGAACAGGAGGCAAATCCCCCTCACATTCGGGAACATTCGCAAAAATCAAATTAGACAAAGTACCCACCCCATCCAAATTGTTATAAGCACGAATCTTGTAGGAATAAGTCTTTCCAGATTCCAAAGGCCCATCGACATAAGAATAAACGTCCTTTTGAGGATCAAAATTCATAAAACCCACCTCAACTCCAGCCTGCACAATGGCGTAGCTTTGAACCTCTTCAGAAGCCGACCAAGTCAATCTCACATTCTGACAATCAATGATTTCAGCCGGATTCAACTGAGGAGGACTTGGTAAATTGGAAAAATTCTCAGATTGAAAAAAGTGATCCGTTTTATCAAAAAGATCAGTGATCGGGCTCTGATTTTCAGTAATGTTCGTGCCCTGCACCTCCTTCATTTCTTCCATGGGAACGATCGCACCATCCTTCCACAAACTCACTTGGATATGATAACCAATGGAAAAACCCGTGTCTCCCACCACTCCAATTTCTGTTCCCCGAAGCACCTCATCCCCAATTTTTAAATCAGGATTCACGGTACCAATATGGTCATATTGAGTCACATACCCCTGCCCATGATCAATCTTCACTTGTCGTCCCCACCCCCCATTTTCACCCGAAGAAACAATGTGAATGATGGTTCCATCTCCAATAGACCGAATGGGTTGTCCTAAAGTCCCCTGCTGATCAGGCGTATTGTCGGGGAAACGCTTCGCAAAATCCAACAAAAACTTTGTATTTTCGGTTTGATGGTGAACATCGTAATAACCACTCGTGAGCGCAAAGGTCTCACCCTCTGTCCACGGCAAATGCTTGCCATGCTCCTGAAAAGCATCTCCCGGAGCTGCAGAAGCAATGGGATATATTATGTATGTAAAAAGGGAAAGTACCGTCAGTAGTAAAACACCAAAAAAACCTGGCGCCTTAAAGCTCTTTTTAGCTTTTAAAAAGGAAATATCCATCTTTAAACGGGTGAAAAATATTAAAGTGGAAAGGCAGCCATTCAATTTCTTTCAAAATCTAAACCCAAAATAAGGACAAAAAATGGAAAATGCAAAAAGTTGAACTGATTTTCTCAAAATAAGATTAAAAATCTAGAATTACAGTAAGAAAAAATACTTTCCAAAAAAAAATTTTAAGCTATAATAAATTCCGCCTTACCCCTAAATTATGTCTGAAAGCTCAAAAGAAAAAACACATGTAAGTTATACACTATGTTTTTTAGCAGCATTAGTAATAGTTTTAGCAGCCCAACCAGATGAAACAAGAGAATTATTAAGTGAAGCAAGAGATGGGGTCCAAAGGCTTCTAAATGTTGTTATTCTAACGGAAAATGGAACCATACCCAAGCAACCTTTTGAATGAAGTCAAAGACAGCTACTTTATTTATACTCCTTCGCATAAATAACTTCGAATTCTGTAGTATGCACCGAAGCCTTTATAGCCACTACCTAAAGTTAAAAACATTATTTAGGCTCTGGCGCATTATACGAAATTATAAAGGAAAAGGTGTATATACCGTCAACACCTCGACTTCCCCGCTCAAATTGACATAAACCATATCTTCAATCCGCACCCCTCCTTTTCCTTCCACATAAATTCCAGGCTCAATGGTAAAAACCATACCTGGTTGAATGGCATCGGTTGATTTTTTAGAAACCCAAGGGGGTTCATGAACCTCCAATCCCGTACCGTGTCCAGTGGAATGAGTGAAATATTTTCCATAACCAGCCGCCTCAATCACACCCCGAGCCACTTGATCCAGTTCTGAAAATTTCATTCCCACTCGAATGGAATCAATCGCTTTTTGATGCGCTTCTTTCACTATTGAATAAATTTCTTGTTCAAAAGTTGAACACTTTTTTTGTTCATATTTCGTATAACTATTTTGTTCAGTATTTTTGGCTTCCTGATAGAAAAAAACACGTGTCATGTCCGTAATATAGCCTTGATAAATAATCCCTGAATCAATCAAAATCATGTCCCCTTTTTTCAATTCATTAGGTCCTTTTTGATGGTGAATATCAGCCGTGTCTTTGCCAAAAGTAATGATGGGTGGGAAGGAGAAACCATCCGCCCCATTTTCTCGTGCCAATTTCAAAAGTTCCCACTCCACTTCATCCTCTGACATGCCAATTTTTAATTTCGGGAGAAGCTGCTTAAGACTTTTAACCGCAATCTGGCAGGCTTTTTTGATGGTTGCTATTTCACGCTCATCCTTAATGATTCTAAGCCCTTCTACCATCCCTGAAACCGCCTTCCATTTAACACCAGGTGTCATTTTTTTATATTGCTTGAGTTGGGCCACGGTCATCGCCTCCGCCTCAAAACCAAGGGTTTCAGCATGGCTAATGAGCGATTTTAGCCCTTTATTTTGATCGTGGTAGGGCACACCCGCCTTCTTGGCCGTCACAAAATAGCGCGCATCGGTGATGAGCACATGTTTTTTGGGAGTGATGAGCAAGCTACCATTGCTTCCCACAAACCCAGACAGGTAGCGAACATTATAGGCATTGGTGACGAATAAAGCCGAAATTTTTTTGATTTTGAGCTGTTTTTGGAGCTTTTGGATGCGTGAGTTCATGACTATATTTTTTAAAGCTAGATGATTGAATATTAACAAATTTTAGCGTAAACCATAAACTATAAACAGCTCACCCTATACCGCACCAAAAACATCTGATAAAATAAAGACATAAACTTAAAACCACGCCTCAATGCCAGACCGCAATATCATCAAAGCCAATCTTAAAAACACTCTCACAGAGACCAATTTTGAGGGCTATGAAAAACTCCATGCTGGCAAAGTAAGAGACAGCTACCAAAAAGGAAGTCAACGATTGATCATCACCACCGACCGGCAATCTGCCTTTGACCGCATTTTAGCTGCCATTCCTTTTAAAGGAGCGGTTTTAAACCAGTGCTCAGCCTTCTGGTTTGCACAAACCAAAGACATCGTTCCCAACCATCTTGTCGCCACTCCCGACCCCAATGTAAGCATCGTTAAAGCCGTTAAAATCTTTCCCGTTGAAGTGGTGGTAAGAGGCTACATCACAGGCACTACCGGTACCTCCGCCTGGGTGAATTATGAAAAAGGAGAACGGAATTTCTGTGGCATCCAACTGCCAGAAGGGCTCAAAAAGAATCAAGCCTTCGACTCCCCCATCATCACCCCCACCACCAAACCAGAAACAGGTCATGATGAAAAAATTTCTCGCGAAGAAATCATTGCCCAAGGGTTGATTTCAGAAGAAAAATGGGACCAGATCGAAAAGTATGCCCTTGAAGTCTTCAAGCGTGGGCAAAAAATTGCGGCTGAAAAAGGCTTTATTCTAGTCGATACCAAATATGAATTTGGGGAAGATGAAGATGGCAATATCATTCTGGCTGATGAGGTCCACACTCCTGACTCCTCTCGTTATTGGATTGAAAAAACCTACCAAGAACGCTTTGAACGAGGGGAAGAACCGGAGAATTTTGACAAAGAATTCTTGCGCCTCTGGTTCAAACAAAATTGCGACCCTTACAACGACCCCAAACTCCCTCCTGCTCCCGATGAATTGGTGGAGGAACTCGCCTACCGCTACATCGATATTTATGAAAAACTGACTGGAAAGACCTTTGAATACCATGCAGATGTGGACATTCATGAGAGGATTCAAGAGAATTTAGATACTTACTTTGAGTAAAGCATAAATCAATGATTGCCATTTTAATCGAATCACAGGAGAGTGAAATTCTAGCGCATCAAATTGCCGAACGACTTAAGCATTTCGACTTAACGTCAGAAATATATATGGTTTCTGGCCTTAAAACACCTGAATTGGTCGTGGATTTGATCAGCGACTTCAATCGTTCGGGAAAAGAGCTGGTTTACATGGTCATTAGCCAATTTCCTGGGCTAGCTGGCATGGTGTCGGCCTCCAGCTTTCATCCGGTCATCGCGCTAAATAGCTCTAGTGAAAGCTATGCTTATCCTAATGGCGTGCCCGCTTTGACCACAAAGAAGGCTGAAAATGCTGTTTTGTCAGCAGTTAAAATATTATCCCTTGCAAATTCTAAACTAAAGAAACAGATAGCTCATACCATTGATCAGATGAAAGAAGTATATTAGGGATTACGACAAGGCAATGGAATTTTGATATAATCAACTCATATTCAAATCATTTAATAGACACAAAATGCCTGCAAATAAAAATCGTCTCGAAATCAACCTAGATGAAGAAACAGCTGAATTTCTTAGGGTTTTAGCCAAAAGAGATGGTGTATCCCAAGCCACCAAAGCAGTTGAAATTTTAGAGAAAAAGGTGATGTCTATGATGATCAAATAAAACACAGGCTAAACAACTCTAATTGAATTCATTCATAATCCGTAATCAACCATGATCACCGCACTCAGCCCCCTCGATGGCCGTTACCACAGCAAAGTCAGCGAACTCAGCCCTTATTTTTCTGAATACGGTCTCATCAAACACCGCCTAATGGTTGAAATCAGTTTTTTGATGATGCTATCGAGTGAAAAAGGGGTTGAGGAACTCCCTGCTTTTTCAGACAAAGAATTGAAATTATTGGAGGACATCCTCAAAAATTTTGATGAAAAAGAAGCGGAGAAAGTGAAGAAAATCGAAGCCACCACCAACCATGATGTGAAAGCCGTTGAATATTACCTTAAAGAGAAACTTAAAAAAACAAGCCTAGAACCTCATTCTGAATTCATTCATTTTGCCTGTACCTCGGAAGACATCAACAATCTTTCTTACGCCCTGATGCTCAAGGGAGCCATGGAAAATGTGATGCTGCCCCACCTAAAAGAGATGGTGAAAAAAATGAATGCTCTAGCTAAAAAATGGAAAACTGTGCCGATGTTGAGCCTGACTCACGGCCAGCCAGCCACTCCAAGCACCGTAGGCAAAGAATTTTTAGTGATTGCCAAACGACTTGAACGACAATTAGAACTTTTTAAGACACAAGAATTCTTAGGAAAACTCAACGGTGCCACCGGAAATTTTAATGCTCATTTAATTGCCTATCCCACGGTAAATTGGATGAAATTTAGCGAAAAGTTCATAAAGAACCTGGGACTGACCCCGAATTTTTACACCACTCAAATTGAATCCCACGATTACCAATCCGAACTTTATGATGTAACCACTCGTTTCAATTCCATTTTAATCGACGCCAACCGTGATATTTGGATGTACATCAGCCGAGGCCTCTTCAAGCAAAAAGTAGTGGCTGGTGAAGTCGGCTCCTCCACCATGCCTCACAAAGTAAACCCCATTGATTTTGAAAATTCTGAGGGAAATTTGGGCTTGGCCAATGCCATCTTCCGACATTTATCCTTGACCCTCCCCCACTCTCGCATGCAGCGCGACCTGACAGACAGCACCGTTCAACGCAATATTGGAGTTGGTTTTGGTTACAGTTTAATCGCTTACAAAAGCACTTTAAAAGGATTGAATAAACTTGAGTTGAACAAAAAATTTGCACAAGAAGAACTCAATAAAAACTGGGCTTTGCTCGCTGAACCCATTCAAACCGTGATGCGTAAACATGCCATCCCCAATGCCTACGAGAAGCTGAAAGAATTAACACGTGGAAGAGAGATAAGCAAAGAATCAGTTCGTGTTTTTGTTGAAACCCTCGAAATTCCAGAAGAAGATAAAAAAAGGTTGTTGGAATTGAGTCCAGAGAGCTACGTAGGGATGGCTAAAGAGATGTAGTAATTTAAGTGCTTACCATGACTCGAAGGTGCCCGGAACATAAATCCACAGGCCTAACCCCAGGAGATGAAACATGCCATGCTCATAGTGGCAATACCCAACAACAAATATATAATTTTCATTGCAGGCTCCTAAAGCGTCCTCACTCGCTCAGTGGAACAGAAAGGTATCCAGATGCACCAATGCACGAGCCACGAAATTTAGTGGAGAGGTTGTTGAGAATGATTGATAAAAATTAGAATAAAATTTGAAAATCTTAAAAAAATTTACCGAGACATTGAAGTGCGTGAAAACAGAACCTTGTATCATCTTGCCAAGGCAATATTAGACTCAGTTGGATTTGGATTTGATACTTTTGCCACATAACTCAGAGAGATTTTTAAATGTTTGACGGTTAACTGCATACTGATGGTAAGCTTTTTTGATCCATAGATTTTTATCTACTCTTATTCTTCTTTTATTTTGAAAGCTGTGATTACAATGTATGCATTTATAGTTCTGTCTTCCTCTTTTATTCCCCCACTTTTGAACTGCATTTCTGGCATTTTTTTAGTCATGAAGTTAAAAAAGAGTACTTTAACATGCTTAGGCACTGGCTAAAAGGGTTAATTTACCACCCCGGGAATGTCCCTTAAGCCAAAAAGATAAAGAATATCCTGTTATTTTAAAGGTAAATGGAGAGGCTCCGGAACAATATCCTGAATGGGATTGATCCTAGAAAGGACTCCGAATATTTTTGAGCGCCGGTTGAGTGACTTGAGTGTAACGCTGCGTGGTTCGAATATTTTGATGTCCCAATAATTCTTGAACATAACGCACATCGGTTCCATTTTCGAGTAGATGGGTGGCAAAACTGTGGCGAAGGGAATGGAAGGTGGCTGGTTTTTGAATGTTGGTTTTGGCTAAGCTTTTGCGGAACATTTTTTGTAATGAGGTGGTGGTGAGTTTACCACCTCGGTTGGAGTCAAAAACAAAATCTGCTGCATGTTTACCTGCAATTATATTCCTCAGATCGTCTTGCAACCTCTCTGGCAATACACTCATTCTATCTTTATTACCTTTTGCGCTTTTAATGTGTAGCACAAGTTCATCTATGTCTAGATCTTGCACCTTAAGGTTGACTACTTCGCTGACCCGCAGGCCACAACCGTATCCGAGGGAAATCATGAGTCTATATTTTGAATTTTCGGTGAATTCAATAATTTTTTCAATTTCGGTATGTGAGAGTACGATGGGTAATTTTTTTGAGCGCTTGGCAAATTTCAAATCAATTTTTTTGGGATCTTTAAGTACTTCTCTGTAAAAAAATTTTATAGCATTGAGTGCCAGGTTAATTGTTTGTGGTGATTGTTTTTTTTCATACTTGTTGAGTAAAAAATCTTCAACAGCTCTTTGCCTGTCTTTTATTTCAAATTTTTCACTAAATTCGATATACTCTTTTATGTTAAACAAGTATGCTTTACGAGTTTTGACGCTGTAATTACGCAGTCGCATTACTCGCTCGGTTTGATTCAAGTTATTTTCCATAACTCAAGGGTAGCAAAAGTTTGTATAATAGGCAAATTTTGTTGTTATTAGGAAATATAGTTTGGATAAAAACCAGTTATGTGAAATACATTTTTTTCTTCTTTTTTCTCACTTCACTTTTAATAAGGTAGACAATTTTTTTCTTTTTTTATTAGGGGAGAATATTGTGTCCCGCCGTATTCTCGGGCGGGACGATTTTTAAAATAAAAAGAAACCGCCTTGTTGGCGGAATCTGTAATTTTCACTTTTCGTCCTGTTGCTTACAATTAATTGGACTCATCAGTGCCGTACACAACGGCAGAAGTGGTGGAGGATGGGTAGATCATCCTCCGATTCACCTCCTTGGTGAAAGTTGAAAAAAAACTGTGCGCCTCTCATGTCTACCGTTCGGAATTACCGAACCATGAGAATGCTTGTCGCTAGTAGTTGTCGGGCCACTCCGGCGCGTGCATGTAGACCATGCACTCCAGCTTGATCGGCTTCTCGAGGTCGATCGCGAGCTGCAGAACGCCGTCGAGCCGCTCCTTGCGCGCGGACTTCAGCTCCTCGAGCTTGGCCACCCTCTTCGAGTAGATGGTGTCCTCAGCCTCCTTCAGCGCCTTGCCGTCACCGGCGTAGAACGCATCCAGAGCCTCGTCGCCCTCATCCTCGATCTCGTAGCGCCTTTCGATCAGCTCCTCGAACTGGTTCTCATACTCAGTCCAGTCGGGCTGGACGAACTCGTCGGCCTCGCTCTCGAAGCCAGCGATGATGTCCTCGTTGAGGAACATCTGCGTCCCGAAGTGCTGGACCAACGCCGCGGCCGTACCGAAGTGGCCCGCCGTGTAGGCCATCTTGAAGGCCTCGGGCAGCAACCCGTGCAGGTACTTGGTCGCCTTGTCGATCCGGTACCGCTCCGCACGCTCGGAGTAGAACAGACCCCAGCTCGAACCGAACATCAGCAGGAGCTGGTAGACACTAGCCACGCGACCGTCCGCGAACATCTTGACGAGCTCGGTGCGGAAGAACGTGCGGTCGTTCTCGATGGGCGTACGCATACCGTCGTGGTAGTCGTACTCGCTGCTCTCCCACAGCCCGAGGCTCCCGAGCTGGCTGAAGCACTTGAGCAACCACCCCGGCGTGCCCTGGCGATCGCTGCCGATGTAGTCAGCCCAGAACTTGCGCAGGTACTGCTCCCGCAGGAGCTGCTTGCGCCGATTCCGGGAGTCCTTGCACTGGCTGAAGCACTTCGCGCCAGAGAGCGCGATCACGAACTGCGGCCGCATGTTCTCCAGCTTCGTGCCGGCAACACCCTCGAGCATGGCGAGCAGCTCCTCGCAGACCTGCTCGTTCGTCCATCCGAGCTCCAGGAACCGATCGACGATCGGATCGAGCTCGTTACGCTCGTCCTCCGCCGACTTGTTGATCGGCTCGGGGAGCGCATTCTTGCGCAGCTCGAACGTGCGTCCCTGGCGGAGATAGCTCCGCAAGAGCCACAGCTCGACCTGCTTGGTGAACTCCTCCGAGGGATCGAGGTAAGTGCGACAGACCTGCGTGGTCGGACGAAGCGTCCGCCAGCCGTAGCCCTGCGGCTCCGAGCTGGTGAGCTTGGCCATGACCTGCTTGATCACCGTGACCTTCCGACCATCGTCCCAACCGAGGAACGTCGCCATCCCCTCGAAGTCGATGCAGGCGGGCTGGGCCTTCTCGTCGTCGGGGTTGTTGCTGACCAACAGCACCACGCGATCCTGGTACTTCATGACGCGCGACATCTGGTCGTCGTCACCCGTGTCGATCAGGCCGCGAGCCGGCTCGACCTCCTTGAGGGTGTCGAAGAACACGGTCGTGCTCCGGTCGACGTCCCCGCGGAAGCTGATCGGGCCGCACTCGATGAGGCCGCTGATGAGCACTTCCACGTCACCGACGAGGCCGTGCTTGATCATGAGGGTGAGCTTGCTGGCGGTGTCCGCCAGATGCTCAAGGGACTTTCTGATTCTCTCTTCCATCTGCTTTTTCTCCCGAGCGTGCTCCGTTTCGGACCTCTCCGATCGAGCGTGCTCCGTTTGGGTGATGAAGGCTTCGAGAGCCTCCGTGCCATAGTCCCTGCGCACCATTGCGAGGAACCTGGCCGCCTTGGCCGGCCTTGTGGGCCAACCGAGACTTGAAGCTCGCTCCATGACTTTGTTTGGTGACAAGTCTGGGTTTCGAGCAAGATCGATCAGCTCCGCATGACGCAGAGCCGATCTGGCGAGCTTTTTCAGCTCATCCAGCGTTGCTTTGCTCATGGTGGAGCTCCTTTAACTTATTGTCAAAGACCTAGAAACACACCAGACATTTAGCCTAGCGATAGCATAATGTATCAAATTCTGTAAGAAAAGTCAATAGTCGTTTACAGAGTCCGAAATATACCGAAAGTAATTGCTGTTTAGTTCCAATAAGGTGTCTTGGGTTCTGGGCATTCACCCCCCAACCCCTCTGCCCAGAACCCAAGACGAAAAAAATTGTCTTTTAATATATTGTGAAGTGAAAAAAAAGAAGAAAAAAATGTACATCACATAACAATGAATATGCGGTTCAGGCGACATGACTTTTTTATCTTTTTAATGGACTATCATGTCGCCTTCTCCCAAACCGCGCTTATTGATATTGAAGGTATTGAGTGCTAATATACCTTTATCTGAAGCCGAAAATTCGTGCTAAAATCAATGGCGCGGCTTCGCATATTCATGAACGTTAGCGTAAATATTTTGACTCCTAATAATGAAAAAATACACGTTCAGAAAAGCAAAGATGAGTGACCTTGAGTTTATTTTCAGCCTCATCAAAGCAACAATGAAGGAGCATATTACAAAAA
>Ga0316189_10002814_pt1 | contig 16974 bp, 10 predicted proteins | sample LowCovwburrow_MG_FD_204930 | JGI IMG/M metagenome (GOLD analysis project Ga0316189, IMG submission 204930) | Coastal sediment microbial communities from Maine, United States - Lowes Cove worm burrow | ecosystem: Environmental > Aquatic > Marine > Coastal > Sediment | place: USA: Maine... | reverse complement strand
GCGGGTGACTCGCCTGACCACCCGGTGGTAGTTGGTGCCGGAATTGTCCGCCTTATGTCGTAGCAGATCTGAAAACACACGGCTGGCCTGGCGCAATTCGCCGCGCCCCGCAGCATGACGAATCGTTTCCCTGGCAATGGCGAGAATGGAATAACCGGCAATCAGGGTTCGGTCGAGGTCAAAAAACGCCACCACGGTCCTGCCCGCTTCGGTGACCTCGTCGCTGGTGCCGCTGTTTATCGGCCGCTTGATAGTTTGCAGATGCTGCTCCAGGTTGGTAATCATTGACTGTCTCCGGCCGGGCGTGTGGTCAATAAGAACAATGCAATTTCCCTGCCAGCACAGATGCTGACACCCGAAAATGAAGCTCATATGACGCCACGGGAAAAAATTAGATCTTTTTACTTTCCCGCCACGGGATCTGGCCCTGGCGTCTCGCGCCAGTTGAGTGCGTCATTGCACCACGGTGGGGCGCCCCGGGGCCTGATATCGACCGATTCACGGGCCTATTGCCCCCACTTGGGCAGTGGAATTCATGGTCGCCGGTGCCAGCCTCGGCTAAGATGGCAGCATGTTTACCGATGACGTATCTGATCTGCCCATCTTCGAGGTTCTGGCGTCGATGAAGGAACAACTTCGCGACCATAATGAGCTGGTGCTGCAGGCGCCCCCGGGCGCCGGCAAGACTACCGTGGTGCCCCTGTCCCTGTTGGATGAATCATGGCTGGAGGGGCGCAAGATCCTGGTGCTGGAACCCCGCCGCATGGCTGCCCGTGCGGCCGCGACCCGAATGGCCAGTTTATTGGGTGAAGCCGTTGGCGAAACCGTGGGTTACCGCATTCGACTCGACAGCTGTGTTGGCGAGCGCACTCGTATCGAAGTGATTACCGAGGGTATCCTTACGCGGCAACTGCAGCGGGATCCTGGGTTGGAAGATGTCGCACTGGTGGTATTCGATGAGTTCCATGAACGCAATCTGGACTCGGATCTCTGTCTCGCGCTCGTGTTGCAGGGCAGGGAGGTGTTCCGCGAGGCAGCGCCACTGAAGTTGTTGGTGATGTCGGCCACACTTGATGGTGAAGGGGTAGCTGCACTGCTGGGTGATGCGCCGGTGCTGGCGTCACGCGGACGACAGTTTCCGGTCACGACACGCTATGGCCTGCCCTACCAGTTGCGAAACCCGATTGCCCCGCCAACCGTGCAGGCGGTGATGCATGCCCTGACGGCACACGAGGGTAGCATTCTGGTGTTCCTGCCGGGTCAGCGAGAGATCATCCAGGTCGCACGTGAGCTGGAGCGGGCGCTGCAGGCGGCCGGTGAAAAGCAGGTGATCATAGCCCCGCTTTACGGCAGCCTCTCCCTACAACGCCAGCAAAAGGCGATTGAGCCGGCCCCGGAAGGCCGCCGCAAGATCGTATTGTCTACCAATATTGCCGAAACCAGCCTGACCATCGAGGGTATCCAGGTGGTCGTGGATTCTGGCCTGGTAAGAGAAGGTTTGTTCGACAGCGCTACGAGCATGACGCGACTTACAACCCGGCGTGTATCACGCGCGTCGGCGCGGCAACGCGAGGGGCGGGCCGGGCGACTGGGCCCCGGCTTTTGCTACCGCCTGTGGAGCGAGGAACAGGATAAGCGACTGGTCGCCCACAGCACCCCGGAACTGCTGCAGGCCGACCTCGCACCACTGGCCCTGCAACTGCTGGCCTGGGGTGTGAACGATCCGACGGAGCTGGCATGGCTGGATCAACCGCCAGCCCCCGCCTTGGAGCAGGGTGTCGGGGTGCTTGAGACCTGCGGCGCGGTCTACTGCAATCACGAGGGCAGGTATCAACTGACCCCGCAGGGAGTGCGCATGGCGCAGATGCCGCTGCACCCGCGGCTGGCACACATGATGCTGGTGGGCAGCGACATCAATGCCCAGGAAACGGCCTGTTTGCTGGCTGCCATGCTGTCCGAGCGCAATCCCCTGTCGGGCCAGGATACCGATATTGCATTGGGACTGGCGATACTGATGGGCGAGGCGCAGTGCCCGCCTGAGTTGGAGGGCTGGTTCAGGCGTGTCTGGCAGCAGGCCAGGAAGCTGTCGCGCCCCAGTCACGACGAACCGGTGCCCAGGCCGGGCAGGGTGGCCATCGGTATCCCCCTGTCAAAGGTGGTCGGCGTGCTGCTTGCCAGCGCCTATCCCGATCGTATTGCCCGCTTGCGCGCAGGGGGTGATGGCACCCGCTACCTGCTCAGCAATGGCCGCAGTGCAGTGTTGCCGGAGCAGGACTCACTGGTCGGCTCACCCTGGCTGGCGGTTGCCGAAATCGGTGGTCACACAGGTGAATCTACCGATCGTATCTACAGTGCCAGTACGCTGGGCGCAGAGAGTTTCGATGCCATTCTCTCCCACCTGGTGCGCGAAGAGGAACGTGTCGAGTGGGACTACCGCAGTGACCAGTTTGTGGCCGAACGGCGCAGCCAGGTGGGCAGCATACTGCTGTCCAAAGAGCCCCTGGTGGAGGTGTCTGAGCACGCACGCAGCACGGCCCTGTTGGGCGTGGTGCGAAAAAAAGGCCTGGCTATCCTGCCCTGGAGTCCTCACCTGCGCCAGTGGCGCGCTCGCGTTATGTTACTGCACGATGTCGCTGTGGAGAGCGGGGAAGATGTGCGCTGGCCGGACCTGTCGGACGAGGCATTGCTGGCCAACCTCGAGGACTGGTTGTTACCCTACCTGGGACAAGTCAGGCGCCTGGAAGATTTCCAGCAACTCGATCTCAAGGCGATCCTCTATTCGCGCTTGCCCTGGCCGTTGCCTCTGGACCTGGAGCGACTTGCGCCGGAACGCATGGCCGTGCCATCGGGTTCTGTGCTGGCTATTGATTACAGCGAAAATCCCCCGGTGCTCGCGGTAAAGCTGCAGGAAATGTTCGGCTGCGAGGAATCACCTAGCGTTGCTGACGGGAAAGTGGCTATTTTGCTGCACCTGTTGTCACCGGCGCAGCGGCCTTTGCAGGTCACCGCTGACCTGGCGAGTTTCTGGCGCAACGGGTATCAGGAGGTGAAGCGCGAAATGCGCGGGCGCTACCCCAAGCACCCCTGGCCGGATGATCCACTGCAAGCGGTGGCAACGCGTCATACCAAGCGCCGGCTGGCCGGTGAAAACTGAGCCCGCTCAAGCGAGCTGCTCGGCGCTCTCCGGTTCCTCTTCGGGGCTATCGCCCGCTCTTGGATGACGTCCGGTAAACACCAGCCAGTCTTCCAGTATCATCACCAGGCAGGGCACCAGGAACAGGGTGACTACGGTTCCCATCAGTACGCCGAAGCCCAGGGATACCGCCATGGGCACGAACATGCCGGTGGATATGGAATTGTCGAGCATCATGGGCGTCAGGCCGACGAAGGTCGTGATGCTGGTCAGCACTATCGGGCGAAATCGCACGGCGCCGGCGTGACTCACTACCCAGGCCAGGTTCTGTCCGGTGTGACGTTGGCGGTTGATGTAATCCACCAGCACCAGCGAGGAATTCACCACCACCCCTGACAAGGCGACAATGCCCAGCAGTGAGAAAAATACCAGCGACATGCCCAGTATGAGGTGGCCCAGGATGGCACCCACTGCACCAAATGGAATGACGCTCATGATAATCAGGGGTTGCAGGTAGGACTGCAGGGGAATCGCCAGCAGGGCATAGATTACCAATAGCGCCAGCAGGGCGGTCGCGCCAAGAGACCCCATAGATCGGCTGCGCTCTTCTGATTCGCCCGCCAGGCTGTAGCTGACGCCGGGGTGGCGGGCCAGGATCTCGGAGAGTTCGTTTGCTATTACGGCATTGATCACCGTCTCGGGCGGGGTGATGGTGCGATTGACATCTGCCGCCACCGTCACCACGCGCTGACCATCGACCCGACGGATGGTGGTATAGCCGCGAGCCAGGCTGGCCTCGGCCACGCTGCTGAACGGCACTTCCGCGCCATCGGCTGTGCGAATTCGCATGGACTCCAGGTCGCCCAGGGAGCGTCGCTCGTTCTCTGGAAACCTTACCATTACCCGGATGTCGTCCTTGCCGCGCTGAATTCGCTGGGCCTCATAGCCGTAAAAAGCCTGCCGCACCTGTCTGCCCAGGTCTTCCAGGGTGAGTCCCAGGTATCGCGCCTCCGGCAACAGGGCGAGCTGTACCTCCTGCTTTCCCGCGCGAAAACTGTCGCTCACATCCATGACGCCGTTATAACCCTGCAGCGCCAGCCGAAGTTCAGTCGCGGCATTGCGCAACTCGTCAAAACTCTTGCCATAGAGTTCGAACTCTATGGCGCTGCCAGCACCGAACGCCTGGGAGGTAAAAGAGAGTTCTACGGCGTCGGGTATTCCACCGGTGAGCTCGCGCCACCGATTGGCCATCTCACTGGCCGGTTGCCCCTCGTAGTCGGGACCCATGTTGAGCTCTATTCCGATCTCCGCAAGGTTGCTCTGGGCGCTGCCACCGCCGCCGATACTGCCCTTGGGTATGAATGAACCGATACTGCTGAATACGTGGTTTATCATGCTGGGCTCGCCTTCGGCAGTTCCTGCGTCCAGTTCCGATCGCAGCTGCTCCGCGGCGTCTTCAAGTTGAGCCGCCGCCCTGGAGGTAGCCTCCACCGGGGTTCCCTCGGGCATCGTCAGGGCGGCGTAAAGGTGTGTGCCCTCTACCGCCGGAAAAAACTGGAAGGTCATGCGGCCACTTGCGAACAGCGACAACGCAATGGCGAGTACGACCACGCCGATTGCCAGCGTCGTGTAGCGCCACTCGATGGCCCGCTCGACAGCGGGCTGATAGTAGCGGCTTGCGACGTTCTGCAGGGAATCTGATATTTTTGTTTGCAGGCTCAGCCAGCGGTCCTGCACGGCGCCACCAGCACCGGCAATCGCCTCTGCCTTGCGATGTGCCAGGTGGGAGGGCAGGATCAGCTGCGATTCGACCAGGCTGAACATCAGGGCCATCATCACGGTCCAGCCAAGGGGGGCGAAAAAGCCACCGAAGGGTCCCGGGATATTGACGATAGGGATGAATGTCGCCATGGTGGTGAGAACCCCGAACATCACCGGTACGGCGACATCCTTGGCGCCTGCCATGGCGGCCGCCAGTTGACCCACACCCTGCTGTTCGTAGGAGTAAACCCGCTCCGCCACCACGATAGCGTCGTCCACCAGGATACCCAGCACCAGGATGAACGCCATAACCGACATGGTGCTGATGGAAACCCCCGTGAGCGGGAACAGGGCGACCGTGCCCAGCAGTGCAACAGGTATACCTGCTGCGACCCAGAGGGCGAGGCGGAAACGCAGGAACAGGGTGAGCACCAGTAGTACCAGCAGCAAACCGCTGCGGGCGTTCTTGGCAAGTGCGTCCAGTCGGTCCACCAGGTCCTGGGATTCATCCTGCCAGATCGTCAGTTCGATTCCCTCGGGTAAAGCGAGCTGTGCAACCTTCAGGTATTCCTTAACCTGCTGGGCTATCTCCAGCACATCTTCTTCACCCACCCTTGACACTCTCAGCGCCAGGGCGGGTTTGCCATCGAAGCGCGCCCGCAGGTCGCTATCTTCAAAACCGTCCACCACTGTTGCCACTTCCGCCAGTGTGACGCTGGTACCATCGGCCCTGGTCAACACCACGATGTCTTCGAACTCTGGTCCGACATAGGCCTGGCCGCGGGTCCGCAGCAGAATTTCCCCCCCGGCGGTCTTCAGCGAGCCTCCGGGTATATCCAGTGAACTTTGCTCAATGGCACGCCCCACCGCCGCCAGTGTCAGGCCGTGGCGACGCAGGGTCTGCTCGGAGACCTCGATCGAAATCTCGTAGGGCCGGGCAAAGAGTAACTCGACCTGGGACACTGCCGGCAGGGCCACGAGATCGTCTCGCAATTCCTGCCCCAGTAGCTTCAGGGTCCGTTCGTCGGCACGGCCGGACATGGCCACCTGCAACACGGTGGCGACAAAGGTAACCTCGGCCGTAACAGGCTGTTCTGTTTCCGCCGGGAAAGAGTCGATGGCATCTACCTTGCTCTTGATGTCGTTCGACAACTTGGTCTTGTCCACACCCTCGACCAACTCGGCAGTGACAGTGCAAACACCTTCCGAAGCGCTGGAGCTGATCTTGTCGATACCTTCTGTGCCCTGTATGGATTCTTCAATACGGATACACACGCCTGACTCCACCTCGGTGGGAGCGGCCCCGAGATAGGGTACGGTGATGCGCACGGCATCTACCTCGATGTTCGGAAATTCCTCCTGGTGTGTCCGTGGCAGGGCCAGCAGGCCGCCGACCACCAGGATACACATCAGCAGGTTGGCTGCTATCGGGTTATGGCCAAACCAGTGGATCAGCTTTGTCACTGGTTGTTGTTCCGCTCAAGTACCGGGATTACGCTCATGCCCTCCACCGCGGTCTGCAACGGGGAAATGCAAACCAGTTCACCCGCCTCCAGGCCGCCATTGATTAACATGTCGTCATGTTCAAGACGCAGGATGGAGACGTGGCGAAAGTGCAGCCGATTATCCGGGTCGATCACGATCACCTGGTTGTTGTCGCGCATCGCGGAGCGGGGGAGGCGAATAATATCCTCCACGTTACGGCCGCGTATCTCCGCCTGCACAAACATCCCGACCGGCAATGACAGGCTGTCGTCGCCATTGGTATCGGCTCGTACCCGCGCCACGCCATACAGCATGCGCGAGCGGGCATCGAATTCCGCCTCGCCGCGTATCAGTTCTCCCTCCCACAGTACCCGGGTATTACCGAAGTCGGCTGAGAGAGTGACGGGGGGGCGGATGGCTTCGGGTATCTGGCCCCGGGTTGATGCTGGCAAACCCAGGTAAGCCAGCTGGTCGGCCGCGATGGGCAGGCGTACTTCCACGTAGTCTGTCGCGTAGATCGTGGCGATACTCTGGCCGCGCGTGACGAACTGTCCCAGGTCAACGTGCTCATTGCGCACGAGTCCGTCAAAGGGTGCTATCAGCTCGGTGCGTGCAAGGTCCCGGCCGGCCTGGTCCACCGCGGCGCGATTCTCATTCAGGTTGGCCTCAGCTACCCAGGAAGCCCTGCGCACATTATCCAGTTGTTGCTGGCTGGCCAGCTTCTTGGTGTGGAGGCTCTGGGTGCGCTTCAATTCGTCCCGGGCATAGTCAAACTCGACCTCAGAGCGTTTAAGTGCTGCCTCTGCGCGCAGTAAAGAGGAGCGGTAGTCAGCATCGTCGATGCGCAGCAATACGTCACCCTGTCGGAACGATCCTCCGCCGACCAACGCCGGGGAGATCCACACCGCGCGGCCCGAAACTTCCGGTATCAATTCGCTCTGGCTGCGCGGCTCGACCGTACCTTGCGACGTTACTGTCAGGTATTCCGCCCGCGGCTGTACCTCTATCACACGCACGGTTGCAACCAGTGGTTCGTAGTTGTCGGGAGTAGTCTGCGGCTTGTTGAGCGCGATCAGGACTGCCAGCCCGATTCCCAGTACCAGTACGATGATGGGGTATAGCAGTTTTTTGTTCATCGCTTCTCCGGGGTTGAATGACAGGATGCTCGAAAAGTCCGGTTGGCCTGGGCCGGAATCAGTTCGGGCGTTTGCCGCCGCGCTTGCCCTTGCGCAGGGTTGGCGTGCGGGGCAGGCCGTTGTGTTGTGTGGCGAAGGGCCGCCCCGCGGGTGGCCGCCCCGCGGATGGCCGCCCCGCGGTCACAGCCTGGTGGCGCTTGGCGGGCTGCCGGGGAGGCACGAGGTGCAATTTGCCGTTTCCGATAAGATCCGCGCGGCCCAGTTTTTTGAGCGCCTGGCGCAGGGTAGGCCAGTTGTCCGGATCGTGGTAGCGCAGAAACGCCTTGTGCAGCTGTCGCTGTGACATTTTCCTGATAGTGGGCATGGTGTCACTGGCACGAGTCACTCGCTTCAGGGGATTCTTGCCGCTGTGATACATGGCCGTCGCAGTCGCCATCGGTGAGGGATAAAAGGTCTGCACCTGGTCGGCGCGGAACTTGTTGCGTTTCAACCACAGTGCCAGGTTCATCATATCCCGGTCGCTGGTGCCCGGGTGGGCGGCGATAAAATAGGGGATGAGGTACTGTTCCTTACCCGCGGCTTTGGAGTATTTTTCGAACATTGCCCGGAAGCGATCGTAGCTGCCAATGCCGGGCTTCATCATTTTGTCCAGCGGCCCGTTCTCGGTATGCTCCGGTGCTATTTTCAGGTAACCACCGACGTGGTGTGTGACCAGTTCTTCTACATAAGCCGGGGTTTCCACCGCCAGGTCATAGCGCAAGCCGGATGCGATCAAAACCTTTTTGACCCCGGCAACCTCGCGCGCCCGTCGATACAGGCTTATCAGCGGAGTCTGGTCTGTGTTGAGGTTCTTACAGATGCCGGGAAAGACGCAGCTGAGCTTGCGGCATTTGGCCTCAACATCTTTGCTCTTGCACGCCAGTCTCCACATATTGGCGGTGGGACCACCCAGGTCGGAGATGACACCGGTAAAGGCGGTGGAGGTATCACGAATTCTTTCCACCTCGCGAATGATCGAGTCTTCAGATCGGTTCTGGATAATGCGGCCCTCATGCTCTGTAATGGAGCAGAAGGTACAACCGCCAAAGCAGCCCCGCATGATATTCACTGAGTGCCGGATCATCTCGTAGGCAGCTATGCGCGCCTCGCCATAGCTGCTGTGGGGTAACCGGGTGTATGGCAATTCGAATACCGCATCCAGTTCATCTGTTTCCAGTGGAATGGGTGGCGCATTGAGCCAGACTTCGCGATCACCATGGGCCTGCACCAGCGGTCGGGCGTTGTAGGGATTGGTTTCCTTGTGCAGGATGCGCGAAGCATGGGCATACAGCGCGCTATCGTCTTTTACCTGCTCGTAAGCGGGAATCCGAATAACCGATTTTTCCCTGTTATCGACGGCGCTGCCCACCAGGGTAACCGGCGCCACCTCGACAGCCTCTGCAGACTCAGCGCCTGCAGCCGTCGTGGCACACTTGTCACTGCTGGTATCCACGTAGGGATTGATTGGTTTTGTTACCGGTCCCACCAGGTCTATGCTTGTGGAATCCACCACCTGCCAGTCATCGGGCACACGTTTTCGCACAAAGGCCGTACCGCGCAGATCGCGAATGTTATGAATCGATTCCCCGGCTGCCAGCCGATGGGCGACATCGACGATAGCGCGTTCGGCGTTGCCGTAGAGCAGTAAGTCGGCACGGCTGTCCAGCAGGATGGAACGTCTGATCTTGTCGCTCCAGTAATCATAGTGCGCAATGCGACGCAGGCTGGCCTCTATACTTCCGATGACCAGCGGCACGTCCCGGTATGCTTCTCGCAATCGCTGACTGTACACAATCACCGCCCGATCAGGTCGTTTATCACCTTTGTTGTCGGGTGTGTATGCATCATCGTTGCGTCGCTTGCGGTCGGCGGTATAGCGATTGATCATCGAGTCCATGTTGCCGGCCGCCACCCCGAAAAACAGGTTTGGCCGTCCCAACACCTTGAACGGTTCCGCGCTGTCCCATTGCGGCTGGGCGATTATCCCGACCCGAAACCCCTGCGCCTCAAGCAGGCGGCCGACCACCGCCATGCCAAAACTGGGGTGGTCCACGTAGGCATCGCCGGTAACGATAATGATGTCGCAACTGTCCCAGCCAAGGGCATCCATTTCGGCACGCGACATGGGCAGTTCCGGGGCCGGGCCGAAGCACTCGGCCCAGAACTTGCGGTGCGAAAACAGGGGTTTAGTCATGGTTGTGTGGGCTGGGGTGATAAATGGGCGAGCATTATAGCCGGGCGCGGGCCTCTTGGGTTAAGCACTAATGCCAATTCGGGTGCGGATGCGGTTGGGGAAAGCCAGAAAAAACAATAATAAAACACATAAATATATCTACGTAACCTACTGTAAATTAAGCATTATATAGGCTAATCGATCATGTCAGAGTCCGGCTCTGGAGCATGACCCGGTCGCGGCAGGCCTGTGCCGCAGAATCGACAGTAGTGAGCGTGAGCGTCCGGTTCTACCGCCGCGCAGTTGGTGCAATTGCGCGATTCCAGCACGGCGCGCATTTTCCTGATGCGCTGGGCGCCGGTCATTTCGGCGGTGAGGATACCGGTTGGCACTGCGATGATGGCGTATCCCACCAGCATGCCAACGGCGGATACAGCCCGGCCGGCGGTGGTCATCGGTGTCACGTCGCCATAGCCTACCGTGGTTATGGTTACGATGGCCCAGTAAACACTGGTAGGAATGTCATCAAAGCCGTTTCCCGGCCCCTCGATCACGTACAGCAGGCAGCCGAAAATCGTGGCGATAATAATAACCAGAGAAAAGAATACGAAGATTTTTCGGCCGGAACGTTGCAGTGCTCCTGCCAGTTCGTTGGCTTCACTCAGCAGTGTGAGCAGGCGCAGTACCCGGAATATGCGCAGGATGCGCAGCAGTCGAATAATGAGCAACGGGGCTGTCTGTGGTACCAGCAGGGAAAGGTAGGTGGGCAGCAGCGCCAGCAGATCGACCACGCCATACAGGCTGAAAATATAGGCCTTGCGATTGGGTGCGCACCAGATGCGTGCCCCATACTCCAGGGTGAACATGATGGTGAACACCCATTCCATGTACAGGAACAGGTTGCCGTACTTGACGTCCAGGCTGGCGATAGAGTCCAGCATGATAACCACAACGCTGGCCAGGATAATGGCGATCAGGCACAGGTCAAACCACTTGCCCTGTGAAGTCTCGGTACCAAATATGACCTGGTAGAATTTCTGTTGCAGGGGGGTTTGTTCGCGATGCGCCATTGTTATTCTGTCTGTGCATGGCCCGAAGCCGGTATAGCCACTATATTAAACGACCCAAGCTTTGTACAACGCGCAGCGCGCGGGAGGTTAATCAGCATGGAACTGCCTATCTACCAGGTGGATGCATTTGCGACCAAGGTCTTTTCCGGCAACCCGGCGGCGGTAATGCCCCTGCAGCACTGGTTTGACGATACCACCCTCCAGGCTATTGCTGAGGAGAACAATGTGTCGGAGACCGCCTTCCTGGTCGCCTGTGATCGCGGCTATGAGTTGCGCTGGTTTACTCCCACTGTCGAGGTCAACCTGTGCGGTCATGCCACCCTGGCGGCGGCCCACACCCTGTTTGAACACCTGGGCCATGGGGGCGATATCGTTTACTTCCAGACGCGTAGCGGCGAGTTGGGCGTGAGCAGGTCTGGCGATCTGCTGACCCTGGATTTCCCTGTCACACCGCTGGTGCCCGGAGAGGTAGACCTCGCAGTGTGCGACGCGCTGGGCGCCATCGCGAGTGAGGCCGTCCTGCCTCCCGATGATCCGCACTCTGTCGTATACGTGTATGAATTCGAGCAGGACGTCGCCACACTGCAACCCGACTTTGCAGCGCTGTTGAGCGCGAGCAAATACAGCGTTATCGCCACCGCCCCTGGCGATGACTGCGATTTCGTGTCCCGCTTCTTCGGACCCCAGGTAGGAATAAACGAAGACCCGGTGACCGGGTCGGCGCACTGCGCGCTGGTACCCTACTGGTCAAAGCGGCTGGGCCAGCACACCTTGCAGGCCCGCCAGATATCTGCCCGGGGAGGGGAACTGGCCTGTGAATTGCGTGATGGCCGGGTGTTCATGACCGGCCGGGCAGTCACCTTTATGCGCGGGGCAGTGGTTGCGGAGCTCTAGTCGGGGCGTGGCAGGACTGGTCGTTTACAGCCCGGACACGACATCCACCATCGCCTCGGTCAGTGTCGCGATGTCATCACGACCCATAATAAAGGGCGGCATGGTATAGACCAGCTTGCCAAACGGGCGCACCCATACGCCGCGCTCGACAAACAGCGGTTGTATGGTTTTCATATCGACAGCACTTTTGAGTTCGATCACGCCGATTGCACCCAGGGTGCGTACTTCCGCAACGTTGGCCAGACTCCGCGCCGGTGCCAGGCCCTCAGAGAGCTCTGTTTCCAATCGTTGTACGATGCGCGGCCAGGGCTGGGACAGCAGTAATTCGATACTCGCTATCGCCGTGGCACAGGCCAGTGGATTGGCCATGAACGTGGGCCCGTGCATAAAGGCGCCGGCTTCACCCTCGCTGATACCTTCGCAGATCCTGTCGTTGCACAGGGTGGCCGCCAGGGTCATATAACCCCCCGTGAGCGCCTTGCCCAGGCACAGGATATCGGGTTCGACGTCGGCGTGTTCCAGGGCGAACATTTTGCCGGTGCGACCAAACCCGGTGGCGATCTCATCGAAGATAAGCAGTACGTCAAAGGCGTCGCACAAGGCACGCAGTTTCGTCAGGTAGTCCGCCGAGTAAAATCGCATACCGCCGGCGCCTTGCACCACCGGCTCCAGAATGATTGCGGCGATCTCCTTGTGATTGCGGGTCAGCAGGTCAGTGACTTCGATCAACTCACTATCGGGGCAGGGCTCGCCAAAAGCGCTTTCGGGCGCGGGGACGAAAAAGTGTTTCGGCAGGACCTCGCCGAACAGGTGGTGCATGCCTGTCACCGGGTCACAGACTGACATCGCACCGAAAGTGTCACCGTGATAGCCCTGACGCAGGGATACCATTTTCTGCTTGCCCGGCTTGCCCACCGAATACCAGTACTGAATGGCCATTTTCAAAGCCACCTCGACCGCTACGGAGCCAGAGTCGCTGAAAAACACGCGCGTCAGGCTTGCCGGGGTCAGTTTAGTCAGTAACTGTGCGAGCTTTACCGCGGGAGGGTGAGTCAGGCCGCCAAACATCACATGGGACATTTTCCCGAGCTGGTCGCGCACCGCGCGGTTGAGTACGGGGTGGTTGTAGCCGTGGATAGCGCACCACCAGGATGACATGCCGTCCAGCAGGCGTCTGCCGTCGGAAAGTTGCAGGTGTACCCCTGCCGCTGAGACCACCGGAATGGCATCCTGCGCGTTGGTAGCCGATGCATAGGGATGCCAGATTGTCGCCCGATCAGCAGTCTGCAGCTCGGTCCAGGACCAGTCATTCATTCTTGTGCCAACACAGCTTCAATCGTGGGTAGTATAGTCTGCACCAGCATAGGCTGTGCCTCGGCGCGTGGATGAATTCCATCATCCTGCATCAGTGCCGGGTTGGTGGCGACGCCATCAAGCAGGAAGGGGCTGAGGGTGCTGCCGGTATTTTGTGCAACGTCCGCAAAGCTCTGGCGGAAGCCGGACGTATACCGGGTACCATAGTTGGGGGGTATCTCCATGGCCACCAGCACGACTTCGGCGCCGGCATCCTGCGAGAGATTGACCAACTGGCTGAGATTCTCCCGCAGTAGTTTGAGGGGAAAACCTCGCAGCCCATCGTTGGCGCCCAGTTCGATGACGACCACGTTCGGGGAATGCTGCGCCAGAAGGCCGGGCAGACGGCGCAGGCCGCCGTCAGTTGTCTCGCCGCTGATACTGGCATTGATAAACTCCGGAGCGGGGTCGGCGTCCGCCAGACGCTGGGCAAGCAGATGCACCCAGCCCTGTTCCAGAGACATGCCATAGGCAGCACTGATACTATCGCCCAGCACCAGCACCCGGTGTCCCGTCGCCCAGGCCGGTACGCTGAGGCACAGCACTAGCAATCCAGGCACCAGGCCCATCCGTAGAATGGGAAAAAGGAAGCGTTTAATGATCAAGGTCGAGAATCTCCAGAAGCGGATCCCCATAGCGGGGACCGAACTTGAAATACTGAAAGGGATTACGCTGGAAATCAAGTCGGGGGAATCTGTGGCGATCGTTGGCGCCTCCGGTTCGGGCAAGTCGACGCTGCTGGGTTTGCTGGCGGGGCTGGATGAAGCCAGCGCCGGCAGGGTGGTTATCGGTGAAACAGACCTGGGCGAGCTCGATGAAGACGGCCGTGCGCTGTTTCGCGGTAGGCACGTCGGCTTCGTGTTCCAGTCGTTCCAGCTGTTACCGGCCCTGACTGCCCTGGAGAATGTAATGTTGCCGCTGGAACTGCAGGGGCAGGTCAAGGCCCGGGAACAGGCCCAGACATTCCTTGAACGGGTTGGCCTGGGCCCCCGTATCAGCCATTACCCGCGACAACTATCCGGTGGAGAGCAGCAAAGGGTAGCCCTGGCGCGTGCGTTCGCAGCCAACCCCTCCATTTTATTCGCCGACGAACCCACGGGTAACCTCGATACTGGCACCGGCGCTCACATTATCGACCTGCTGTTTGAGCTGAACCGGGAGGAGGGTACGACCCTGGTGCTGGTGACCCACGATGCGCAACTGGCGGATCGTTGTGAGAGACGCTTTTGCCTGGAAGCTGGCGAGCTGGTAGTGGAGCAGGACTGATGTCCGTCACAGCAGGCAAAATGCTGGCCCGCGACTGGCGCGGCGGAGAGCTGGGAGTGTTGCTGCTGGCGCTGATTCTGGCGGTAGGGGTGGTATCGGGCATCAGTGCTTTTGCCACCCGGCTGCAAAGTGCGCTGACCCAGGAGAGTCATCGCTTTCTGGCTGCCGACCTGGTGGTGCGCGCCAGCACCGAGATGCCCCAGGCGTGGCTGGAGCAGGCGCAAGAGGAGGGCGTAAGCAATGCGCTCACCCTGGTGTTCCCATCGATGGTGTACGCCGGCGACGACAGTATGCACCTTGTCTCGGTCAAAGCGGTGAGCTCGGCTTATCCGCTCAGGGGAGATCTGACCTACTCGGAGCAGCCCTTCGGCGTGGTGCAGCCGGCGACGACAGGTCCAGAGCGCGGTCAGGTCTGGCTGGAATCGCGCCTGTTTGCCCTGCTGGATGTGGAGATAGGGGACACCGTCGCGCTAGGTGAGGCAGAGTTCACGGTTGCCGCAGCGGCGCGTACGGAGCCTGACCAGGCCGCCAGCTTTGGCGGCTACGGCCCCAGGCTGCTGATGCACTACGAGGACATTCCCGCCACCCGGGTGGTTCAACCCGGTAGTCGCGTGGAGTATCGCCAGCTGTACGCGGGTGCACCCGAGGCATTGCAGGCCCTAAGGGATTGGCTGGAACCTCAGCTGCAAAGTGGCCAGCGCCTGTTGGATGTGAGCGAGGGCCAGCCAGGTATCGGCAATGCCCTGCGCCGCGCTGAGAGGTTCCTGCTGCTGGCCGGCAGTCTCGGCGTGGTGCTGGCGGGCGTGGCCATTGCACTGGCGGCGCGACGCTTCAGTGAGCGGCACAATGATTACGTCGCCATCATGAAAAGCCTGGGTGCCACCTCTGCCCGTGTGAACCGGCTCTATGGCAGCAGCCTGTTGCTGCTTGGCAGTGTTGCCACCGTTATTGGCTGCTCCCTGGGGTGGGGGATCCAGGCCCTCTTTTTTGAACTTTTCGCAGACCAGTTGCCTGTCCAGCCCGGCCCAAGCGGTATTCGCCCCTATGCAATCGGGGCCGCCACGGCGCTGACCTGTCTTCTGTGTTTTGCCTGGCCACCCCTGCGCCGTTTGTCCCAGGCCAGCCCCCTGCGCGTATTGCGGCGGGACGCGCCCCAGGAAAATCGACGCACCCTTGGCGACTATGCGCTCGGCCTGGTGGCGATAAGCCTGCTCATGTGGGGCTACAGCCGCGACTGGCAACTAACCCTGGCGGTGTTGGCCGGGCTGGCCATAACAGTGGTGCTTGGGCTGGTGCTTGCTCTCACCCTGCTTCGGGGCGGGCGACTCGTCGGCATGCGGGCTGGCAGTATCTGGCGGCTTGCACTGGCGGGTTTGCAGCGTCGGGGTACCAGTAATGCGATGCAGGTGGTTATTTTCGCCATGGCTATCATGTTGCTGCTGGTACTGGTGCTGGTGAGAACCTCCCTGATAGACCAGTGGCAGACCCAACTGCCCGAGGGCACCCCGAACCATTTCATGATTAACATTGGCCCCGGTGACGTGCAGAGCGTCGACCAGATGCTGCGCGCCCAGGACATAGATAGCGAGGCCCTGTATCCGATGATACGTGGCCGCATCATGGCCATAGGCGATGAAGACCTTCCGGTAACCGACGATCGGGAAAATCCCCGGCGTCAGCGCGAGACAAACTTCACCTGGTCGGACACCTTGCCCGAGGGTAACCGGCTGTTCGCCGGCACCTGGTGGTCGGCGCAGTCTGATGAGGCGCTGGTGTCCCTGGAACGGGATTTCGCTGAACGCCTGGGAATAGATGTGGGCGACAAGATGGGCTTCATGGTCGGGTCACAGCCGCTGGAGGCTACCGTTGCCAATATCCGGGAGCTGGACTGGCAATCGATGCGCCCGAACTTTTACCTGATTTTCCCGCCGCGCCTGTTAGCCAGCTACCCGGCTACCTTCATGACCAGTTTTCATCTGCCGCCTGGGGAAAAGAGCTTTCTGAACAGTTTTGTTCGCCGTTTTCCCACGGTGACCGTGATAGAGATGGATGTGGTGGTCGACCAGATCCGAACTATCGTAAACCAGGTGTCGGCCGCGATAGAGCTGGTGTTGGCCGTGATTCTCGCGGCGGGCTCTCTGGTGCTGGTCGCCGGGGTGCAGGCCAGCGTTGATTCACGGATGCACGAGAGTGCGATCCTGCGGGCACTGGGTGCCCGCCGCAGCCTGGTACTGGGCGGCTTATTTATTGAATTCGCAACGATGGGCCTGTTTGCGGGTCTGCTGGCCACGGTGGCCGCCGAGTTTTCAGTCTATATCCTGCAGGAGTGGGCGATGGATATGCGTTACACACCGTCCCCCTGGGTCTGGCCACTGGGTATTGGCGCCGGGATTGTCCTGATCGGTGGTCTGGGTGTGTTCAGTTGCCGGCGGGTGGTCTCCAGCCCGCCCGTGGCGCTGTTGCGGGAGCTCTAGTCAGGCGGTTTTTATCCCGTCAATAAAGGTGCGTACCCCCAGGTCTACCTGGCGGTGCAAATGGATATGCCGTTCAAATAGATCCGGTGCGTCCACTCGCAGGGTCGCCAGGCCGTGAATGCCTGCCCAGGCCGCGTTGGCGAGGTAGACATAGTTTTGCTCGCGAAACTGACCCAGCTCCATGCCCCGA
>Ga0316189_10002813_pt1 | contig 16976 bp, 11 predicted proteins | sample LowCovwburrow_MG_FD_204930 | JGI IMG/M metagenome (GOLD analysis project Ga0316189, IMG submission 204930) | Coastal sediment microbial communities from Maine, United States - Lowes Cove worm burrow | ecosystem: Environmental > Aquatic > Marine > Coastal > Sediment | place: USA: Maine... | reverse complement strand
GCCCCCTACCCACAGGCGCGGCAAACGATGACCACGTTTGTGACGCGCTGGGGCCACGTTGTGTCGGTCGGCGGCTTTGGTCACGACGGAGAAGTTGCGCGAAGCCACCCGGAGATCTACGCGTACCACCCAAAGAAGGACGAGTGGCGTCCGGTGGGGGCACTGCCCGGCCAGGGACGCACGCAGTTTGGGCTCGCGGTACATCACGACGAGGCGTTGTTGTTTGGAGGCCTCGACTATGACCCGCGTCGGTCATCCGGCGACCAGTTCCGGCACGAGCTGGGGTTGCTCAAGTCAACGCTCAAACCGACCGAGCTGGGGTTTTCGTCGACCGAGCTCTCGCTGACCGAACCGCGTCGCGCATTCGCTGGCGCGCGCGTCGGGGACGACTACTTCATGGTGGGCGGCATGCGCGAGGGGTTCGCTTTGGTCGACAGCTGCGAGGCGTTCTCGCTCACGAAACGTACGTGGCGCACCTTCGCTTGTCCGAGCCATACGCGATTGTCGGGTCGGATGGTTGCGATGGGCGGGAAGCTGTACCTCGCAGCGGGCTCGGCCAACGGCGAAGACGGAAAGCTAGCGCCCGACCCATCGCTCGAGGTCTACGATCCCTCCATAGACCGCTGGACGACGGTCGCCGACGCGTTACCGATCGAGCCCAAGCACGTTCACATGGTCGCGTACGGCGACCGCCTCGCGTTGCTCAGCACCCACAACGAGCGCGGCGCCTTGGACGTTCTGCTCGTCGATCCGCGGTAGGCGCGATGCGAGCCTCGCGATTCGCGACTACGACGCCGTCCAAACGCAGATTTCGTTGTGGAACGTGTGGTACTCGAGCTCGTTGTTGAACTCGAGATCCTCGAGCCACTGGGTCCACTCCCAGCCCGACAAAGGGTGCCAGCCGAAGTCGACATCGTGCTGGTCGCACAGCTTGCCCGATCCATCTGGACATGGCGAGAAGTAGTGGTTGACGTACTTGAGCCTGTAGTAGGGATTGGCCGGTAGATCGACGCGGACGAGATAGGGACCGTCGGGGATCGCCTCGTCGCTGTTTGTGTGCCCGTCGAACACGTAGCGACCGCTACCATCGGTCTGTGCGGTCCACACCTGGCCGTTGCAGCTCTCGTACTGCACGTCGGCACCGACGACCGGGTCGCCGCCCCACTCGACCTCACCGTAGGTGCAGGCCAAAGGGACGGTGAGTAAGAACGCAAAGCAGGCGAGTCTTGGGAGCTTGGTGGCGGTCATTGGAGCTGGGTAGTGGGGGGCCGCCATAAAACGTTCCCCACCACGCCCAGATTTTCTTCGCCCGCCTCCTGGCGACTCGACCTAGGTCGGGGGCGCTGCTTGGTAGTCCACGCCTTCCCACGTCAAAATCTGGGTCGCGAGGTCAAACGTGCCTGTCGCGCCGATCGAGGTCGTGAGCACCCCCGCTTCGCAGGTGTACGTCCCGCCCTCCCCGACGTCGGAGTACTGCCACAGGAGATCGCCGTCGGCTTCGAAGTCGATGGTCCAGTTGCACGGGACGGGGCCATCGGGCCCAAGTCCGCATTCGTGCTGCTCAACCGAGGCGAACGTGCGGCCGATGATCGAGCCGCAGACCGCATCGAACGCCTCCGGCATGCACAAAAAAGTCTCAGCGCCGCAGGCTCCGCAGCATGCTTCTGCGTCGGGCGGACACGGGCAAGGGTTGTACTGGATGGCCTGGCAGGTCGTGCCCGCCGCACAGTCATCTGCACCAGAGCACTCGTCGAAGCAGCCGGCCTCGATCACGGGCGGGGCGACCCCAACATCACACGCGGGGGCCTCCGCGTAGATTTGGCCTGCCGCGCACGAGAGCGGGTCTCCCCCGTCTCCGCCATCTCCCCCGTCTCCAGCATCTCCGTGGTCCCCATCATCCCCGTGGTCTCCGTCGTCTCCGCCGTCGGTGCCTGTCTCGGCTGGCGCGTCATCGTTGCCGTCATCGTCTGCGCCCGAGTCTTCGACTTCGCCGAGCGAGTTGGACTTGTCGCAAGCCATCGGCATCACGAGCAGCGCGAGCAGGGTCAAGGACGGGCGGGTCAAGGTAAGCGTCATCATCATCTGGTTTGTGGCCGCGTACCGCCCGCGGTATCACGAAATCGACATGCTTTTGTCGTTGCCGCTCGCGGTGAGTGCGCTGCTCGCCGCGCCAGCCGTCCCGCAGGTGCCCCCATCACCCCGGGAGGTGCGCGTAGCGCTGCAGTGGCAAGCCCCGCCGCAGTGTCCATCACGCGATGAGGTGGCCGGGCATATCTCGCGGTTCTCGGACGCGGTGCTCACGGCTCCGGGCGACGCAAGCGTCCAGATCGACGGCGTCGTCACCCCGACCGGCCGTGGCTATGCGGTGGTGGTGACCGTCGCGACTGCGACCGAGTCGAGTCAGCGACAGCTCGAAGCCGACGATTGTGTGTTGCTCGGGCGAGCCGTCGGACTCGTGGTTGCCGTCGCGCTCGACCCTCTGGTTGTGGCCGCGCGGGTCTCTACGGAAGCCGAGGCCTCTGCGACACCCAAGCCCGCGCCCGAACCCGAACCCACGCTCCTGGCGGAGCCCGTCCCACCGCCGCGTGGGCCCGCCCCCGAACCGGCTCAGCCGCAGCCTCCGAGGCCGCCCTCAGCGGATGGCCCCCCTCGCGCTGCGGGCTCGCGTGTTGAAGTGGGCGGGCGTTTGGGACTGGGCGTTGGTGGCTTGATCCTGCCGGGCGCGGGGCTGGGCCTGCTGGCTGCACCCTTTGTGGGCGGGCGCCGTTTTGTCGGAGAGCTCGCGCTTCAGTATTGGGTTCCGCGCGGCGAGGAACTCAGCGGCACGGTGGATGCGGGCGCCTCCTTCCAGCTGGCCACCGCGGGTCTGCGGGCGTGTCCCGTCCTTGCGTTCGACCGTTGGCGAGTGCTGCCCTGCGCGGGTATCGACGGGGGCGCGGTGATCGGGGCCGGGCGAGGGACAAGCCTGGCGGCCAACGAGCGCGTCGCATCCGCATGGGCGGCGGCGATCGTGCAGGTCGGTGCCGAAGTGACCCTGACACCGCGGCTCGGTCTGTTTGCTGCCTTCGAGGGGGCTATCGCGCTAACGCGCCCTGAATTCCACCTGGATCTGCCCAGTGGCGCTGCAACCCTTCACCAGGCGGGGCGGTTCGGGCCGCGCGGTTTGCTCGGTATCGTCGTGCATACCCCGCGGCTGGCCCCATGAGCGCGCAGCCCCGTCGATTTTGTGATGCGTGGCCTGAGCAGCGGCACTAACGGGGTGTGACCGGCTGATCTCCGGTCGCTGTACGATGAGATTGTCCTGTGCCCGACGGTAGTCGCACCTCCGGTAGCCCCACGTCCGCCCCGCTGCGGCGGGTGACCGACCTGTATCGCGCGCACGTGCGCTACGTGGCGCGCGTGCTCCAGCGATGTGGCGTGCCCGCGGCCGATCTGGACGATGCCGTCCAAGAGACGTTTGTTGTGGTCTACAGGCGCATGCAGGAGTTCGACGGGCGCGCGGCGGAGCGCACGTGGCTGTACGCCATCGCAACGCGCGTGGCCTCGACGATGCGCCGGACCCGGCGGCGAGAGCAGGCCCGCCGCGACAAGGCGGGCGACGACGTGCACGGCTCCGCCATGCCCAACCCCGAGGACGAGCTCACCCGTGCCCAGGCGGCGCGCGTGCTCGACGGCCTGCTCGCACAGCTCGACGACAATAAGCGCACGGTGTTCGTGCTCGCGGAACTCGAAGGCATCAAGGCTGCCGAGATCTCGCGGATTTTGGGCCTCAACGTGCGGACGGTGCACTCGCGACTGAGGCTGGCGCGCGCGGGGATGGAGTCCGCGATGCAGCGTTTCCACGCCCGGGAGCGGGGCCGTGACCGACTGCGCACGCTCGCCCGCCAGGCCGAACCAGAGCGACGACCGACGCGGGCCGCCTGCGCGGCACTGCTGATCCGGATCGAGCGCGGCGATGCGCCGCTGCTCACGGGGTGGGAGCAGCTGACCCTCGCTCCCGCGGCGAAGGCATCGTTGTGGGCTCCGCTTGTCGCGACACTCGCATTGGGCGGCAGCGGCCTCGCAGTTGTGGCCGTCGCGGCGCAGGATGATTCGGCGACGGTGCCCACCGCCGAAGCGCCCACAGCCAAGGTGCCCACGCGCACGGCTCCGAGCGCCCCGCAGACCGCCGCGCCCGTCGCGGGTCGGACTGTGGCCACACCGATCGCAGCCACCGCGCCAAGCGAGCCCACCGCTGTCGCGCATCGCCCAGTCGAGCCGTCACGGCCTTCACCCCGTGCGCCACGGGCCACTGCGCCCTCCCCCGCTCCTACCGACGGGTTGGCTGAACCATCCGGTTTCGATGCCGAGGTCGCCCTGATGGAGCGTGCGCGACTTGCCCTTCGCAACGGCGACCCAACCTCTGCCCTGTCTGCGCTCGCCGATCACGCCAAGGCGTTCCCCGCGGGTCAGCTAAAGACCGAGCGCGTGCATACCCGCATCAAGGCACTCTGCCTCGCGGGGCGGGGCGATGATGCACGCGCGCTCGCTGGGCCCAACATCAACACCGCCGCGTACCGTGTCTGGTCGCGAGCGTGTGCCGACTGACTCGCCTCACCGCGACAGCGCACAGCGACCGTCGCAGCATACCGAGTTGGTCGCCGTGCACTCCTCGTCGGGATTGGTGCAGGCCTCGTTGCCGCCTCGCCGCTCCCATGTGGGCCGGTCGACCGGCCCGCAGTCGCACGTCATGCAGTCCCGATCGCTGGCGCACGCGTACGTCGAGACAAATCCCTCCGTGCGCTTGGCCTCGCACATTTGCGGGTCCGTGCACGGCAGGACCTCCGCCTTGATCAAGCCCTCGGTTTGCGCCGCTTGATCTGCGGCGAGCTTCACCGCCTCGGGCGACCCCGCCACCACTGGGCGCATGGGGATCGTCAGCGTCTCCGCTCCCGCTCCGTCAAAATAGATCCGCGGAGGATGCGAGCAGGCCTCGAGATCCCCGTCGAACAGCAGCCGTCCGACTGCGCCCGCCGCATCTCGGAACACCTCGATCCGGGCGAACGGCCCACCGCACGTTCCCGCGCAGATCTTCGACACGACTTCAAACGACGGGTCGGTGGCGGCGGGTGGAACGGTGGGAGTGGCCGACGGATTGGCGCTGCCTTTGCCGCCCGCGTCGTCCCGCTTGGCCGGCGCGGCCGCCTTGGACTCGTTGGCCGCTGCCGCATCGGCCCCACCGCTAGGGCGCGGAGATGTGCACGCGACAGCAATGAACGAGGTGAGTAGGAGCCGAGGCCGCACCCCGCGATCCTACCGCGTTCTGCCCGCCCGACTCCCCGAACTGCGCGTCGCTACTTGAGGTAGGCGCCGCAGCGCTCGTCGCCATCGGCGACGTCGGCCACCCCGTCCATGGCCGGGAAGGCCGTTCGGTCGCACATCGCGGCGGCCACATCGAGAATCTGCGCGGACGCATCGTCACCGGCCGTGAACGAAATCTCTCGGCCCATGGGACTGCCAGGGTGACCGTTGAGGATCTTGAACCAGCCCTCATACGCCTTGGCCCGCATGAACCCGCCAATGCTGAGATCGCCATCGACGGCCTCCTTGCGACCGTCCGCACCATGGCAGCCGGCACACGCGTCGGCGAACAACTCGGCCCCCCTTGCGGCGTCCGCACCTTCGCGCAGCGAGTAGTTTTTCGGCGCCGTCTTGGACAGCTCGAAGATGGCGTCGGGGGACGCCAGCGCACCGGACCGCACGCCGTCGATGAGCCCGACAACGGCGGCTACCTCACTGGGCGAGAGCACATCGCCGTAGGCGGGGGTCGTCTCATCGCCCTCGGTGAGCCACTGGGTCAGGGCCTCCGTGGAGCGTGTGTCCGACAGCAGGTTGCGCTGCGCGACGTACTTCTTGTTTTGGTAGTCGGGACCGTAGATCCCCTCCGCGCCGCGAAGATCCCAGCCGAAGAGGTTCTTGAGGCGGTAGCCGTGCCCGTCGTCAGGATACGGCTGGCCGAGGCCGTTGTTGAGCGTCCCGTCGCCGTTGGGTCCGCCGGATTTTCCGGGCTCAAACGCGACATCGAGCTCCTTGTAGAACTTGTCGAAGATGCGCCCGCCCGCGCCGTCGTCCGCGGGTGCCACAGCGCTCGCGGGTGCAGGGTCTGCCTCAGGCGCGACCGTGGGCGGCGTCGTCGGCTCCTCGGGCTTGCACGAAGCGCCGACCACGAGGGAGAGGATCAACGACTGCGAAATGAGACGACTGACCATGCGGGCCGGGACCATACCCTGTCACCCTGCCGTCGGCATGGCGTAGCCTGCGACGGTGGCCGCGTCCACACCGTAGGCGTCCATCGTTGCGCCTTCCCCGGCTTCGACCGCCGCCTCAAGGGCGGGCAGGCTCTCGAGAAGCACGCCAACCGTGGAGCTCCCGAGCGCTCCGAGATCGACGCCAAATCCGTCCATCACCGTCGATACGTGCGCTTCGGTGAAGATTCGCTCACCCACCAGCGGCCCAGCCGTGGGCTCCGGCATCCCGGCAAACCCCGCGATCAGGGCGACGCCCTCCGCCAGGTCGTGCAGGACGTCTGCAAACTCCGACGGAGTCGTAGCCGCGAGCAGCTTGCCCTCGGCTCGGTTTCCGTAAAAGACCATGCGGGCGAACATGCTCTGCTCCCACAGGTTGAAGAAGGTCACGAGCGCCGCGTCGCGCTCCGCTTGGCACTGCGCGTCGCCAGCATGGGTTTGGGCCGCGGCCAGGGCGTCGGCCATCTCTGCGTGGAACCCCATGTCGAATGCGTAGCCCGCCGCGTCGGTCAGGTCACCGTCGGGGTCGAGTGTTGCGTTGGTTCCCCAGGTCGCCGCGATGGCGTCGATCGTCGCGGGGGTGATGTCACCCTCGGTCAAACTCACCGCATAGGCGTAGAGCACCCCCGTGTAGCTACCCTTGTCGACGAACTGTCGAACCTCGAGCCCGCCCTCGTTAATGCCTCGGGTTGAGTCACCCCAGATCCCGCCATCGGCACCGGGCGCCCACAGGCCGTCGCCGTCCATCAGGTCTTGGTCGCCCGCGGCCAAAATGGACACGAACTCGTCGAATGCCGCCTCAACGACCGGGGTGTGACCAGGGCTCGCCACGGCGGCGAGGCTGGGTGAGCCATCCCAAATGTCAGTCAAGTCGGCGAGTCCGGTCAGGGCCACATCGCCAGTCTCGGCGCCGCGCATGGTCGGGTCGCCGATGAGCGTGTCCAGCTGCGCGCGAAGCCCGAGCGCGTCGGCGGTATTTGCGTCCCAGTCGGCCGCCGACCAAGTCGGTGTGCCGCCGCACTGCCCCACGCCGTCCGAGCCGGCGTCCGCGTCGCCGCTGCCGCCGACCCCGTCGTCGCCTGTGCCCGCGGTGCCGTCAGCGCTGGCGCCATCGCCCGCGTCGCTGCCAGCGTCATCGCCGCCGCACCCAACGGCCTGTAGTGGGAGGAGGAGAGCCGTCACGGCCACCCAGCTGCGTATCGTTGTGCTGCTCATCGCGATTTGCGTGCCTGACCTGCAGTGGTCGGCAGCCTCAGCACGTCTCTAGCCTAATTGATAATGGAAATCAATTTCTTTCAACGGCGGAATCGCACTCGGCTGTGCGCACCCAGGATCACGATCGGGTGTGCAACGCGTATTGATATTCACTATCATCAAGGCTGCTCCATGCGACAGCACAGCAAGCCCACGTCTCCCGCTCGCCACTCGTGGCTGCTCCCGCTCGCCCTGGTGAGCGTTGGGGCGCTGAGCTGGGCGTGTCAGGACGGCGGACCCGGCATGGATGATGGCGACGACGCGTCGACGCCCAATGCCAGCCGCCGCGCCGTCCTCAAGAGCATCGCGGACAACGTGTTGGTCCCGAGCACGGCCGAGTTCGCGACGCGGACCGCGGCGCTCCAAGTGGCAGTCCAGGAGTACACCGACGCCGTCGCGACGAGCTCTGCCGATGTCGACGAGGCCGAAGCCGCAGCGCACCTGGCATGGCGTGAGGCCATGGCGCAGTGGCAGCAACTCGAAGTGATGCAGGTGGGGCCCGCGGCCTCGTCGCTCGTCGGGCCGGGTGGCGAGGCGATGCGCGACGCCATCTACTCGTGGCCTACCGCCGATTCCTGCAGCGTCGACCGAGCGCTCGTCAACGAGGACTACCTCGCGCCCGACTTCTTCGCCACCGAGCTGGCGTGGACGTACGGCCTCGATGCGATGGAGTACCTGCTGTTCTCATCCGGCGAGGCGCACACCTGCCCCGCGCAGGTTCAGCTCGACGGGCCCTGGGCGTCGCTCGACGCGGACGCCTTGCGCTTGCGTCGTGCGGCCTACGCCAACGTCGTGGCTGCCGGCCTCGCCGACGACGCCGCCGCGCTGGCACAGCGTTGGTCACCCGAGGGCGGTGATTTCGCTGGGCTGTTGGCACAACCGGGGCTGGGCGACTCCCCCTACGACAATGATTCCGAAGCGCTCGACGACGTGTTCCGAGCCATCTTCTATCTCGACAAGGTCACCAAGGACGGCAAGCTGGGCCTGCCGCTGGGCCTCGTCGACGGCTGCCCGACCGCGCCCTGCGATTCGCTCATGGAAACGCCGTGGAGCGGTGCTGCGGCCCCCGCGGTCTTGGCGAACCTGCAAGGCCTGCGACTGATGATCCAGGGAGGCCCCGACGCCGCCACCGCGGACGGGTTTGACGACCTGCTCGAGGAAGCCGGACAGGGTCAGGTGGCGCGCACGCTGCTCACGCAGATCGAGGCCGCGATCGCGGCGGCCGAGGCGTTCGACCAGCCACTCCAAGATGCGGTCACGTCCAGCCCCGACGACGTGACCGATCTGTACGACTCGATCAAAGCGGTCACCGATACCCTCAAAGGCCCGTTTGTCATCGCGCTGATGCTGACGATCCCCGCCGAGGGTGCAGGCGACGCCGACTGAGATGATCGAGAGCTCCGAGATCGTCGACGCACTGTCGCAACCGCTGCGTGCGTTCCTCGACCCAGCGGAGCGCGTGTTCTGGGTGTTCTTGCTGTCGGCCGTGGCAATGCCATGGCTGGTGATCGGCCTGCGTCGCGGCACAGCGGCCCTGCGCCGCGGGCTGTTCGATGCGTCGGTGTGGACGGACCCGTCGAGCCGCGCCGACATCCTCTTGTTGTTTGCCAAGGCCGTCCTGAGGGTCGTCGCCGCGGTCCCTTGGGTCGCGGCCACAACGGGGGCCGCGATGTGGGTTGGGCTCTCGCTGCACGCGACGCTGGGTTCGCCCGACTGGATGCCGCAGCCCAGTCGACCTGTGATCGCCGTTGTGTACAGCGTCGTGCTGTTCCTGACCTGGGATGCGAGCCGCTTCGCCCTGCACTGGCTGATGCATCGCATCCCGCTGCTGTGGGCCTTTCACCAGGTGCACCACTCGGCGCGCGTCCTGACGCCTCTGACGCTGTACCGCACGCATCCCGTCGAGACGGTCCTTTACGAGACCCGCGCGCTGCTCACCACCGCTGCCGTCACGGGCACGTTTACCTACTTGTTCTTCGGGCGCGCTAGCGCCTTGGAGCTGCTGGGGATCAGCGCCATCGGGTTTGTGTTCAACCTCGCGGGCGGCAACCTGCGGCACTCACACGTCTGGCTTCGGTTTGGCCGCATCGAGCGTTGGTTCATCTCCCCCGCGCAGCATCAGCTGCACCACGCACAGGCGGTCGAGCTGCAGATGAGCAACTTCGGAACCTGGCTCGCGGTGTGGGACCGGCTCGCTGGAAGCTGGCGTCCCTCACCGAACGAGGCGCCTGTAGAGTACGGAGTCGACGGCACCAACCATCGGTACGACAACGTGGGCTCCATTTTGGTGGGACCTCTCGTCGCGGCCGCCCGCTCGCTCGTTCGACGGGGGGGCCCTGTGGCCCCCGCGCTCGGGATTGCACTTCTGGCACCCGCTGCCGCCGCCGCTGGGCCCCAAGCCGAGACCCCAGCCCCGGAGGCCAGCCCGAGCGAAGACCCACCGAGCAACACCACCCCCACCGACCCGGCGACGCCCCCCGACGACGCTGCCCCCGATGTCGAGCCCACCGCCCCGAACGACGCGGGCGGGCCTGAAGACGGCGACACCCCCGAAGACGGCGACACCCCCGAAGACGGCGACACCCCCGAAGACGGTGACACCCCCGAAGACGGTGACACCCCCGAAGACGGCGACACCCCCGAAGACGGCGACACCCCCGAAGACGGCGACACCCCCGAAGACGGCGACACCCCGGACGACGACACCCCGGACGACGACGCTGCCGAGCCAGCGGCGGCGCCACCACCCACGACGCCTGCCCCGCTCGAGCTGACGCCACCGCCACGCCCGACGCCGCCCTCCGACGAAACGGTCGATGTCGGCGGCGAGAACGGATCGCGGGTGCGCACCGTCGTCGTGGGCTCGATGTTCGAGACCGGCGAGCTCCCGCGCGTTGCCGGGTCCGCGCACAACGTGAGCGAGGCCGAGCTCGAGCGGCACGAGCACGACGACATCCACGCCGTGCTCAAGTCGGTACCGGGTGTGTACGTGCGGGGCGAGGATGGCTACGGCCTGCGGCCCAACATCGGCATGCGCGGGGCCAACCCCGACCGCTCGGCGAAGATCACCCTGCTCGAGGACGGCCTCCTGCTCGGCCCGGCCCCCTACTCAGCCCCTGCCGCCTACTACTTCCCCCTCGTCACGCGCATGGTCGGCGTGGAGGTGTTCAAAGGGCCCGCGTCGATCCGCTACGGGCCCAACACCATCGGGGGCGCCATCAACCAACGCACGCGGGAGATCCCGACGCACCACACATCGGTCGTCGACATCGCGGGCGGGCGGTACGCATATCTCAAGGGGCACGGGTTCTACGGCACGACCTACAAAGGGTTCGGCGTGCTGCTCGAGGCGGCGCGGGTCCAGACCTCGGGGTTCAAGGAGCTCGATACGGGCGACGACACGGGTTTTGCCAAGAACGACTCGATGCTCAAGCTCGGGTACGAGACCCCCGAGGGGCGCCAGGTCGCGCACGACGTTGAGCTGAAGCTCGGCCTGGCCACCGAGGACTCCAACGAGACCTACCTCGGCCTGGATCCCGAGGACTTTGCGGCCACGCCCTATCGACGCTACGCCGCGAGTGCGGGCGACAACATGAGCTGGTGGCGCACGCAGGCCGAGCTCTCGTACATCGTACGGCCCTCCGACTCATTCGAGATCGAGACCCGATTGTACCGCCACGACTTTGACCGCGTGTGGCGACGACTCGACAGATTCCAGGCCATCGCTGGGGTGCCCGGACAGCTCTCCGATATCGTCGCCAGCCCGACCGCCAACGCAACGCAGCTACAGACCCTGCGGGGCGAGGAAGACTCGATCACCGACCTGCAGACGCTGTTGGTCACGAACAACGCACGGCGCTTTGTCAGCGAAGGGGTCCAAACCGCCGCCCGCTGGAGCCCCGAGTGGAAGATAGTCAAACAGGAGCTCGAGTTTGGCGCACGCCTGCACCATGACTGGATCGAGCGCGACCACTCCGACCATGGGGCGGTGATGATCTCGGGCCGCCGCATCCCCGACGGCACCGACCCCGTGGACACTGTGCGCAACCGTGCAGAGACGTTTGCGGGCGCCTTCCATGTGCACGATGCCATCACGCTGTGGGATCGCCTCACCGTCGCCCCTGGGGTTCGGGTGGAGGTCATCTCCGGGCGGTTCACCGATGAGCTCGCAGGCGAGGATGAGCGACGACGCCTCGGCACAGCGGTCGGACCGGGCTTTGGTGCACTGTTCATCGCGCAGCCCTGGCTCAACATTTTTGCGGGTGTGCATCGCGGCTTCTCGCCCGTCGGCCCCAACGCAGACCGTGCCGCCAAGCCTGAGTTCAGCCTCAACTACGAGGCGGGTGCCCGCGCGCTGTGGGAGGGGCTCTCGGGCGAGGCCGTGGGGTTCGTCAGCGACTACAGCAACCTGACCGGGGCGTGCACGTTCTCTTCGGGCTGCGACAACGGTGACGTCGGCGAGCAGTTCAACGCCGGCCGAGTGTTGATCTGGGGGGCCGAGAGCACGGCGCGGTACCGCCACCGGTTCGACAATCACTTCATGCTCGAGGTGGGCGGGGCGTACACGTACACCGGCTCACGGTTCCAGACGCAGTTCGACTCGGGCTTTCCCCAGTGGGGCGCCGTCGAGGAAGGCGACGAGCTGCCGTACGTCAACAAGCACCTCGCAAGCGGAACGCTCGGGGTCGGCGGCCGCATCTGGGATGTCTCGGCCTCGCCCACATTTCAGGGACGCATGCGTGATGTCGCGGGCCAGGGCGACATCCCCACCGAGGAGGCCATCCCGGGCTACTTCTTGCTCGACCTGGCCGCCGAAGTCCGGGTGCTCCAGCGCTTTCGCATCTACACGCAGCTGCGCAACGCGACCAACAACCGCTACATCGTCGCGCGGCGTCCGTTCGGGATTCGACCTGGAGCACCGCTGACCTTCATGGTCGGGGTCAAGGCGCACATCCTTCCGTGATCACGGCTCCGGCCAGCTGACGGCCGCGCCGTGTTGGAGCCGCCCCCCAATCTAGGCGTCGGTCTTGCCGCGGAGAGGGATGGGCTGTGGTCCAAGGCGTGGATCTCCACCGCTCCGCAGTAGGCACTTGACCCGCCCGCGCGTCTCGCCCAATCATCCCCACGGATGCGTTGGCAGCAGACCGCGGTTGGGTTGGCACTGGCCCTGAGCGCCTGCCGAGCAGCCCCCACCAAGGCCCCGCTGCCGGCAAGCCCGGACTCCGCGCTATTCCTTGATGGGTTCTTCCCGATCGGCGTGTTCAGCCAGACGGCATCGAACCTGGAGTCGTGGCGCGACCGCGGATGCAACACGGCCCTGGAGATCCCGCAGGGCGAGGACCGGGCCACGTGGGACGCCGAAGCCCAACGGGTCGGACTCAAGCTGATCCGTCGGCCCGTCTCCGACCCCGCGGACGACATCGGGCGTACCGATGTGATCGCGTGGCCACAACCGGATGAGCCGGACGTCGACGGCCAGCAAGCCAACTGCGGCGGAGACTGCATCGCGCTCTGCGAGCGGCTGTTCACCCGCTGGCGGGAGGTCGACCCCACACGCCCGGTGTTCGTGAATCTCGCTGGACCCAACGTCCTGCTGCCCGCCGCGTGCGATCACTGCAACGGCCCGGGAGATGAGCCTCCGTCGCCCGAGTGCTACCCAAACAACGCGACCTGCTACCCAAGGATCATCGCCGCGGCCGACTGGGTCGGCATGGATGTCTACCCCGTCACCGGTTGGCTCTTCAGCGACGCGCTTCGCGAGGACGTGAGCGTCGTGGGGCGCACGCTCGACAAGCTAGCGGGCTGGACGGACAAGCCGCTGTTCGCCATCGTCGAGGTCAGCAACCAGCGGCTCAACATCCCGGGGGCGGGCACGCGCGGCCCCACGCCCGGGGAGTATCGGGCTGAAGTGTGGGACGCCATCATCCACGGCGCGCGCGGGATCTTCTACTTTCCGCAGGCGTTCAACCCGTTCACCTTTGACGCCACGTCTGCGCCCGTCCTCAGGGAGATGGAGCGGCAGCACGCCACGCTCTCGGCACTGGCTCCCGTGCTGCAGAGCAAGATCGACCCGCCCGGGCTCACCGCTGCGGTCGACATGCCGCTCGAAGCGGGCTGGCGCCGCAGCGCGAACAGCACGGTGTTCTTTGTGCTGAACACCACTGGGGGCCGAGTGCGGCACGGCCGCGTGTCTCTCAACGGGGCGTCCGCGGCCACCAAGGCTCGAGTGTACGGCGAGGGACGGTCCGTCAGAATCGCCCGCGGGGCGTGGGTGGACGATTTCGACCCATTTGCACTGCATATCTACGTTGTTCCCGACGCCTGACTCAAAACGAGTGCATCTATGCGCCTCGGCGCGCGTTGGGCTGATATGGGCAGGCAGCTACGGCGGCTCTTCGACGTCGGGCGTCACCGTCTGGAGCAATCGACCGAGGCTCACGTCGAGTCGGCTCCGAATGAGTGCCACCACCGAATCCAGCTCGGATTTGTCCACGCCGAGCTGGGTCCCGAGCTGCCGCCGTGTCTCGACCAGCAATCGTTTGCGCGCGCGCTGGAGCGTGCGCACGATGGTCGAGCGGTCGACGCTGTACATGCGCGCGACCTCCTCCAGGGTCATCCCCCCGAGCAGATGCAGGCGCAGCACATTGCGCTCGCGCCCCTGCAGCGTCGTGACCGCGTGCTCGAAGGCCTCGGCAAAGGCCTGGCGGTAGTGCGACTTGAGAAACGACAGCTCCGGGTTGTCGGTTTGCTCCGCGAGCCGGTCGAGATCTTCGCTGGGTCGGGGCTCGCGCTGCTCCTTGCGCAGGTGGCTGATCGCGGTTCGAACGGCGGTGACTTTCACCAAGCCGCGCAACGACCCGCCGCCCGCGTACCGAACGATCTTGACCTCGCCATCGGTGTCGGCCACGAGCAGCTTGTTGCGCACCGCCTGGGTAATGTCGGCGACAACCGCGGCATCGAGCTTCATGTGCGCCAGCGCGGGCCCAATGACCGCGGTGTAGCGCGCTTCGAACAGCGCCAGCGCCGCTGGGTCTTGCTCGGCGCACGCACAGGCCAGCGCGAGCTCGGTCGCCCCCTCGTCGCTCACCGCGGCCAGCCCGCGCTCCGCCGATCGTGTCGCCAGCTCGCCAACGAAGCGCGTGTGCGGGATCGCCACCTTGGGCAAACTCTCCGCCACGACGGACGACAGCCGCGCCAGATCGTCCGCCACCGTCGATGGGTCGCCGCCGCCACCCATCTCGATGAACAACGCAGCGCCGCGGGACTCGTCCATGCCTGAGAGTAGCCCAAATCGAGCTACGCTTAGCGTGGATCGGCTGACGACGGTGCAGTGCCTCGACGACCCAACCGTCCTCGGCTTCATAGAGGGGACCCTGAGCCCGGACGCGCTCGCTGCCGCGGACGCGCATCTCGATCACTGCGCGGACTGTCGCGAACTGCTGGTCGGCGTGCACCGAGCCGACAGTGCGGGCGAGCCTACGGCAAGCATCGATGATGCGCCGCCGCAGCCCGGCGCCTCGTTTGGCCGCTTTGTCCTGCTCAATCCGCTGGGCGCGGGCGCCATGGGCGTCGTGTACGCGGCCCACGATCCGCAGCTGGACCGTCGCGTGGCACTGAAACTTCTGGCCGCAGACCCGGATGATCCGCAGATCGTGGCCCGCCTCCAACGCGAGGCGCGAGCGATGGCCAAGCTCTCCCATCCCAACGTCGTGGCCATCTACGACGTCGGCTTGGCACGCGACACCGTGTTCATCGCGATGGAGCTGGTCGACGCGGGCACGCTGCGCACCTGGGCGCAGGGCAAACCATGGCGCTCCGTCCGAGACGTCTGCGTGCAGGCGGGCCATGGGCTCAACGCCGCGCACGGGGCCGGGCTCGTGCATCGCGACTACAAGCCCGACAACGTCTTTGTGGGATCCGATCGCACGCGCGTCGGGGATTTCGGGTTGGCCACGGGCCTCGGGGGCCTGAGCGAAACCGCGGTCTCCGGGCAGGACCTGCTGCTGTCCGCGCGTACCCAAACGGGCGCGTTCGCGGGCACCCCAGCCTACATGGCGCCCGAGCTCCTCGAAGGCGGCCGCCCGGATGCACTCTCGGATCAATACGCCTACTGCGTTGCGTCGTTCGAGGCCCTGTGCGGCGCTCACCCCTTCCCTGCCAAGACGATCCACGCCTTACGCTTGCTCGCAGGCCGGGGGGCGGAGATTCCCACCAATGTCGCAGTGCCGCGTTGGCTGCTCTCGGTGCTGGGCCGCGGGATGAGCCTTCGTCCACAGGACCGCTTTCCGTCGATGGCGGCGCTCCTGGATGCGTTGCAACGGGACAAGCGCAGGCGCATGGGCATCGGAGCGTTGGGGGCCGCGGCGGCCATCGCGGGAACGGGGGCGGCCGTACTCAGCCTCGGCGCCTCGTCGCCCGGACCGACTCCATGCCAGAGCGCGACCGAGACCATCGGCGAGATCTGGAGCCCGCAGCGAGCCGCCGACCTCGACGCTGCCTTCAACGGCGCACGCCCGACGTACGGTGCAGGCGTCGCCGATGCGGTCGGTGCCGCGGTCGACGATTGGGCCTCGGCATGGGCGGCTGAGCACACGGCCGCGTGTCGAGCCACGCACGTCGACGACGCCCAGAGTGGAGCCGTTCTCGACGTCCGGATGGCCTGCCTGTCGGGGCAGCGACAGGAGCTGTCGGCGTTGGTCGATCAGCTCATCGCCGAGCCCGGTCGCGGCATCGATCGCGCCATGCAGGCCGTCGTGGCGCTTCCCCAGGCCGAGGTGTGCGCCGACGTCGACACGCTGACCCGCGTCGACGACACCCCGTCGGACCCCCGCGTTGCTGAGGCGGTCGCCCAGGTGCGTGCCGACGCAGCGGTCACCCGCTCGCTCCTGCGCACGGGGCAGACACAGGCCGGATCGGCGCGCGCCAAGACGTTGCTCGCGACCGCACAAGAGACGGGGCACGCCCCCGTCATCGCCGAGGCGTGGCTCGCCGTCGCGCTGGCGGCCCGTAGCGAGGGCGCGTTCGAGTCCGCGAGTGCAGCGGCCAACGAATCACTGTCGGCCGCCCAGCGCGGCCACGACGACCGCATGGCGGCGCGCGCTTGGCTGTCGCTCCTTCAGATCGCCAACGCGGCGGGGCACTACGAGGAGGGTGCACAGCTGGCGCGACACGGGGCGGCCGCGGTCGCTCGTCTGGGAAACCCACTGGATCTGGAGGCCCCGCTGCACAATGGGTTGGGCATCGTGCACGACAACCTCGGGCACGGCACGCTGGCGCGGACGGCATTCGAGCGCGCGCTGACCCTGCGCCGCGCCCAGCTCGGCGAGCAAAGCACGGAGGTTGCCCGCGTCCTCACCAACCTTGGCAACCTCGCCCGCAACGAGCGCAACTACGACGAGGCGCTGTCGCGGCACCAGGAGGCGATGGCGATCGACCTCG
>Ga0316189_10002812_pt1 | contig 16979 bp, 16 predicted proteins | sample LowCovwburrow_MG_FD_204930 | JGI IMG/M metagenome (GOLD analysis project Ga0316189, IMG submission 204930) | Coastal sediment microbial communities from Maine, United States - Lowes Cove worm burrow | ecosystem: Environmental > Aquatic > Marine > Coastal > Sediment | place: USA: Maine... | reverse complement strand
GCACGCACCGCAGCATCAGCCGCCGGCATCCCGGAAAGGCCGCATTCCAGCGCCCTGAAATACAGAAAAGTCCCGCCCGCCAGCAGCGGAATACGCCCCTGCGCCGTGATATCCGCCATGGCGGCCAGGGCATCCTCACGAAACCCGGCGGCAGAATAACCCTCAGCCGGGTCACGGATGTCAATCAGCCGGTGTGGAGCAATACGCAGCAAGTCAGCATCCGGCTTGGCGGTGCCTACATTCATGCCGCGATACACAAGCGCAGAGTCCACGCTGATAATTTCCAGCGGAAAATGCTTCACCAACTCGACCGCAAGCGCGGTTTTACCCGAGGCCGTGGGGCCCATCAGAAAGATGGCGGGCGGTAATGGTGTGTTCATTATTGTTACCCTTCCATTACCCGACAATATTTTTGCAGCAGCGGAGCATGTCCGCGAGTGTGGTGTTTGACCTGTTCACGGACATGCTCCGCTGCTACGATTCTACCTGCCTCGCAGGAATAATTTATTCAGTTCTTCAATACTCACCTGCACCCAGGTCGGGCGACCGTGGTTACACTGGCCACTGCGCTCGGTGTGCTCCATCTCGCGCAGCAAGGCATTCATCTCATTGTTGGTGAGGCGACGGTTGGCACGTATTGAACCATGACAGGCCATGGTGGATAACAGCTCATTGACAGAGTCCTGGATACGTTGACTGCTGCCGTATTCCAGCAAATCGGACAATACATCACGCACCAGCGCAGCGACATCCGAGTCCGCCAGCAAGGCAGGCACCTGGCGAACGACGATCTGTTCACGCCCCATGCGCCCGGTTTCGAAACCCAGCGTCCTGAACCATTGCTGTTTTTCTTCGCAGATATCCGCTTCACGCTCGCTGACATCCAGACTCACCGGCACCAGCAGTGGTTGCGAACGGATACCTTCACCCTGCTGCGCTGCTTTAAGCCCCTCATAGGTGATGCGCTCGTGTGCCGCATGCATATCCACCAGCACCAGTCCGTCATTGTTCTGGGCAAGAATAAAAACACCGTGCAACTGTGCCAGCGCAAAGCCAAGCGGAAAATCATCTTCCTCCCCAACCCGACCTGTCTCGGCAGACGGCATGGCAAGCCGCGCATCTGTTGCCGGATGCAGGGCGGCATAGCGACTCATCTGCTCCTGCACGTCCAGGCGCATACCCGACTGTAGCGGGGCCGGCGCTGCAACACCGGCGGCTGTTGTTACCCGCAGCGCATCGATCGGACGCGCCGGTTGCGGCGCCGGCTGATCAGTCGACGGGCGCACCTGCGCCAGTGTCTCGTGCAAGGTTCTGAACAGGTAATCGTGCACCAGCCTGCTGTCACGAAAACGTACTTCGTATTTGGTCGGGTGCGCATTCACATCGACGGTCGCCGGATCGATTGTCAGGAACAGCACATAGGCCGGATGACGGCCGTGAAACAGAACATCCTGGTAGGCCTGGCGAATCGCATGCGTAACCAGCTTGTCACGCACCATGCGGTTGTTGACGTAAAAAAACTGCAAATCGGCCTGGCTGCGCGAAAACGTCGGTAATGCTACCCAGCCATGCAGCGACAGGCCGGCCGCCGCGTGCTCAACATAAACAGACTGCTCCATGAAGGCCTTGCCACACAGGTCGGCGACGCGTCGCTCCTGCTGTTCGCGGCTGACGGCCGCCGGCAAGTGAAATACCGGGCGTTGGTTGTGTTGCAGGTTAACAGACACCGGAAAGCAACTCAGCGCAATGCGTCGCACCACGTTCTGGATATGCTTGAACTCGGTATTCTCGGTGCGCATGAACTTGCGACGTGCCGGCGTATTAAAAAACAGCTCCTTCACATCCACCGTGGTACCCGGCAGATGCGCCACCGGCGCCGCCGTCAATTGCTGGTCTGAGCCATCACCCTGCACACGCCAGCCGGACTCTTCAAGCGCTGTCCGCGAACTCAGCTGCAGGCGGGATACCGAGGCAATACTGGGTAGTGCTTCACCACGAAAGCCGAGACTATTGACCTGTTCAAGGTCGCTGAGCGAGGCAATCTTGCTGGTCGCATGCCGGGACAGGGCGAGTGACAGTTCATGCTGTTCAATACCCTTGCCATCATCACGCACACGGATGCGTTGCAAGCCACCCTGCTCGATATCCACTTCAATGGCCTGCGCACCGGCATCAAGACTGTTCTCAAGCAATTCCTTGACCACGGATGCCGGACGCTCGATGACCTCACCGGCGGCAATCTGGTTAACAAGCTGTGCGGGCAGAACCTGGATAGACATGTATCAACAACGGCTGGTTAAACAGGCCGCTCATGATACCGCGTTGGGGTTAAATGTTAAGCGGGCTTTTGCGGCCTAGCTGCCGCGGGTCGGAGGAATGCGCAAGGTGTCGCCGACACGCAAGCGGTCAGACTTCAGTGAATTATAGCCACGCAGGCTGGCAAGGCTGACGCTATGAACCGCAGCAATCTCACTGAGTGTATCACCCGGTTTAACCTTGTATTTACGCGCCACCATGTGGGTTCCCGGAGGCGGGTTGTTACCAAAATAATCGCGAATACCGGTCAGCATCGCCTTGGCCAGCTTCTTCTGGTGGCGCTTGTCACGCAGCTTCTTTTCTTCAGCCGGGTTGGAAATAAAGGCCGTCTCGACCAGTATCGAGGGAATGTCCGGCGACTTCAGCACCACGAAGCCGGCACGTTGTACGGTGGATTTATGCGTCTTGCCAAGCCGCTTCAGCCCGCCCAGCATATTGGCGGCAACTTCGTGACTGGCCTCAATGGTCGCGGACTGTGACAGGTCCAGCAGTACTTCAGCAAGCAGGTCATCCTTGTCGCCCAGACTGACGCCACCGGCAAGATCTGCCGCATTCTCCTGGTTTGCCAGCCAGCGCCCCATTTCAGATGAGGCACCACGACGCGACAACACGAACACCGATGAACCGTGTGCGCGCTTGTCGCGGAACGCATCTGCATGAATGGAAATAAACAGGTCAGCATTGTGCTTGCGCGCCTTGTCGATACGCTGGCGCAGTCCAATATAATAATCGCCTTCACGAATCAGCACCGGGCGCATACCCGGTTCTTTGCGAACCAGTTCGGCCAGTTCGCGCGCGATCGCCAGTACCACAGTTTTTTCCTTGGTGCCGCGACTGCCACGGGCTCCCGGGTCTTCCCCGCCATGCCCCGCATCAATCGCAATCACAAGTTCACGTAATGCCGCCGGCTGGTCGGCAACGCTTTTCTTGACGATCTTCTTGCTGGCAGCACCCGCAGTCGTATCTGCGCCATACAGATCGACCACCAGGCGGTGTCCGTACTTCTCATTGGGCTTGAGGGTAAATGTACGTGGCTTGGCAGCCTGCTTGAGTTCCAGCACGATACGCAGGGTACTTTGAGTGTTTTTCGCAGCACGTACCCCGGTGACAAGACCGGCAGCACTGACCGAGGTCAGTACGGATGATGCCTGTGCAGCCGGCACATCAATTACCAGCCGATCAGGATTTTGCAGCGTGAAAACCTTGCTGGGTGTAACAGCAGCACTGGTATCAAAAACCACGCGGGTATGATCAGGTGCTGCCCAGAGGCGCACATTTTCAAAATTAACCGTCTGGGCCAGCGCAGAAGCTTGCAATGCCAGCCAGAGAAAAATCCCCGTTAACAGCCTGTTCACCTGATGTAGCGCTCCTCTATACCCTTGCCGTTTCTGGGGATTCTATCCATAAGTCCGGGGTAATTGCAAGAAATAGCGTTTAAACTCCTTTAGATAGGATTCATACCTCTACAGTAGTCGAGATACTGACACTAATAAGCCATTTCTGGCCAAATCATCAGACTTCTGCTGCCTCCAAAACCGCCAGCCAGCGCTCCCCTGCCGGCGTCCCGGCATGCAGCCGGGCAACGCGGGCATCTCCACGATAGTCAAGGTCAACAATGAGGTCGGCTGCCGGCAGGTAACCGCTGCCGCGTTCCGGCCACTCGATCAGTAGCAGCGCTTCCTCTGCCAGCATATCGCGCAGCCCCAGCCACTCCAGCTCTTCGGCATCGGACAGCCGGTACAGGTCAAGGTGATACACCCGGCAGGGTTCCAGCGCATACGGCTCAACCAGTGTATAGGTTGGACTGCGCACCTTGTCCTGGTACCCCAGCCCGCGCAAAAATCCACGCGCCAGCGTTGTCTTGCCGGCACCGAGGTCACCGTTCAGGTAGATGATACCCGGCGCCATACCACGCGCCAGTTCGGCACCCAGTGATTGAGTGGCTTCGGCATCTGCCAGCTGCCGTATCATGCGGAGTCAACCTGCCCGTTAATCACACCGCGCAGCGCCGCGATGACATCACGTGCCAGCATGCCTCGCTCACCCTGCGCGGCAGCGGCGTCTCCGGCACAGGCATGCACACAAACACCCGCCACGGCCGCCGCGTGTGCATCCATTCCCTGCGCAATAAAAGCAGCGATGACCCCCGTCAGCACATCACCCATACCCGCTGTCGCCATCCCCGGATTACCGGCCGCACAGATCAGTGGACAGCTATCCGCGGCATGAATGACCGTGCCTGCACCCTTCAGCACAGTTACACCACCGTACTGCCGGGCAATGGCCTGCGCGGCGGCAAGACGATCCTGTTGCAGCGTCGTAATATCCTGTCCGAGCAAACGTGCAGCCTCGCCCGGATGCGGTGTCAGCACCTGATTGTCAGCACAGGCAGGCGCGACCGCGAGTAAATGAAGGGCATCGGCATCAACCACGCGCGCCCGGGTACTTTCAAGCACCACACCCAGCAATGCCTGCGCCCAGGCAGAACGCCCCAGGCCCGGGCCAATCACCAGTACATCTGCTGCCGCAACCAGCGGCTTCAATGCCGGCACATCGGCCACGCCATGGCACATCAGTTCCGGGCAGTCGCTGGTAATATATGCGGCATGCGCAGGATGCGTTGCAATACTGACCAGTCCGGCACCACTGCGCAATGCCGCCTCACCGGCCAGCCGCACGGCGCCAGCCATGCCTGCATCACCGCCTATTACCAGTACATGCCCGTGCTGGCCCTTGTGTGCGGTGCGCACGCGCGGAGCCGACAACAGCCCCGGCGGCGGACACTCCAGCAACCGCGCAACAGCTGCGACCTGCTGATAAACCAGGGCGGGTACATCCAGGTCGGAAAACACCGTATCACCCGTATAGCCAGGTCCTTCACCGGTGTACAAACCGGTTTTACGACCAATAAAGGTAACCGTGACATTCGCATGCACCGCCACACCCGCAACAGCCCCGGTGTCGGCTTGCAGGCCACTCGGAATATCCACTGACAGCACTGGCGATGCGGCAGTGTTCAAGCGTTCAACAGCGAGCTGCCAGTCACCGCTTAATGGTCGATCAACACCGGTACCCAGCATGGCATCCACCAGCACGTCAGCCTGCAGCTGCATATCACTGTCAAATGGCACCACCTGCCCACCGGCCGACACATAGTCGTTGTGTGCCGTCAGGGCATCACCCTGCAAGCGACCGGCTTCACCCAGTTGCAACACCTGCACTTGACGGTTGGCGGCCAGCGCAAGACGCGCAACGACAAAACCGTCACCGCCGTTGTTGCCTGTGCCACACAGTACCTGCAGCGAAGCAGCCGCCGGCCAGCGAGCCTGCAGGCATTGCCAACAGGCTGCGCCCGCGCGCGACATCAGGGTATAGCCGGGTATCCCCTGCTCCTCAATCGCCATCCGGTCCAGTTCACGCACCTGTGCGGCGCTGTACAATGCATCCGGCTTTGATGGCTGGCAATTTGATTTCATACAGCGTCCGAACTAGCGTAGGGTGTAAAAGGTCAATGAACAATAACAGCAACATACCGTGAAGCACGCCTGAAAATCCAGTCACAATGAAAACACCCGCGCCCACCCCTGACCCACATCTCGATTACGCCGCGCTCAGCCGGCAGATAAAGGACTGGGGGCAGGAACTCGGTTTCCAGCAGCTTGGCATCACCGACACACAGCTGGATGAGGACGAAGCGTTCCTGATGCAGTGGCTGGCCTCCGGCCATCATGGCAGCATGGACTACATGCAGCGCCATGGCACCCGACGCAGCAGGCCCGCTGAACTGGTTCCCGGTACCGTGCGCGTTATCTCGGTACGCATGGATTACTGGCCGGGAGATGCCCGGGATGCAGACGCCGTGCTGCAGGATGACGCGCTTGCCTACCTGTCACGCTATGCACTCGGCCGCGACTACCACAAGGTAATCCGCAAGCGGCTGCAACAACTGGCCAGCAAAATCGAGGCAGTGGCAGGGCCGTTTGGCTACCGTGCTTTCACCGACAGCGCACCGGTGCTGGAAAAGGCACTGGCCCGGAAAGCCGGCCTGGGCTGGATAGGCAAGCACACCAATCTGATTAACGAACAGGCCGGTTCGTGGTTTTTTCTCGGCGAGCTGTACACCAACCTGCCGCTGGAGCCCGACCAGCCGGCAGAAAATCATTGTGGCAGCTGCCGCTCCTGTATCGACGCCTGCCCGACCGGGGCCATTATTGCACCCTACAAGCTGGACGCCAGGCTGTGCATCTCCTACCTGACCATCGAATTGCGTGACGCCATACCGGAAGCGTTGCGTCCACTGATTGGCAATCGCGTGTATGGCTGCGATGACTGCCAGCTGGTTTGTCCATGGAACCGGTTTTCCAGTGACAGTGGTGAAACCGACTTCGATACCCGTCACGGACTGGATGCCAGCGAACTGCTTCGACTTTTTGCCTGGCAGGAAAGTGATTTCGAGGAAAACACCCGCGGCAGTGCAATACACCGTATCGGTTATGAGTGCTGGCTGCGCAATATCGCAGTCGGCCTGGGTAATGCGCCAACCACAAAGGCCGTGGTCGCGGCACTGCGCCAGCGCGTGTCGCACCCGTCAGAACTGGTACAGGAACATGTTGCGTGGGCACTGCGCCAGCATGCGGGGTAAGGTTCGCGCGAACAATGCGCTCCTACAGCAAACAGACGCACCTGTAGGAGCGGATCATATCCGCGATCCTGCGCGGCAATTATTCTATCGCGCACACGGTGCTCTCCTGCAGCAAGCAGATACGCCGGCAGGAGCAGATCGTATCCGCGATCCTGCACCTTGGTCGGTTTATCGCTGCTGTTTGAGCTTCAACCCCTCGTCATACAGCATGTTTTTCGACAAGCCGCTGATTTTGGCAAGCAGCCCGGCTGCCTGTTTTAATGGCAATTCTGCCAGCATCACGTCCAGCATGCGCAAGGTCTCCGTATCGACAACGCTGCGTTCAGGTAGTACTGCGCCCTGTATCAGCACAACAAATTCACCCTTTTGCTGATCGGCATCCGACTCTACACGCTGCAGCAGTTCATCCAGAGACCCGTGCAACAGGGTTTCAAAGGTCTTGGTCAGTTCACGCGCCACGGTTGCCTCCCGGTCACCACCCAGACACTCGACCATGTCGCGCAGGCTGGCGCAGATGCGATGACTGGATTCATAAACCACCAGCGTGACGGTTACCGCCGCCAGCTCCTGCAGGCGCTGCCGCCGTGCGGCCTGTTTCGAGGGCAGAAACCCTTCAAACAAAAAGCGGTCCGAAGGCAAGCCCGCCACCGACAGCGCAGCAACCAGTGCCGAGGCGCCCGGTACCGGCACGACCCGTACCTGTGCCTCGCGTGCCGCCCTGACCAGATAAAAACCAGGATCACTAATCAAGGGTGTTCCGGCATCCGAGACCAGCGCAATATCCTCGCCTGCGGCCAAATGCCGCAACAGACCGGCTGTAATGTCCCGTTCATTATGTTCATGCAACGCCATCATCCGGGTGCCGATGCCATAGTGCGTCAATAACTTTTTACTGTGCCGGGTATCTTCGGCGGCAATCAACGAAACGCTTCGCAACACCTGCAGCGCACGCGCGGACAGGTCCTGCAAATTGCCGATTGGCGTTGCAACCACGTACAACACCCCCGCCTTTTGTTGTGCACTGTCCATGCGGCAGCATCCTAGCAAATATCATCGCCGAGCGTATCTGTATCAATATGAGAAAAACAACCGGAATACGGATAGACATCAAATCGCGGACACGGTCCGCTCCTACACCAATCGATATACCCATAGGAGCGGACCATGCCCGCGATCACCCCGGCAGAAATTTTATCGTGTAGCAAGTTCACGCTTGCGGCAATAACGACCGTCAAACATAAAGAAAGGGAAAATCTCCCCCTCACAGGTACATATATAAAGGTAGACGTGCTATCGGCTTTTCAGTAGAGTTTCGGCACTTTTACTGAATAATCAGCTGAAAAAGACAGCACCCGTCTCGTGAACAGATTCCAGACCACATTACGCACCCTGCTAACAGCCATCCTGCTCGCCGCCGTCATCTCCGGCTGCAGCAGTGGCGTACGTACCGGCTCCTTCGGCGAAAGCCGCCTGCAAAAACAGGCACAGGCACTGGAAACCAGCGGTAATTACCAGGCTGCCGCACAGCTGTATTTGCAAGCGGCAGCAAAAACCAGCGGTAGCGACCAGCAAGCCCTGCAATTACAGGCGGCAGCCAGCCTGATTCGCGGCGAAGACTATATCGGCGCCACACGCCTGCTGGATGAACTGCCGGCGGCACAGCTCGGCGGCGAAGTACGCCAGCATTACAATATCAACCGGGCTGCCATCGCTATCGTTGACCAGCGTCCTGTACAGGTACTGGCCCTGCTGGACGAGGTTCCTGCCAGCGGTCCGTATGTCGCCGACTACCGACGCCTGCGCGCCGAGGCCTACCTGCAGGAATCTCGTTTTTTTCTTGGCGCCCGCGAACGCGTACTGCTCGACCCGCTGCTCACTGACCAGCAACAACAACTGGAAAACGAGTTTGCTATCTGGGAATCCCTGAACCGCCTCACCGACACCGAACTGCAAACGCTGCGCACCTCACCCCCACCGGACCCCATGAGCGGCTGGATGGAACTGGTAGAACTGACAAGACTCTACATGCAGCAACCGGACGCGCTGGCAGACGTGATACCTCACTGGCAGCAACGCTACCCGAATCACCCTGCCAGCACCCTGTTTTTGCCGGAGCTGTTAAAAAGCATGCGTGCCGCGGGACAGGCACCCGAGCGGCTGGCACTGTTATTACCCTTGAGTGGAAAGCTGGCCGATGCCGCCAGCGCAATCCGTGATGGCGTGTTCGCCGCCTGGTACGATACGCCGGCTGCCAGCAGCCGTCCGTCGATACAGGTGTATGACAGCGGCGCGACCGCAGAAGACACGGTGGCCGCCTACCAGCAGGCCGTCGCAGATGGTGCACAATTTATAATCGGGCCATTGCGCAAGGAATCTGTGCATGCACTGGCCACCCAGCCACAACTTGCAACACCGGTACTGGCACTCAACCAGATTGAAGACACCGCATTGTTCAATACTTCGCTCTACCAGTTTGGACTGGCACCCGAAGACGAGGCACGCGAGGTGGCACGCCTCGCCTGGCGAGAAGGTTTCACCCGCACCATCGCGTTATTGCCAAACAGCGACTGGGGTGAACGTGTCTATGCCGCGTTTGCATCCGAGTGGCAACAGCTCGGTGGCGAGATCCTTGAAGTGGAGCGCTACGACGACAGCCGCACTGACCATGGCAAGCTCATCAGCAGCATGCTGAACCTGGATGACAGCAAGGCCCGACAACAGAAATTGACACGACACCTGGGCACAAATCTGGAGTTTGAACCGCGCCGCCGCCAGGATGTTGACTTTATATTCCTGATCGCCTCCTCCAGGCAGGCACGGCTAATCCGCCCGCAATTGAGATTTTACCGGGCCTCGTCGCTGCCGGTATACACCACCTCGCGGGTCTACAGCGGACAACCGGACGCCGGCAAGGACAGCGACATGAACGGCATCATCTTCTGTGATATGCCCTGGACGCTGGAAAGCGGCGGCAATGCAGACCACCTGCAGCAGAACATCAACACCGCCTGGCCGGCCAACGCCAGCCGCTACCGGCGGTTGTATGCCCTGGGCATTGATGCCTATCGACTAACCCCGTACCTCGGTGAACTGGGCAATAACATGTTTGGCGCCTATCACGGTGTCACGGGCAACCTGTCACTCGGCGCGCGTGGCCATATCAACCGTTCACTGCGCTGCGCCGAATTCAGTCGCGGGCTACCGGTCCTGCTGGAACCAGCCGTTGCCAATGACGCAGACGCACAGGCGACCAGCCTGCCTGCAACAACAACGACACATGGATACACAAACCCGCGGTAAGCAGGCTGAAGACCTCGCCTGTCGCTACCTGCAGGATCGTGGTTTACAGCTGCTACAGCGCAACTACCGCAGCAAGCGCGGAGAAATTGACCTGATACTGCAAGATTCTGACAGCCTGGTATTTGTTGAGGTACGCTATCGGCGTCAACCCGGCTTTGGCTCTGCAGCCGAGAGTGTCGATGCCCGCAAACAGTCAAAACTGGTCGACTGCGCCCGGCATTTTCTGCAATCACATGCTAACACCGCCAACCAGCCGTGTCGTTTTGACGTGATTTCTGTAAACGGTACATCGAACAGCATTGACTGGATACAAAATGCCTTTAGTGCTACGGAGTAAGTAATGAACACCCCGGACCCGATTGCCCGAATAACACAACACTTCAATGACAGTATTGAGGCCAAGCAGCAGTCGCTCGATATACTGGCGCCGGCCATTGCCGCCGCTGCCGCACTCATCTCACGGGCACTCGATCATGGCGGCAAGATACTCAGCTGCGGCAACGGCGGTTCGGCCGGCGATGCGCAACATTTTTCCTCGGAGATGCTGAATCGCTTCGAAATGGAACGTCCCGGGTTGCCCGCGGTCGCATTGACGACGGATTCCTCGACACTGACATCCATCGCCAATGACTATAGCTACAAGCAGATATTTTCAAAGCAGGTGCTGGCACTGGGTAATAGCGGGGATGTATTGCTTGCCATTTCCACCAGCGGCAATTCCGGTAACATCGTCAGTGCTGTCGAAGCCGCGCACGCATGCAACATGGGCGTCGTTACACTCTCTGGCCGAGACGGGGGGAAACTCGCCGGACTGTTGTCTGACTCGGACGTGGAAATTCGCGTGCCGGTGGATTCCACGGCGCGCATCCAGGAAGTACACTTGCTGGCAATTCATTGTCTTTGCGACCTGATTGATCAACACATTGTTTCACAGGAGAAATAACCACATGCATTTTTTCAAAACCCTGCTCGCTATCACTCTCGTTACCACCTTGCTTGGTGGCTGCGCCGCTGTTGTCGTTACCGGCGCAGCAACCGGCGCCAATGCGGTGCACGACCGTCGCACCGTGGGTGCCTTCATTGATGATGAGGGCATAGAGCTGAAAGTCCGTCTTGCCGTTACCGAGGACAAGCAGCTCTACAGCGAGGTGCATGTCAACATCATCAGTGTCAACGGCGTGGTACTGCTGGTCGGCCAGGCACCCACTGAAGAACTGCGCATGAAGATCGTGGATATCACCAAGGGTGTCGAGAAAGTACGCGTGGTACACGACGAGATGACCATCGCCGCACCCAATTCCTATATGACGCGCAGCAGTGACTCGCTGATTACCGCAAAGGTCAAGGGCAGCCTGTTCGGCATCAAGGGACAGGAGGGATTTGACCCGACACGCGTCAAGGTAGTGACAGAGAACGGTATCGTTTACCTGATGGGCATCCTCTACCGCCCGGAGGGAGATGCCGTTGCCCTGAAGGCAAGTCAAGTTTCCGGCGTGCAAAAAGTCGTCAAACTGTTCGAGTATATTGACTAGCCCACCAGCTGCAAGGTAACTGAAATGTCCCGCTTTGTTGTATGTGCACTGTATAAATTTGTCCGCCTGGACAACCACGAGACGCTGCGCGCGCCCCTGCATGACACCCTGCTTGCCAACCAGGTACGCGGTACACTGTTGTTGGCGAGTGAAGGCATCAACGGCACCATCGCTGGCAGCCGGGACGGCATTGATGCCGTCATCGACTGGTTGCATCAGCAACCACAACTGGCAGATGTGACCTGCAAGGAATCATTCACCGACACCCCACCGTTCAAACGCACCAGGGTGAAGCTGAAGAAGGAAATCGTCACCATGGGCGTTGCGGATATCGACCCGACGCACGTTGTGGGAACCTATGTCAATCCGCAACACTGGAATGCACTCATCAGCGATCCCGACGTGCTGCTGATTGACACCCGCAACGACTACGAGGTGCAGGTAGGTACTTTCAGGAACGCCGTCAATCCGGCTACCGGCAGCTTCCGCGAGTTCCCGCACTACGTAAAACAGCAACTGGACCCGGACAAACATAAAAAGGTCGCCATGTTCTGCACCGGCGGTATTCGTTGTGAAAAATCCACCGCGTTTCTGAAGCAACAGGGATTTGAGGAAGTCTTCCATCTCAAGGGCGGCATACTTAAATACCTGGAGGAAGTCCCCGAAGAAGACACACTCTGGGAAGGCGAGTGTTTCGTCTTCGATGAGCGTGTCACGGTGAATCATCGCCTGCAGGAAGGTAAATATGACCAGTGTCATGCCTGCCGCCTGCCTATCACTGATGCCGACAAGGCCAGCGAGAAGTACATGCAGGGCGTCAGCTGTCCGCATTGCTTTGACAAGCTGACTGCAAAACAAAAAGCCCGCTTCCAGGAACGGCAACGACAAATGGAACTGGCACGACAGCGCGGCGAGGCTCACATGGGCGATGACGCCAACGAAACCTCAGCGGCGAACCGCAGTAACAAGCGACAGAAAAAACAACAGCAGGCAACGGCCTCCAGACAGAGCGTCCGGTAAATACTGCACTGCCCTGCTGAAGAACCGGGACCATCCAGCAAAAGGGAATATCCCATCATCAGCCTGGCCTTGACAAGCGACTGGAACCCTGCGAACCAGCTTCAACTGCCGGCATCACAACTGCCTGACGGGTAATAATGGACCAATTAGCCATATCGCTGAATTACAACGATCCGCTCTGGATTGCCATTGCGCTGCTGCTGGGTCTGACCGCAAAACAACTTAACCTGCCGCCACTGGTGGGTTTTCTGGTCGCCGGCTTTCTGCTCAACCTGGGTGGTGCACACGGTGGCGCCTTTCTGGGGGAAATTTCCGATCTTGGCGTTACCCTGCTGTTGTTCACCATTGGCCTGAAACTGAATATCGGTCAGCTGCTGCGCACCGAGGTATGGGGTGTTGCCTCCACTCACATGCTGCTGATTGTTCTCGTCAATGCATTACTTATACTTGGGCTGGCGCAACTCTCACTGCCACTGTTTACCGGGATTGATTTCGCGACAGCGGCGATGGTCGGGTTCGCGCTGAGCTTCTCCAGCACCGTATTCGCCGTCAAGGTACTGGAAGAAAAAGGCGATATGGCTTCACGGCATGGCCGTCTCGCGATCGGCATCCTCATCATGCAGGACATCGCTGCCGTGCTGTTCCTCGCCATCTCTACCGGCAAGCTGCCAACACCGTGGGCGATTGGCCTGCTGCTGCTGATACCGCTGCGTCCGGTAATCTTCGACCTGATGAAACGTGCCGGCCATGACGAACTGCTGATCCTGTTCGGCTTTGTACTGGCGCTGGGTGGTTCCGCCCTGAGTGAGAGCGTCGGCATCAAGGGTGACCTCGGCGCACTGTTGCTCGGGCTGCTGCTGGCAGGGCATCCCAAGAGCAACGAGCTGGCAAAGACGCTGCTTGGCTTTAAGGAACTGTTCCTGATTGGTTTCTTCCTCAGCATCGGGCTAACCGGCCTGCCAACTCCTTCAATCCTGCTGGCAGCGTTAATTCTGCTGGCCGTTCTGCCCTTTAAAGCGGCTTTGTATTTCTGGCTGACTACCCGTTTCAGGGTGCGTGCCCGGACCGCTACCCTGACCTCACTGCATCTTTCCAATTACAGCGAGTTTGGTCTGATCGTTGGCGCCATAGCCGTTGCCAATGGCTGGCTGGCTGATGACTGGCTGGTGCTTATTGCCGTGGCATTGTCTTTCTCGTTTATCCTCGCCGCACCGTTAAACCGGGATGCAGACAGCCTGTTCACCCGTTTCCATGACTTCCTGGTTCGTTTTGAAACCAGCAAGCGGCTCACAGATGACCTGCCGGTTACCTTATCCAATGCAAAAGTGGCTATTATCGGCATGGGCCGTGTTGGCAGCGGCGCCTATGACCACCTTAAATCAGTCTGTGGCGACAACATTATCGGTATTGATTTTGACAACGAGATTGTTGCGCAACAAACACGGGCGGGTCGACGAGTAATCCAGGGCGACGCCACCGACCCGGATTTTTTCAGGCGCGTCGACCGCGTAAACAGCATCATTGAACTGGTGCTGGTGACCATGCCAAACCATACATCCAACCTGGCCGCGGTCCGGCAACTGCAAAATAATGGCTACTCCGGGCAGATTGCAGCCACCGCGAAATATGCCGATGAAGTGGGTGATTTTACCGCACTGGGTATTGAATCCGCCTACAATATCTACGCCGAGGCCGGTTCCGGCTTTGCCGGTCACATTCTGACCCAGATCGACTGTGACGACTGGACAGACAAGCAACAGAAATAGTTGTATGTTTGACAGGTGAGCGTTGTCTCTGGACTGAACCCTGCGAGGTAGCAACCAGCATGAAGAAACTCAAGAACGAGGCCCAGCTACTCAAGGAAGCACTGAGGCTTGGTACAGAATACGGTGAAAAACGCGGCGTGGTGCAATTTGAAGCCACCGACACGCAAAACGAAAGAATCGAATATATCTACAAGCTACTGGTACATGACAAGGTCATCGTAGCGCTTGCCCAGGGCCAGCAAAGCCTGCCGAACATGAAACACAAGCTGTCACTGTGGGCATCCCGTCAGCTACCGGCTGATCATCCCCTGCTGAAGTAAGCTGGATAAATAACATCGATCGCGGACATGGTCCGCTCCTGCAGAAAGCCGGGTGCATAACACCTGTGGCGGAGATGGTCCGCTCCTGCGGACAGCCGGTTGCATAACACCTGTGGCGAATATGATCCGCTCCTGCAGAGAGCGAGCACGGGCGCCTGTAGGAGCGGATCATATCCGCGATAATCCAACGCGACATAGCACAGCAGTTAAATGGCTGCCGCCGCATGTCAGAGCGACCTGTTTTTCCTCAACCCCTTCATCAGCTTGAAACAGACACCTCCTCGGGCAAGCCGTCTTGTCCCCGACTGGAGACAACAAAAAACACTGTAAACACCGCAAAAAATGCATCCTGCAGATTTTCTGTCGCCCGCAAACGACAGACCGGCTCAGTGCAATGAACAACCCACGCACTATCACCTTGTATTCCCCGACAATTCCATTTTTGGCACGACACTTGCTCTACACCTGCTACGCAAGCATTCTGCGTAACAAACAGGGAAATCCAATTATCAAAGGAGTTGATCATGAAAAAATACATTTCGAGTGCAGTATTAACCACCCTCATCAGCACCAGCGTGCTGGCCGAGAACAGCGGCTTTATACCTTTCAATGAACTGGACTCAAACAAGGACAATGGCCTGAGCGCCGCGGAAGCGGGTGCACTACCGGGTATTTCTGAACAGTGGGAAGCCCTTGATATTGATGCCGATGGCAAACTGACACGCGCCGAGTACGCCAGTTACCAGTTGCCGGCGCCCGCCTCAGGTAAGCAAGTAGCCAGGTAACACCCCTCTATCCGTTGTACAGGGAGCACAACGGGGCGTTGCCCCGGTAACGCCAGTCAGACAGGGATGTTCTATGGGGCGGCGGCAGTGATTGCCGTCGCCCCATTTTTCAGGTGCAAACGATCCCGAACACGTCCTGTGATTCAGCTGGCGTCGCTATCAGACCAGACTGCAAACTCATTGCCGCATGGCTCGGTAAAATGAAACCGCCGGCCACCCGGAAACGAAAACACCGGTTTCACTATAACGCCCCCGGCTTGTTCAATCTTGTCCAGTGTTGCCTGCAGATCCTTGCTGTAGAACACCACCAGTGCAGCACCATTAGCCTGCACCGAGCACGATTCAGACTGAAAGAATCCACCGTCAATACCCTGGTTTGAGAAGGCGGCATATTCGGGCCCGAAATCCTGGAATTCCCAACCGAACACTTGTGAAAAGAATGCTTTTGTTGCCGGTAAATTTTTTGCTGGCCACTCGATATAATTTATTTTTTCGTGTTCATTCATGATAATTACCCGGATATGTTGGCAACTCGCTCAGTAATACACTCGCAGGAACCCATTTCAAAGTCGCGACAGATCTTCGGCCGGTTCTCGTAAATGGTACATGCCATGGTGGTTCTATCCAGCGCCGCACACCAACCGTCATCCAGCCGCACCATGCGGCCACCACCCCACGCGTCTGTCTCTATATACGCATCGGGCACACCGGTTTCTGTAATAAGCAGAACCTCCAGACGGCAACAACAGGCTTCACAGTTGGCGCAAGTTACTTTTGTGTCAGGCTGAATTGTGATATCGCTTCGCATGCTTAACAGAGTTCAAACAAAACAACCGTGGTCAGCTCCGATCTCACTTTTTTATTCATCGGAGCATTGGACTATTTTACGATTCCAGCTTTCTCCACGATCCAGGCATTTATCCATTAATACAAAATGCCCAATATAGGGGCTCATAGCGAATATTGCCCCCAGCACAATAAAAGCGGCAGATCCGTTCGTTGATCGTGGAAATGTACGAATTCCTTTAAACAACCCCACTCCGAAACACAACGCGGCCAATGCGAAGCCAAACTGCCCGAGAGCTTGCCGTGACAAGCCCAACGGGTACAGGTTTGGCGGCACTCCAGATATCCAGGCAGTGTAAATCGAACTCTTTAAGCAGAATAAAGACAGCATGATGAATACGCCGAGCACCAACCATCTTGCCAATTGTCTGGAGACAGATAATTTCACCGCATCATTCATATTAATCAGGGACAGACCACGATTAAGCCAAAGTCTCGTTTAACACTCTATC
>Ga0316189_10002810_pt1 | contig 16990 bp, 13 predicted proteins | sample LowCovwburrow_MG_FD_204930 | JGI IMG/M metagenome (GOLD analysis project Ga0316189, IMG submission 204930) | Coastal sediment microbial communities from Maine, United States - Lowes Cove worm burrow | ecosystem: Environmental > Aquatic > Marine > Coastal > Sediment | place: USA: Maine... | reverse complement strand
CGTGGGGTTTGGCGTCGAATACTCACCGAAGTGCTAGCGGACCCACCGCTGGCAAACCCCCACAATCTTCCCTCCCTCCCCGAGGGGAAGTAATACCACCGCTTGCGTACTGAGACTTCAGCGATCTCGACACCAAGGGGTGAGCTAGCCCCAAACAAACCAGCCTGCTACAGCTGGTTACCCACCAAATACGGACCTGCCAGCCCACTACTCTCGAGGGGCTGGCAGCTCCGATTTTCCTTTAAGTTCAGTAGGCGGAGTTAACGTTCACCGGCATGCCAACCCCACTCGTGGCGGAACAGGCAACCCCCCAAGGCTCCCAGCCCCGCCACATTAGTCTCATCCAGATCGCGGCGGAACACACGACCCCTGAAGGCTCCCAGCTCCGCCGCTCTTGGCTTTGGACGCGAAAGCGGCGGGCCTTGGCCCCTGTTGGGCTTTTGGCTCCGCCGCTTTACTTGGACTTGGGTTTGGTTTATTAGAGGATTTGGGAGAGGAAGAGTTTGGTGCGCTCTTCCTGGGGGTTGGTGAAAAAGTGATCTGGCGTGCCCACTTCGACGATTTCGCCGTCGGCCATAAACACGACCCGGTCGGCGACCTCGCGGGCGAAGCCCATCTCGTGGGTGACGACGATCATCGTCATGCCTTCTTGGGCCAGATCCTTCATGGTGTCCAAGACCTCTTTGATCATCTCAGGGTCCAGGGCCGAGGTTGGCTCGTCAAACAACATCACCTTCGGATTCATGGCCAGTGAACGAGCGATAGCCACCCGTTGCTGCTGTCCACCCGACAGCTGACCAGGGAACTTCCGAGCCTGATCGGGGATCTTGACCCGCTCAAGAAGCTCCATCGCTGCATCCTCGGCTTCGGCCTTAGGAACCTTGCGGACCTGGCGAGGGGCAAGAGTGATGTTGTCGAGCACCGTCAAATGAGGGAACAGGTTGAAGCTCTGGAACACCATGCCCGTCTCACGACGGATCTCTTGGATGTTGCGAACATCGTCGGATAGCTCAACGCCATCGACCACAATGCGGCCGGCGTTGTGCTTCTCCAACCGGTTAATGGTGCGGATCAAGGTGGACTTACCAGAGCCTGATGGGCCGATAACCACAACCACTTCCTGATGGCCGACCAACATGTCAATCTTCGTTAGGGCTTGGAAGTCACCGAAGAACTTGTCGACCTGCGACACCTCGATCATTATTTCCCGTTTACCGATGTTTGTTGCATCGGCGTTGACCGTGTTCATCGGATCTCCTCCATCGAACGAGTACTTACTACAGACTTCATCAATAACTGGTTAGGCGGTAAACCGGCTACGTCACTCACCCTGCCCAGAGAAACACATTTGTTGATCATTATCGGATACCAACACCTAGCCGACGTTCGAGTCGCTGACTCTCCTGTGACATCGCGTAGGCAAAGGCCCAGAACCCGAAGGCCACAAAGGTGATCGTCTCTGCGATCGCCCGACCCCTGAACGCCTCCTGGGCATGAACCAGTGACCGGACGTCAAGTAGTTCCGAGATCGACAGAATACTGAGCAGTGATGTGTCCTTGAACAACGATATGAACTGCCCAACCATAGCCGGGATAACAGCTCGCAGGGCTTGTGGCATCACGATGAGGCGGGTAATTTTGGCTTGACTTAGACCGGATGCCATTCCAGCCTCGACTTGACCTTGAGGCACTGCCTGAAGCCCGCCTCGAATAATCTCGGCCACATAGGCGGCCGAGAACAGTGTCATCGCCGCAATGGCCCTGGTGACCAGTGATAGCGGAGAGTCTGTGTTGATAAAGAAACCCAAGAAGAACTGGCCCGCTAGAAGAAACGTAATCAGAGGGGCACCACGGAAAAATTCGATATAGACGACTGACAGCAACCGGACGACCGGCAACGAGGACCGTCGCCCCAATGCCAGCAGCATTCCAAACGGGAAGGCCAGGCCAATAGCCAACACGGTTGCAACCAGGTTGAGTTGCATCCCACCCCAGTCCGACCAGTCAACCCCTCCGGGGTCGAAGGTGCCGTATAACAACGACACGATCAAACCGGCGACCATCATCATCCCCAGGAAAGAGGAATCAATCCGATCGCCCTGGAGGTATTGAACGACACCATACAAGGCGACGAGGCCAAAGATGATGGCCCAACCGGTGGATTGGGTTACCGCCGCGTAGAGGGCGACCAACACACCCAACCCAGCCAGAACGGGCGATATTTTTTCCGCCATGGCCGGGGTGAGCCGGGGTCCGATGGACGAGATTACCGGCACCAGAGTGATGGTGCCAAAGAACCAGGCGAAACCGGCCGTGCCGGTGAGAACTTGAAAGCTGGCCACAATAGCCATCGCCGTCAGCGTCCAACTCAAAGGTCGCAATCCCCGTGGAAGCTTGGCGGCTACCAGCCAGCCGACAAAGGCCAAGCCGATTGTGCCACCGGCAACAAGCCAGGGACCGACTGTCCGAGAGAGACCAAGGAGTACAACGGCCAGCAGCAAAGCGATCGACCAATAAGACCTGACGTAGGGCCGCCATCCTTGCTTCACGGGTTCCTCCCCCGTGTCTTCAGCAACATCACGACCCCGCCCGCGAAGCGTACCGACCACCAAACCCAACCCCAGCCCCATGAGCATGGCTTGGGCGACAATCCGCCACCGTTCCTCGCGAGGAAAGAGACCAACCATAAACAGCTCAAGGTTGACCGAGACAGGGTCCCACTGGCCGGTTACGAATATGAACCGAAGGAGCCGATAGAGGCCAAATAACCCGATCGGGATGATCACCAACGTGATAATGGTGTTCATCGGACCAGGGAAAAGCTTTCTCTTTACCCATTCACCGGGCGTAAGCTTCTCCGAAGGCGGCCCATCGGCCTCTTTGACAACGACGAACCCTTCACCGAAGGTCGATATTGCGTCGGTCATCGGTTCACCTCGTTGGTTGACGGGTTCATGTTTCGACTCACGGTTGAAGAGTGTGGACGTTCATGGACTGCGTGTGAATTCGTGATCATAGACCCTTACCTCGTCACGAGTTGGAATCGACGATTTACGAAGTTCATCAGCACCGAAATCGAGATCGAGAAAGTCAAGTAAATCAGCATCAAGACCACTAGGAACTGAACCGCAGGCTTACCGTTACCGATCGAAGTTTTGATCAAGGCGGTGATATCGGGGTAGCCGACCACGGTAGCCAGCGACGTGTTCTTGGTCAGGTTGAGAAACTGGTTGATGCCGGGAGGTATGGCCACCCTCATAGCCTGGGGCAGAACCACGAAACGGTAACGTTGAAATCCCGACAAGGCCAATGCGTTGGCCGCTTCCGACTGGCCCTTTTGGACCGAAAGGATTGATCCCCGGATGATTTCGGCAATGTGGCTGGCGGTGTAGAGGCCCAAGGCCACAGTAACTGACATGTAGCCAGCGTTGGTAGCAAAGCCACCTTCAATGATACGGCCACTTTCCGACACCGCAGGCCAAGACCACCGATACGGCGCTCCGAGGGCAACAAAGAAGGTGGCGGTGAGAAGTACGAACGCCCCGACCGAGAACAACACACGCCGATGGGGGTCACCAGTGTTGACGTTCACCCGGGTCCGCCATATCCACACCCCAACGGCTATCAGCAATGCCAACGCGGCCAGGATCCAGAAAAGTCCGGTGTTAGTTCCATCAGTAGCAAAAGATGGGATACCCCATCGGTCCTTGGACAAAATGAGGAGGTTTGATTCACTTCCTGGGAGCTTCAGCTGGGTTGGCGGGCTGTTGGGCTGGAAGGCCGGGAAAGGGCCAAAGGTGAAGAGGGCGAAACCGAAGAATGTGATGATCACCAACGGCGGAATGTTACGGAGCGTCTCGACATAGAACTGAGATAGTTTGGAAACCAACCAATTGTCGGACAGTCGACCGATCCCGATCAGAGTTCCCAGGATCACGGCGATGATGATGCCGACACCCGAGGCGAGTGCGGTGTTCTTGATGCCGACCCAGAGCAAGTCGGGAAACACCGGACTACGACCGTCGAAACCAGAATCCCGAACCGAAAAGTTGGCGGGCTGATTTAAGACGCCAAAGTCGGAGCTGATCCCTTGCTCGTCGAGGTTGGTCAGCAGATTGCCGATCAACCATCGACCGGTCAGGTAGGCCGCCACCAGGGCCGCTATCTGTCCTACAACTCGTAAGACCCTGACATCACGCCAAAAAGGCGGTCGGGTCATGGTCACCGTCTGCGCCCGAACTGGCGCTGCGTCCTGTGCTGACATTGGAAGTTGAGACTACATCAGATCACCTAGTCCGTGCACTTCCGACGCGTTGTTGCAACAATGTGACAGGGGAAGGTAGTTAGAAGCCTCTGATTCTTGATGCTGAAACACCAAGAAAGCGCCCGAGAACGAGTCCCGAGCGCTTTCTCAAATACCGCGGTACCTCAGCCAGGTACCAAAGCTATCAAACCGCTGTTAGCGGTAAGGCGGCACGTACATCAGGCCACCTTCGGTCCAGATGTTGTTCGGGCTACCTTCGAGGGAGAGTCCGAGAGCCGGGATGTGAGCGTCGTAGATCTCCTTGTAGTTTCCGACCTGTTCGACGACATTAACGGCAAAGGCGGGATCAAGGTTGAGACCTGGATCGAAACCGTCGGCGCCGACAAAGTTCAGGATGTTTGGATCCTCGTCGCTGTAGCCACCGATGTTGCCGGAATCGAGGCCGAACTCCCAAGCCTGAACAGTAGCCATTACCGACCAGTTGACGGCCTGGGCCCACTCGGTGTCACCATCGGCGACTACCGGACCAAGGGGTTCCTTGGAGAAGATCTCGGCCATGATGAACTGCTCTTCGCCACCGGCTTCCTCAATGGAGGACTTGAAGGCGGCAAGCTGTGAGGCGTCGGATGTCCAAGCCTCGCACTGACCCTCTTCATAGGCTGGCTGCAAAGCGGTGTTGTCTTCGAAGACAACAGGGTTATAAGAAATTCCACGGGCCCCAAGGACAGCGTTGAGGTTCAACTCGGTTGTGGTACCGGAAAGAACACAGATGCTGGCATCGGCCAGGTCATCCAGGTTCGTGAAACCAGTCGAAGCCGGGACCATCATGCCTTGGCCATCGAAGAACGTGGTGAACAAGAAGTTGGCGCCTTCCTGCCCGTCACGAGTGGCAGTCCATGTGGTGTTACGAATAAGTACGTCAACTTCGCCCGACTGAAGGGCGGTGAACCGAGCTTCAGCAGTTAGGGGGATGAACTCGACAGCGTCGGCGTCGCCGAGGACGCCGGCAGCAACTACCCGACAGAAGTCGATGTCGAAGCCGGAGAACTCACCGGCGTCGTCAACGATGCCGAACCCGGGAAGGGTGTCGTTGCCGCCACAATTGAGGGTGCCACGGTCACGAACGGCCTGCAAACGGCCACCGTCCTGGGCAAGGTCTACAGAATCTTCGTCATCGGCTGATGTCTCGTCGTCGCCGTCATCACCGTCGCCGCCGTCGTCGGACTCGGTGCTGTCGTCGTCGCCATCATCGCTGTCGTCGGCCGCATCGCTTCCACCGCAAGCCGCAGCAAGCAAAGTGAGAGCCGCTAGCAGCGCCAGCAAACGCTTTAGGGTCAGGGTCATTTAGTTTCCTCCCGGTAACTGGAGGCCCGCCAAATCTCAACAGACGCTCCACTAACAATCGAGCGAGTATTGCACGGTTAGGGCAGCACTTATGGGTCAGAGGCCAAAGCGTTAGTTGAGTGTCAAGAAGATGTCATATTTGGCCGGGCAATCCGACGGCATGGAATGGAAGAACTATCTGCCATTACCCAAGAAGCAGTGCACTTGCCTGGCTGACATCTCGTTGAAGCTGAGCGATGAGGGCTTCGATGCCATCAAATCGCTGTTCGGCCCGTAGCCGTTGAACCAACTCGACTTCGGCCAACTCGCCATAGAGATCATCATTGAAGTCAATCAGGTGAGCCTCGACCACCGAATGCTCGGCTCCTTGCACGAAGGTTGGCCGCTTACCGATGTTGATAGCCGCTGGGTGACGACTTCGGTCAGGCCGCAGGTACCAGCCGGCGTAGACCCCATCGCCGGGCATGATGAGCTGGTTCGGTACAGCCACGTTGGCGGTCGGAAAGCCGATGGTTCGACCCCGCTGATCGCCTTTCACCACGAGACCCTTGACGGTGTGAGTTCGACCGAGCATCTCAGCTGCATCGTCCACTCGACCTTCGGAAACCGCTAGCCGAATAAGTGTGGAGGAGACCGGCGAAAGCCCGGTTTGGGAAAACAAGTTGATGCCTTCAACTTCGAATCCATGATCAGCTCCAACGGCTTCGAGCAACTCAATACTACCGCCGCGGTTCTTTCCGAAGTGGAAATCACCACCTACGACGATGACTTTGGCATCGAGCGCCCGTACCAGAACCGAATCTACGAACTCATCGGCAGTCTCGTTGGCCCTGGTCTGATCAAAAGGGACAACTACGGTGGCATCGACACCCAACGATTCGAGCAACCCAAGTTTCTGGTCAATATCGGTGAGGAGTTTCGGTGCAGAATCAGGCCGTAATACCTGCGCCGGGTGAGGCTCGAAAGTCACGACGGCGACCGGCAATCCGATCCGTTCGCCCCAGGCTTGTGCCGACCGGATGACAGCCTGATGTCCGAGATGCACACCATCGAAGAAGCCAATGGTGACAACGTGACCACCGGGGGGTGGTGTGAGACCATTCGTTTGCCGAATTACATCCACGACATTCAGACCTTACTTACTGGTGCCCGTTGCGCTGCTCAGAACTTTGACGGGACGCAGTTCGCGGTCACGGACTTCATAGATTGCTAGCAAGTCGCCTGACGGCCCTTTCACCGCTACCTTCCCTTGACCCCCACCGGCGGGCATCGAGCGGCCATTGGCCACGTGGATCGCCACCTCTTGTTCAACTTGGACAACAGGCATACCTCGAACGAGCTCATCGACGGGGAGAAGCTTTACCTTTTGGATCGGCGCCTCGGCGTCATTACTGAGGGTTTCAGAAGAATCCGTTGCAGTAGATTCATTCCGTGGTGCCCTGGGTGGCAGCGTGGTGGCGTCATCAAGGGTGAACGGACCAACCGCAGTGCGTCGGAGCCGGCACAGGTGAGCTCCCCCACCCAAAGCATGACCCAAATCAGCGGCCAAGGTTCGGATATAAGTGCCGGACGAACATTCGACAACAACCTCGTATACAAGGCGATCGTCGGTGGGGGTGACCTCAAAGCGGTGAACGGTCACGGGACGAGGCTTACGCTCGACTTCGGTTCCTTCTCGCGCTAGTTCATGAAGGCGTCGGCCATCAACCTTCACCGCTGAAACCATGGGTGGAATCTGTTCGATATCGCCTACGAACTGCTTTGCCGCCTCGATCGCCTCGGCCGGTTCAAAGTTCATCTCGTGGCGAGCCGTCACTTCACCAGCGGCATCAAGCGTCGAGGTTTCAGTGCCGAAGCAAATCCGGCCGTGGTAGATCTTGTCCGACCCGGTAACGAACTGAAGCAGTTTCGTGCCCGAGCCAACTCCGAGTACTAAGACTCCGGTTGCGTCAGGGTCTAGTGTGCCGGCATGGCCAACTTTGCGAGTGCCTAAAGCCCGCCGCACATCGTCGACCACATCATGGCTCGTACAACCGGCCGGTTTGTCGATTACGACACAGCCCGACACTCCGGAGTCCGGACGGCGACGGCGGCCCCCTCCCCTGCGGCTCATGATTGGCCCTCGGAGTTTGAGGGCGGTTCGATGTCGACCACTCCTGTGCCTAAGGCATTTCCCTCAACATCCACAGCAGCCAAGTTCTGATCGGCCTCGCCGTCACCGTTCTCGACATCCAGCGATGCCAGAACGTGCTCGATTCTGGCCCCGGCACGGACGCCTGGATCGAAGTCGAAAACCACATGAGGAGTTCGCCGAAGTCGAGTCTGGCGGGCGATTTCGGCCTGAACAGCTTTGCGATAGGTGGCAAGCGTTTCAAGAATCCGGCTGTCGGCTTCTGGATCACCGGTGCCGCTCTCCACCTCAAACTCAAGGCTCGAGACATACACCACAGCCTTGCCCAATTCGGCGTCAACCTCAACACCGGTGACGGTGACCAAACCCAGATCAGGCTCGTCGACCGTCGAGAGAAAGTCAGCGGCAATCTGCAAGATCAGCGAGTTAAGCCTTGCGGTGCGCGGGTAATGACGCTTTGTCGGGGGTCGTGACCGACGACGATCATCGCCTTTGCGGTTTGGTCTCTTACGAGCCATTAGTCAGTCCTCTTCCCACCATGAGCGAGACATTTCCAGCACCTCGATATCAGCCCTCGCCCACACATATCGCTCGACTTCGTCCATCGTCTGTTCAAGTTGGGTAACTGATTCGCCAACGACGGACACGCCAAGAGCGGTGCGTTGCCATTTATCTTGAAAGTCGATCTCGGCCGCGCCGGTGCCCGTGAGACGATCGATGTGTCGAACCATTGGGGTCACCAACGATCGCTTCTGCTTCAACGACTGAGCGACAGGCAGATGTAAGTCGGCCCTGAGTATGAGAACCCTCATGTGATGCGTTGTCCGGGACTAATCGCGGGGGATTTCCCGCTCCTCGTAGGTCTCGATAATGTCGCCACCTTTGAGGTCCTGGAAATCGGAGAGTCCGATACCACACTCGAAGCCAAAGGTGACCTCTCGGACATCTTCCTTGAAGCGCCGCAGCGACTGGACCGTACCGTTCCAAATCACGACGCCATCCCGCAGGAAGCGAACCTTGGAATCGCGAGTGATGACGCCGTTGGTAACCATACAGCCGGCCACAGCACCGATCTTGGGCACTCGGAACACTTCACGAACCTGAGCGTCACCGGTGACAATTTCTTCAATCTCGGCTTCGAGCAAGCCGAGCATAGCGTTTTCGATGTCTTCCAGGAGCTTGTAGATGATTTCGTAGGTTCGAACCTCGACCTTTTCCTGATCGGCCAGTTCCCGGGCCTTGCGATCGGGACGAACGTTGAAACCAAGGATCGTGGCGTTGGACGCCGCAGCAAGTTGAACGTCGTTCTCAGTGATTCCGCCGACACCCCGAAGGACGAAAGCCAGCTTCACTTCATCGCGTTCAAGCTTCTTGAGGCTGTCGCTAACGGCTTCGAGAGAACCATTAACGTCGGCCTTGATAATCAGATTCAAGGTGGCAGCTTCGCCGGCCTGGATCTGCTTGAAGATGTCTTCTAGCTTGGCGCCGCCGCTGGTGGCGGATGCGTCGCGGCCAAGGCTGGCCAGGCGCTGCCAATGCTCCCTAGTGTCGGCAACCTTGGTGGCCACCTTCTCGCTGGGAGCGACGGTGAAGATGTCTCCTGCTTCGGCAACGTCGTTCAGACCTAGCACCTGGACGGGTGTCGAAGGACCAGCCGATTTAACGATTTCGCCACTGTCATTGATCAGGGCACGAACACGGCCCCATGCAGCACCCGAAACCAGCGGGTCGCCGACATTTAGCGTGCCTTGCTCGACCAGCACGGTGGCAACCGGGCCACGGCCAATATCGAGATGCGACTCGAGAACAACACCGGTAGCCCTGCCCTCGGGAGTGGAGCGAAGATCTTCCAGCTCGGCGATCAACAAGAGGCTGTCGATGAGATCCTCTATGCCATCACCAGTCATGGCCGAGACCGGCACCATGACCGTGTCACCGCCCCAAGACTCGGGAATCAGGTTGCGCTCGGCCAGTTGGTTCATCACCCGTTGGGGATCTGCGCCTTCCCGATCGGTTTTGTTGATAGCTACCACGATTGGGACTTCGGCCGCTCGGGCGTGATCGAGAGCTTCAAGGGTTTGAGGCATGACACCATCATCGGCGGCAACGACGAGCACGGCGATGTCGGTGGCGTTGGCGCCGCGGGCGCGCATGGCGGTGAACGCCTCGTGGCCCGGGGTATCGAGGAAGGTGATGGCGTTGCCCAGACGGTCGATCCGATAAGCACCGATGTGCTGGGTGATGCCGCCGGCTTCACCCTCGACCACGTTGGCCGAACGGATGCGATCGAGCAGTAGCGTCTTGCCGTGATCAACGTGACCCATGACAGTGATAACAGGTGGCCGCAAGGGCCATTCATCACGGGTCTTGTCGTCGACTTCGGCCTCGGTATCAAGCAGCTTGAGGAGTTCGACTTCCTGCTCTTCACCGGGGTCGACCAGTTTGATCTCGGCGCCGATGTCCTCGGCGAAGAGATCAATCATTTCGTCGGTCAGTGATTGGGTTGCGGTAACCATTTCACCATTGGTGAGCAGGAACCTGACAACGTCGGCTGCGGTGCGATTGAGCCTGGGCCCGAGATCTTGAGCAGTGGAAGCTCGCTCTATAACGATGGTCCCGTCTGGGACGGGGGCATTGTCGGCCGAATACGTCGGCACGTCCATCGGTGTGAGTTCTTCCATGTTGCGTCGACGACGCCGAGTCCGGCGAGGACGCCGGTTGTTCGGGCCACCACGCCCTGGAGGACCACCACGTCCTGGAGGACCACCACGGTTGGGAGGGCCGGAACGGCTGGGGGTACTTGATGGGGAACCTGAACGGAATCCACCGCCATCACCGCCACCGGGGCGACCACCGCCGCCACTACGACCGCCACCACCGCCGCCGCCCGAGCTGGGTCGACCGCCGCCGGGTGGAGGTGGGATTGGCTTGCCACCACGGCCACGAGGTGGGCCGGGAGGAGGTGGGATTGGCTTTCCAGAAAGATTCCGGGGTGGGCCCGCAGGAGGAGTCGGCATGGCGGGTGTGGCTTTAGCCTTGCCGCCAGCGCCCTTCCCGGCCTTGGCTTTCCCTGAAGACTTAGTATCAGCAGGAGCGGGAGCCGACGGGGCTTCAGCTTGCGCCGCTGGATTTTCAGCCACGACTAGCTCACTCGGAGCGCTAGGAGCTGGAGCGGTGACCGGGGCCGGAGGGGCCGTCTCAGCCACTGGGGCTGGAGCTACAGGGGCAGCCGGTTGAGCGGGAGCCGGAGGTGCTACTTCCGCCGCAGGGGCTGGTGCTGGTGCTGGTGCTGGTGCTGGTGGGGCCGGTGTCGGTGCTGCCTCGGCCGCAGCAGGGGCAGGGGCAGGAGCAGGAACAGGAGCCTGACGGACAGGCATACCCGAAGGTTCAGCAGCCTGACGAATTGTGGGAGGGGGCGGCGGGATCGGACGTCCGGCGCCTGATGAGACGAACGGCTTCGCAACCGGCCGACCGGGGGCAGGCGGCGTCGGTGATGGAGCGGGATCGATCGGCAGAGCAGCAGCCGGCGGTGCTGACCGCTGAGGCTCGGCTGCCTTGTGTTGTGGCGGGTTCTTTGTCGAGATAACAGGACTCGAGCCGTTGTCGCTCTTGGCAGGCGAAGACGCATCGTCCGCTTCCGCTGGGGCCTTCACTAGGCCTTCTCTGTGAGCTTTACGCCGGACGCGATCCGCTTGGGGCTCAACGATACTAGAAGAATGACTCTTGACGCCGATACCGAGACCAACACAGAGGTCAATAACCTCTTTGTTGGACATACCCATTTCACGAGCTAGTTCGTAGACGCGGACTTTCGAAGGCACTTAGTATTCCACCCTTGCAGGGATTGAGGCCGCATGGTATGCGACTAGGCCAGATTCAAGCCTACCGCCCGCAGCACAAAGAACATGCGCAGACCGCTAACCATGTGACGTTAGCACGCCTAGGCCGGCAACCGGGTACGGACAGCTTCCAACGATATCGGATCAACAGACGCCCGCAATGCCCAAGACCAACGTTGCACAGACTTCACTGCGTCGAAACACTCTCGACTCGTTGAACGGCACAGCCATGCGCCCCGACCGGGGCCCGTTCGTGAAATCACCAACTCACCAACAGATGTAACGGTGAGCCGAAAGAGCATTGGCTGAGGAAACTTGTTCCTACAGCCAATGCAGGTACGGATTGGCTCAGCCACCTACCGGCTGATCTTCCTCGGCAGCTTCTTCAGCTACATCCGGGTCCTCTTCAGTTGAATCGCCAACAGCAGAGTCCTCGTTCGAATCAGACTCGACGACAACCTCGTCCTCAGAATCAGAATCAGAGTCGTCCGAATCGTCATTCGAATCAGACTCGACGACAGCCTCGTCCTCAGAATCAGAATCAGAATCCTCGGAGCGAGAATCAACAGCCTCTTCAGAATCAGATTCGTCCGAGTCAACAGCCTCGGTGTCGACTGGCGCTTCAGCTTCAGCGCCGTCGGCAGATTCCTCGGATGTGACCTCGTCGGAGTCGGCGTCGCCATCTTCACCTTCGGAAGTGGCCCTGTTCCACTCTTCGAGGGTGATAGCCGGACTACCGTCGGCCGGCTGCCACATCTGTTCACCGGTTTCCTCGTTGACGATCCACTCGCCATCGGCCCAGTCTTCGCCACCATATTCCTGGCTGTATTCCTCGGCTTGGCGAGCTTCCTCTTGGAGCTGGCTCTCGCTCTTGATGTCGATTCGCCAACCAGTAAGGCGGTGGGCCAGTCGAGCGTTTTGGCCCTCTTTGCCGATCGCCAACGACAACTGGAAGTCGGGAACGATGACCTCGGCTGTGCCGGTGTCGAAATCGATCCGAACCTCTTTCACCTTGGCTGGTGAAAGCGCTTTGGCGACGAACTCATAGGGATCTTCGCTGAAGGGGATGATGTCTACCTTTTCCCCGTTCAGTTCGTTGACCACCATACGAACCCGCGATCCACGGGCGCCCACGCAGGCGCCTACCGGGTCGACGTTCTGGTCGTTTGACCACACCGAGATCTTGGTGCGATGCCCCGGTTCCCGGGCGCAAGCCTTAATCTCGACAATTCCGTCGGCGATCTCGGGTACTTCAAGCTCGAACAACCGCCGGATCAAGCCGGGGTGGGTTCGGCTGACGACAATCTGAGGACCCTTGGCGGTGCGGCGAACTTCGACAATGTAGGCCTTGATTCGGTTGCCGTTCTCGCTTCGAGGTCCGGAAGAAACCTGCTCGGCCTGAGGCAGAAGTGCCTCAACCCGGCCGAGGTCAAGCAGCGTGTAGCGAGAGTCGGTTTGTTGGACGATACCGGTGACGATGTCGCCCTCCCGGCCCGCGTATTCCTCGTATTTCTGCTCGCGCTCGACCTCGCGAATACCTTGAGTCAGGATTTGTTTCGTGGTTTGCGCCGCGATCCGCCCGAATGTGTCGGGGGTGACATCAAGCTCAGGCCCGATCGGCTCGCCGTCCTCGTCCAGTTCTTGAGCGAACACCCGAATGTTGAACGTCGCCGGGTCGATGGTGACCCAGGAGTACTCGAAGGAGTCGGGCATACGCTTGTAAGCAGACTCGAGGGCGTTGGCCATGATGCCAAACAGCTTGTCAATAGAAATGCCGCGGTCTTCGGCCAGCGCTTGAAGCGCTTCGGTCATCTCATTGCTCATCGGTTACCTCTTGTTTTGCCGTCTGCTTGGTTGTTTGCCCGGCGCCGTTTCCGGACGTGTTCCGGTTCGAATTCGTCGAACGGTTCGAACTCTTGGCTTTGTTTGTGCCCTTGGATTTGTTCGTCTGCTGTTTGGCGCCCTTTGGACCTTTGCCTTTGCCGTTACCTTTTCCAGGCTTAGGGGATGGCCCCCACTCGAAAACGGTCCGTGCCGTGGCTATGTCGAACAGCGACACCTGATGTTCTTTGGGGCCCGCTAGATCAACGCCATCAACCTGGTTTGCAGTGACGGTCACTACGTCATCGTCGACTACGGTCAACTTGCCTTTGATTCGACGGGGCTCACGATCGGGATTCAACTTGATCGTGATGGTCTCTCCCACGGCTCGACGGAAGTGACCGGACTTTTTCAGTGCCCTTTCCAATCCAGGGCTCGACACTTCGAGGGTGTAACGGCCGGGAACCGGATCGTGCTGGTCGAGCAGCGGTGACACCGTGCGATTGACTTCAGCCAACTGTGCAGTAGTGACCCCGGCTTCAGCATCGATCGTCAGGCGGAGCAAACCACCGGTGTATTCGGTCTCAAGAAGTTCGACGCCTAGCGTCGCAACAATTGGACCCAGTAGGTCTTGAACCTCATCTGACACGCTCACTGTTTCACCTCCGAGGGGTTTGCGCCTTCCTTGCAATCTGAATGCCATGTTGGGTCTCTGGGAGCAAGCCAGGACCGATAACAAAGGCGTGGGCTTTTGGCCCACGCCTTTCAGCATGACTTTACGATATCGGGTCAACCCGCCAATGGTGGCTCGCGGTCGCTCACGACTCCCTTGTCGACGATGCAGTGGGGCAAGTCACGGCTCAATCGTTAGGGAGAAAATCCCGGGCTCATTGGTGTTGGAGTCGGTGAGGTAGAACAGGGCCAAGTCGGCTTGACCGTCGCTATCGTCCACCGTTTCGAAACGAATTCGAAACTGGATCGAATGGGCTGCCTTTGGTGTGGAGCACATCAGAAGCCAAGACGGCGGTAGACGCCGACGTCAATCCCTCAGGCAGGTCGAAGTTTAGCCAAACCTGGATGCCTTCTCCGTCGGGAAAGGCGGAATGCAGATTGTCACCAAGAAACAGACCCGTTCCGCTTCCGGCAAACCCCCGAGGTGTATGACCCTCAGTTCCGTCACCATTGATTGCACTGAGATCCTCGACCTCGAAGGCGTCACCGAATTGATCGAAATCCAGCCGTGGCGAAGTGAGCGCGTTCGCCTACCCTCGCAGGCCCTTACGCATCAGTTCGACGACCTGCTCGGAATGGTTGGCGTCTTCGCCGATTTCGTTGAGGTTTCGGACTCGGTCTTCCTCGGCTGCGGCCCGAGCCGCCGAGCGGGTCGATTTGGCCTTCTCCATGGCGAACTCGACCCCTTCGGCGTGAATCAGCTCAGCCCATTCAACCAGGGTGTCGACCATCTCATCTTCAGGCACAACAGCCACATTTGTGCCTTTGATGAACAGGTGGCCTCGTTTGTTGCCGGCGGCAATGCCGATATCGGCATCTCGGGCTTCGCCCGGTCCATTGACGACACAGCCCATCACCGCAACTTGAAGTGGTAGCTTCCGATCGGCCAAGGCATCTTGTGCGTCTTGTGCGACCTTGTACACATCAATCTCAGCCCGGCCACATGATGGGCAGGCGATCAGATCGACATTCTTGCGTTCCCTCAAACCCATCGACTCGAGCAGCTGGCGGCCGATTCGGGCCTCGTCTACCGGGTCGGAGGTGAGTGAGTAGCGGATGGTGTCGCCAATACCCTCGGCCAGGAGGGTGGCAATACCGGCGGTGGCCTTGACGATCCCACCAGGGGGAGGCCCGGCTTCGGTTACGCCTAGATGAAGTGGATGGTCGGTGGCGTCGGCCAGCTGCCGGTAGGCCTCGATCATCAGCGGCACGTTGGATGCTTTGACCGAAATCTTGATCATGTCAAAGTCGACTTCAGTGAAATAGGCGATCTCTTGGAGCGCCGATTCAACCATCGCTTCCGGTGTGACCTTGCCACCGTATGCCTCGTAGAGTTTCGGGTCGAGGCTCCCGCCGTTGACCCCAATTCGGATGGGCACGCCACGATCTTTGGCTTCAGCTGCAACGGCTTTGATGTGTTCCGGTTTGCGAATGTTCCCTGGGTTCAGCCGAAGACAGTGAACGCCAGCTTCCAACGCCTCCAGCGCCCGACGATACTGATGATGGATATCGGCCACGATCGGCACTGGGCTCCGAGGCACGATTCGAGCCAAGCCCTCGGCCGCCTCAGGCTCATTGCAGGTACATCGAACGATGTCGGCCCCGGCACCGGCTAACTGGTAGATCTGGGCCAGAGTGGCATCGACGTCAGCCGTTTTGGTAGTAGTCATCGACTGGACGGTGATGGGAGCTCCCCCGCCAACCGCCACGTCGCCAACCATTACCTGTCGGGTTGAACGCCGCTCAAACGATGACGAAGTGAAATCCACTCTCAGAAGGTTAGTGCGAGGCTAACGAATCTGGCCCACGATTGAGAGTTTGCCCCTAACCAATTGGGCGAAACAGGTCGAGCCAAACAGTGGTGACCATCAAGAACATGAGCACGAACACCACCGCCCAAGTCAGCGGTAGAAGTTTGGCAACATCCATCTCGTGGCGCTTGCCCCCGATGGAGCGGATCCGCTCATAAATGGCAACTGCTGCATGCCCACCATCCAGCGGCGGGAATGGAAGCAGGTTGAACACACCAACGAAAATATTGATTACCGCCAGCATAAAGATCGGTACGGTCCAATCGAATTGCGGCGAGCCGGCAAAGCGGACGGCCCCGATCATCGAGATCGGGCGATTCGCTGCCTCAGCGGAATCAAGAGATACGTCTTCAGAACCATCGAGCACCAACGATCCGAGATTCAACAACGTGCTGGGCGACAGGAACCCCGGAAGCACCTTGAGCGTTTGCCACATGGCCGATCCAAAATCTTGAACCCCTACCAATGGGCTAAGGCGATCCTTCTCAAAGGCCGGAGCCACACCCAAGAACCCTAGGGTTTGGCCATCGGTTGTCGGCCGGGCGGCCAGTGTGGTGACAACTTCACTCTCAACCCCTTCGCTGAGGACGGTCAGCGTTACGTCTTCGTCTGGTTTATCCCCAAGCTCGGCCTGGAGATCACGGAAGTCGGTGGTATCAACTCCGTTCACGGCGACGACGGTGTCTCCGGGTTGAAGCCCGGCGGTAACAGCCGGTGTTTCGCCGGTTTCAAGCATCGAGATCTCGCTGATCGACCACTGGGCGGGATTGTCCACCCCGATAACCGACGACAGAACAATAAACAGGATCAGGGCCTGGATGAAGTGCATGAGCGAGCCGGCCGTGATAACCAACATCCGGCGAGGAAAGCTCTTGTTCTTGTAGGCCCGATCTTCGTCAGCGGGATCGTAGGGATCAAGATTGTTCATCCCGACAATTCGTACGAAGGCACCAATGGGCAACGCTCGCAGACCGTATTCGGTTTCACCTCGACGGAACGAGAAGATTCGGGGACCCATAAACATGAAAAACTGGGTGGCTTTCATTCA
>Ga0316189_10002809_pt1 | contig 16990 bp, 17 predicted proteins | sample LowCovwburrow_MG_FD_204930 | JGI IMG/M metagenome (GOLD analysis project Ga0316189, IMG submission 204930) | Coastal sediment microbial communities from Maine, United States - Lowes Cove worm burrow | ecosystem: Environmental > Aquatic > Marine > Coastal > Sediment | place: USA: Maine... | reverse complement strand
GCACTAAAATACATCAAAAAACCATAAAGCGTTTTCATGAATGCTGGGTGCCAGACAATCTTGGAGACCTTAATCTCAGTGGAATCCTTGGTCATACTCATATGCATGAAATGCCAATAAAATATATTGGACCTTTGAGTAGGTTTTCAAAAAAAGACAGCGTTATTACCAACGATGTGATGGTATTATTATCTGGTCCAGAACCGCAACGAGCGTTTTTAGAAACTAAGCTTTTAAACGAATTTAAAAACTATAGCGGGAAAGTGATTTTTATAAAAGGTGTTATTGAAGACAAGCAGCATATCACATTAGAAAAGAATATACGGATTTATAATTTCATGACTTCGGAAGAATTAGATCGCACTATAAATGAAAGCAATCTCATTGTAGCGCGTTCTGGTTATACCACGATTATGGATTTGACAAAACTGAGTAAAAATGCTTTTTTAATTCCTACTCCTGGCCAGTTTGAGCAGGAATATTTAGCGAAACGATTAACCAATCTCGGTTATGCACCGAGCTGTAAACAAAAGGATTTCACAATTGATAAACTCAGTGAATTATCTGATTATAAAGGATTAAGCGCCATGGATTACGAAGTTAACTACAACAAACTATTTAGCCTTTTCAAGGGTAAATGAAAATTCACTTCCAACACCTAAATCACTTTCTACATAAATCTTTTCGTCATGTGCTTCAATGATATGTTTCACGATTGAAAGCCCGAGTCCAGAACCACCTTCCTTACGAGAACCACTTTTATCTACTCTATAAAAACGTTCAAACAGTCGAGGTAGATTCGCTTTTAATATCCCTTCACCATTATCGGTCACTCTTACAATGACTTTATTTTTAATAAGGTTTTCTATGCTAATTTCGGTAGTTCCGTTTTCTTCTCCGTATTTTACGGAATTAACAATAAGGTTTGTAAGCACTTGTTGGATGCGTTCTTTATCGGCAAAAACCATGATAGGATGATTATATTCCATGTCAAAAATCAAGGATATTTTCTTCTTGGCAGCTTTCATTTCTAAAAGATCAAAAACACTTTCTACCAATTCAACGATATCAAAAGTTTCAATATTTAGTTCCAAATCACCTACCTCTAATTTGGTAATCATATCCAAATCTCTTACAATATATATCAGGCGATCTAATCCTTTGCTAGCTCTATTGAGATATTTTTCGCTCACTTTTTTGTCATTTATTGCGCCATCCATCAAGGTTAATAAATAGCCTTGAACAGTAAACAACGGTGTTTTTAATTCGTGTGATACATTACCTAAAAACTCCTTGCGGTATTCCTCTCTTACTTTGAGTGTTTCTATTTCGAGCTTTTTGTCTCTGGCGTATTTATCAATTTCCTCTGTAAGCGTAGCCATATCTGTTGTTATGGGTTGCTTACGCAAAGAACTTGACTCTAAAAGGGTGAGGTCATCGTAGATTTTTTTTACACGTCTGTAGATAAATCGCTCAACTCTATATTGGATAACTATGAATGATAAGATATACGTAAAAACAGCAAATGTAATTAAGTAGAGAACATCTACTGAATGCAATAAATACAAAAAAACACTCGATAAGAGCGTTAAAAAAATCGTGATGTACAATGACGTTCTGAAAGCGAATCTGTACGTTTTTTTTATTTTATTTTGCATCAATCTACAAACTTATACCCAACACCTTTAACCGTTTTAAACTTGTCGTCTCCAATTTTTTCTCTGAGTTTTCTGATGTGCACATCAATAGTACGACCACCAACAACAACTTCATTTCCCCAAACTTTATCGAGTATTTCTTCGCGTTTAAAAACTTTATTAGGTTTTGTTGCTAACAAAGATAGCAATTCAAACTCTTTTCGTGGTAAAACAAGTTCTTCCCCTTTAATGGTAATTTTATATTCTTCTCTATTAATGGTTAAGTTTCCAATTCTTAAAACATCATCAGTTTTATCTTCGTCTTTTAATCGTCTCAATAATGCTTTTACTTTACTCACCAAAACTTTAGGTTTTATCGGTTTGGTGATATAATCATCTGCGCCAGCATCAAAACCTGCCATTTGCGAATAATCTTCTCCTCTTGCAGTTAAAAATGTAATGATTGTATCTCTTAAATCTGGATTTTTTCTAATCTGTTCACAGGTTTCAATACCATCCATTTCTGGCATCATGACATCGAGAACTATAAGTTGTGGCTTTTCTTTTTTTGCTTTTTTTATAGCTTGCAAACCGTTTTCGGCAGTAATGATTTGGTAGCCTTCATTAGAAAGATTATAACCTACAATTTCTAAAATATCAGGTTCATCATCAACTAAAAGTATTTTAATGTCTCTTTTTTTCATGTGTTTATATCTATTGTTCTTTAACGGTCAAATTCTGTTCGCAATTAATCATTTACTAAAATAACAAAGCTATTTAAGATGCCCGTTTTATAACTTAAATCTGAAAAACTTCCTGTTGTAAAGATAGGATTAATAACAAAAATTTACACCTACAAGCTGATTAATAACATTAAGTTAACCTAAGCAACTATCTTTAAAATCATTTCAAGTGATTCTCTAACAGGTGTTATTATAATGTAAATTACCTTTTTTTTGACCAAAACATAGCTGATAACGGCAAAAACTGAGTATATTTGAATGCTTATTTTTTAAAAATTTAAAACTAAATAATTATGAAAAAACTTTACTTTTTATGTTTAACTGCTTTAATTGGTTTGACTTCGTTTGGTCAAACAACCTTATATCAAGAAAGCTTTGAGACAAACACAAACGGAACTAATTACACCACTTCTGTAGCCGAGTTTACAGATGGTTTTGGAGATTTCTTTTTGAGAACCGATGGTTCTGACATTTCAACATCTTACGAAGTTAATGGTGTTGATGGACTTTTTATATTCGCAGGGCAAGATTTAGATGGTGAAGGTGCAACCTTACCACTATCTCTTTCAACAATTTCTATTGATGTGACTGGATTGTCCGATGTTGATTTCGCGATTTTATTGGCGGAAGATGACGATGGTACCAACCAAGATTGGGATGATACTGATTATGTACATATTACTTATTCCTTAGATGGTGGCGCAGATCAAAACTTACTATGGATTGAAAGTGAAGCTGCTGGATCTAACAGCATTCCAAGAATAGACACTGATTTTGATGGCACTGGTGATGGTGCTGAAATCACGTCTATCTTTGCAGAATTTGTAGAAAACATTGTACTTTCTGGAAACACTAGCATTACTTTTAGAATAGAAATGAATCTAAATTCTGGTGATGAAGATCTTGCCTTTGATAACATAAGAGTTGTTGATGGTTTTGTTGCCTCACCTAGTATAGCTATTACATCGCCTTCTAACGGGCAAGAATTTGCTCCTGGAACTGCATCTGTAGATATCGAATGGTCAACGGCTAACTTAAGTGGTGGTGAGAGTGTTGATATCACTGTTAATGGTTCAACAACGACTAACGTAACAAGTCCGTTTCCAGTTCCAACTGCAGATGGTCAATCATATGATATTACTATCGAACTTGTTAATGGTGGTTTAATTGATTCTGATATGGTGTCTTTCAGTGTACTTGCATCAAATACGGTGGCAACAATCGCTGAATTAAGAGCTGGTACTATCAGTCAAGCTTATGAATTAACTGGTGAAGCTATTATCTCATACATCGTAACAGATAGTAATAGAAATCAAAAATATATTCAAGATGCTACAGGTGGTATCTTAATTGATGATCCAGCAGGTACGTTAGCTGCTGCATTAAATATTGGTGATGGTATCACTGGACTTCAAGGACAATTAGGAGAGTTTAATGGTGTCTTACAGTTTGTTCCAGTCGCTGATGTCGCAGGTTCTTCTTCGACAGGTAATACAATTACTCCAGAAGTTGTTACTGTAGCTCAATTTTTAGCTGCTGGAGAAACTTACGAAAGTGAGTTAATCCAAATCACAAATATAACTTTTGAAGATACTGGTTTATTTGCAGACTTTATGAATTATAACATTACTGATGCTACTAATGGTACTGATGTTACTATTGCTAGAGTTTCTTTTGGTGATGAGGACTTAATTGGAGCTAACATTCCTACAGGAACATCTTCTGTAATTGGTCTTGGTGCTGAATTTAATGGTACTTACCAAGTTTTACCAAGATATGTTGCTGATGTTGCTGGCGCTACTCTTTCAATTGAAGAATTTAGCACAAACGGATTCTCAGTATATCCTAATCCAGCATCAACAGGATTTGTAAATATTACAAGTGCGAATAGCGATGCTATTTCTGTTATCGTTTATGATATCTTAGGGAAACAAGTTATCAATAGTGCTTTAAACAATAATCGTTTAAATGTATCTACTCTAAATACTGGAGTTTACATCTTAAAGATTTCTCAAAATAACGCTACGGTTACTAAAAAGTTAGTAATTAAATAACACGTTATTTTAAATCATTTTAAAAGCGTTGTCAATTTGGCAACGCTTTTTGTTTTTGCATACTTTTGCACTAATGATACATACCAGCGATATTTTCTCAATCGCTTCTGAGGAAGCATTCAATACATTGGCGTTAGATATTTTTAAATACCAGTTTAAAAATAATACGGTGTATCGGTCATTTTGTGATTTATTATACAAACATCCTAGTGATGTTAAATTGGTTGAGGATATCCCGTTTTTACCCATTCAGTTTTTTAAAAGCCATCGTGTTTTAAGTTCAACAGCTCAAATTAAAGATACGTTTTCAAGTAGCGGAACCACAGGTTCCATAACCAGTAAACACTATGTTACTGACTTATCAATTTACGAGCAAAGCTTCCGTAATGGTTTTAAAAAGTTCTACGGAAATATTAGCGATTATGTTATTCTGGCTTTACTACCAAACTATCTAGAGCGCAAAGGTTCCTCATTAGTCTATATGGTGAATGACATGATACAACAATCTCATCATCCTGAAAGCGGATTTTATCTCGATACTATTCATGAGTTAAAAGAGCAACTTATTCGTTTAGATTCCGAAGGAAAAAAAGTACTCCTCATTGGTGTGTCTTTTGCTTTATTAGATATCGTAGAACTGCACCAATTCCACCTAAAAAACACCATCATTATGGAAACTGGAGGAATGAAAGGTCGCAGAAAAGAATTGGTAAGAGACGAACTTCACAGCCTATTAAAGGAAGGTTTTGGCGTCTCACAAATTCATAGTGAATACGGCATGACCGAACTACTAAGTCAAGCCTATTCTCTTGGCGACGGACGTTTTAACTGCCCAAATTGGATGCGCATTTTAACTCGCGATCCTGATGATGCACTGACACTTCAAAGCACAAAAAAAACAGGCGGCATTAATGTTATTGACCTTGCAAACATCAACTCCTGTTCATTTATAGCCACTCAAGATTTGGGTCGTGTATATGATGATCATAGCTTTGAAATCGTTGGCAGGTTTGATACCAGTGATATTAGAGGTTGCAATTTGATGGTCTTGTAAATTATTCCGTTCTATACCGACTACTCATACATGAAAACACACTTATTTAGTCTTATCTTTTTCTTCGGAATGATAAGTACATTCGCACAATCTATTGATTACAACACTAAAAAAGGTTTTGTTGCTGAAGGTTATGATGTTGTTGCTTACTTTGACAACCAAGCCATTGAAGGGAAAAAAGAGTTTGCCACAACTTATGATGATGTCAATTTTAAATTTTCATCTGAAAAAAATCGAAATACATTTATCAATAATCCCGAAAAATATATTCCGCAATATGGAGGTTACTGTGCTTATGCCGTTGCTGTGAATGCTAAAAAAGTTAACATCAATCCTAAAACCTTCGAAATTAGAGATGGAAAACTCTATTTGTTTTATAATTCTTGGGGAAATAACACCTTAAAAACTTGGAAAAAAAATAATGTGAAAGGTTTACAAACTAAAGCCGACAAAAACTGGGAAGTAATTAAACTAGAATGAAAATTCTATGAAAAAGATAACTTACTTCAATAATAGTTGGTTGGTTAATGTTAAACGTCCCGTCTTTCGATGGGACGTTTTTCTTTTACACGACTTTAATAATATAGGTATTCTTCTTCCCTTTATTAAGGATAATATATTTATCGTTGATTAAATCATCAGATGATAATTGATAATCTTCTTTAACTTTCTCCTTATTTACTGATACTGCATTTTCTTTCAATGCACGACGTGCTTCGCTATTAGAACCTAGAAAATTTGTCTGAGCCGCTAAAGCACCAATCATATCTAATTCAGATAATTCTGCTTTTGAAATTTCAGCTTGCGGGACACCTTCAAATACATCTAAAAACGTCTTTTCATCTAAGGTTTTAATATCAGCCTTAAAGCTTTTACTGAATAATATATTAGAAGCTTTTTCGGCATTTTCAAAATCAGATTTTGAATGTACCATCGTTGTGAGTTCTTCAGCCAAGCGCTTCTGCAATCCTCTTTGATGCGGTCCTTCTTGATGTGATGCGATAATAGCTTTAATCTCGTCTGAAGTTAAAAACGTAAAAATCTTAATATATTTTTCGGCATCTTCATCACTCGAGTTTAACCAATATTGGTAAAACTTATAAGGCGACGTTCGGTTAGCATCTAGCCATACATTTCCACCTTCAGATTTTCCGAATTTTGAACCATCACTTTTTGTAATTAACGGACAAGTAATCGCAAATCCTTTTCCCTGAGCGATACGTCTAATCATTTCGGTTCCTGTTGTAATATTTCCCCATTGATCACTTCCTCCCATTTGGATACTACATTCTTTTTCTTGGTATAAATGCAAGAAATCATACCCTTGCACAAGCTGATAGGTGAATTCTGTAAATGACATTCCGTCGGTAGATTCTGAAGAAATTCTATTTTTTACAGAGTCCTTTGCCATCATATAATTTACTGTAATGTGTTTTCCAACATCACGAATAAACTCTAAAAATGAAAACTCTTTCATCCAGTCATAGTTATTTACCAGCTCTGCAGCATTTGCGGCATCACTTTCAAAATCTAAAAAATGTGCCAACTGGTTTTTAATTGCATCTTGGTTATGACGTAGCGTTTTTTCGTCTAGTAAATTACGCTCATTTGATTTTCCTGAAGGATCTCCAATCATTCCTGTTGCGCCTCCAACCAATGCAAATGGTTTATGACCACAACGTTGGTAATGTGCCAATAACATGATAGGCACGAGGTTACCAATATGTAAAGAATCTGCTGTAGGATCAAACCCAACATAGGCAGATCGCATGGTTTCCATTAAATGCTCTTCGGCTCCAGGCATCGTTTGATGTATCATACCTCTCCATTGCAATTCTTCAACAAAATTCTTTAACATAACTCGAATAGTTTAAACTTCAGCAAAGATAGATTTATACCTTTAAAGACAAAAGACATTTCGGAAAAAGCCAACATAAAGGTGAAATAAGATAAATTTCCAGCTAAAACAAAAAGTTAAAGCCACTTCACTTCGTAACTTTGTTGTAAAGTGCACACTCAGAATTCATATTACAATATCTGATTTTCGCTTCAATAAAAAACATTAAAAAAGTTCAGAATGATTTTAGTTACAGGTGGCACAGGATTGGTGGGTTCCCATTTATTGTTCAAATTGGTGCAAAATAATCAGTCGGTTAGAGCAATTTACAGAAGACCTCATAAATTAGAATTTGTAAAAAAAGTATTCAGCTATTACACGAATGATGTTGATGTCCTTTACAATAAAATTGAATGGATTGAAGCCGACCTCAGCGATATTCCTGCTTTAGAACCCGCTTTTAAAAACATTACGCATGTGTACCATTGTGCTGCTTTTATAAGTTTTGAACCTCATCGCTACCATGAACTTCGGAAAGCGAATATTACAGGTACGGCAACCATTGTAAATCTATGTGTTGCCTACGGCATTAAAAAACTGTGCTATGTGAGTTCTATTGCTGCTATTGGCCACGAACCCAATCCCGACACTCTAATTACAGAGGACACAGAATGGAATCCAGAAAACGATAACAGTGTCTATGCGATTACTAAATATGGTGCAGAACTTGAGGTATGGCGAGGGACGCAAGAGGGTGTTCCTGCGGTGATTGTAAATCCGGGAATAATTTTAGGACCAGGATTTTGGAATAGTGGTGGAAACGGTAGCATGTTTAGGCAAATTCATCAAGGACTGAATTATTATCCTCAAGGAAGTTCTGCTTATATCGATGTTTGGGACGTTGTAGATCTTATGATTAGACTTATGGAAAGCCCTATCACAAATGAGCGTTATATTTTGACTTCGGAAAATTTAGCATTTAAGACCTTTCAGCATAAAGTTGCAAAAGCTTTGCAAGTAGAGCCTTCAGCAAAAGAGGCGACACCTTTTTTATTATCTATAACCTGGAAATTAGACTGGTTAAACCATAAACTATTTGGGAAACGAAGAAAACTATCAAAACAATTAGCGAAGTCCATTTCAGAAAAAACGGCTTATGACAACTCTAAAATAAAAACAGCTTTAAATTTTGAATTTAACACTATAGATGACTCTATAACAGAGGTTTCGAACCACTACTTAAATGATTTAAAATAAATAGTTTACTGTGATTTTTTAGATAGCACTGGTTTTTTTTCGGTTTTCTGTTCTTTAAATGTAGTGGTATCAACCTTAACTGCTCTCGCCTTTTTAATAGAGTCCTTTTTTTTAAGTTGTCTCTCGCCTTCTTCTTCAACAAGCTTTTGATACTTATCTTTATCCTTCTTGATTCTAGTTTCTACTCGTGACATTATAAATTCGTATTCTTCACCATAATACACGTAGTAATCATTACTCAAGGCAAATTGCAAGCTGTCAATATTATATTTTTCAAACACGTAATCTTCTGGGTAAATCCCTTTGTTTTCCAAAGTCGTTTTATGGGTGCCTTTTGCACTTGTTAGAATAAAAACATCATATAAAATATCCGCCATTTTATCCTTAGGAATAAGATTATCTGGCTTTTTAGGCTTATCAGAATAGCAACCCAAAAATGACATGATTACTAAAAAAACTATGAAACGTTTCATCTATTAAAAGTTAATCGTTTGGCAGCTTTAACATCTAAAAACTTAAAATTATTATACACTAACGTACCATTCAAAAACGTATGTGTAATTCTTGATTTAAATGTTGTACCCTCAAAAGGCGACCATCCACATTTGTATAAAATGTTTTGACTGTTAACTGACCATGGACTATTGGCATTAACGATTACCAAATCGGCAAAATACCCTTTTTTGATATACCCACGTTTTTCAACCTGAAATAAAATTGCAGGATTATGAGCCATTTTTTCAGCAATTTTAGGTAAAGTTATTTTGTTTTTATGATACATTTCTATCATAGCAACCAGAGCATGCTGCACTAACGGACCACCAGAAGGCGCTTTTGTGTACACATTGTTTTTTTCTTCTAGAGTATGAGGTGCGTGGTCTGTGGCAATGACATCAATTCTATCATCTAGAAGCGCTTTCCAGAGTTGATCTCTATCTTTTGCTGTTTTTACAGCTGGATTCCATTTAATGTGTGTTCCTTTCTTAGCATAGTCTTCGTCGCTAAACCACAGGTGATGTACACAAACTTCGGCCGTTATTTTTTTATCTTTTAACGGAATTTTATTACTAAATAAGTTGGTCTCCTTTCCCGTTGATAAATGAAACACATGTAATCTCGCACCTGTTTTTTTTGCAAGTTCAATAGCCTTTGAAGAGGACAGATAACACGCCTCCTCACTTCTGATTATAGGATGTTTTTCAATAGGAATATCTTCACCAAACTCGTCAATATGCGCTTGCATATTTTTTTTAATCGTTGCTTCATCTTCACAATGCACAGAAATCACCATATCTGTACTACTAAAAATTTTCTCTAGAACTTTTGGGTCATCCACCAACATATTTCCTGTAGATGAGCCTAAAAATAATTTTAATCCTGCGACGGTTTTAGGGTTGACCTTTAATATTTCGTCTAAATTATCATTAGTACCGCCAAACATAAACGAGTAATTAGCATGAGATGTTTGGGCTGCAATTTCAAATTTCTCTTCTAATTTTTCAACGGTTGTTGTTTGCGGATTTGTATTTGGCATTTCAATAAATGAAGTGATACCACCGGCTATGGCTGCCTTAGACTCTGAAGCAATATTTGCTTTATGCGTTAGTCCAGGTTCTCTAAAATGCACTTGGTCGTCGATACAGCCAGGAAATACATAATTACCTTCGGCGTCAATAATCACAACATCTGATGATTTCGCACTGATAGATGATGCTATCTCTTTTATAAATTCGCCTTCAATTAAAATATCACCTTCCGTAATAGCTCCTTCATTTACGATTTTAGCATTTTTAATAAGTATGGTCTTGTTTTTCATCTTACTTAGCAAATAAACTTTTTAATTTCATATTAATAACTCCAAAAATAGCTTCGGAAATAATACCTCCACTCATTTTAGATTTTCCTCGTGTTCTATCGGTAAAGATAACAGGAACTTCAACTATTTTAAACTTTTTGAGGTGCGCTTTGAATTTCATTTCAATTTGAAACGCATAACCCACAAATTTTATCTTATCGAGATTGATGGTTTCTAAAACTTTCCGTTTATAGCATACAAAACCTGCTGTGGTATCGCAAATTTTCATTCGCGTAATCAATCTCACATATTTTGAAGCTCCGTAAGACAATAGCACTCTGCTCATGGGCCAATTTACAACGTTTACTCCATTGACATATCGTGAACCTATAGATACATCAGCTCCTTCTGTTGCACAAGCATTATATAAATGAATGAGATCGTTTGGGTCGTGAGAGAAATCGGCATCCATCTCAAAAATATAAGCATAGTCGTGTTGTAAACACCATTTAAATCCTGCAATATACGCAGTACCTAAACCTGTTTTATTTGTTCTTGACAACAGGTGCAGCTGAGAGTCAAACTCTTTTTGTAAATCTTTAACTTTTACTGCTGTTTTATCGGGAGAATTATCATCGACCACCAAAATATCAAATGATTTATCTTGTGAAAATACGGCTCTTATAATCGCTTCAATATTTTCTATTTCATTATACGTTGGTATGATGACTATGGCATCTCGCATGTGCTATTAAGTTAGTTTCTCAATTATTAATTGTTAACAAAAGTAAGTGTTTTATCATTTAAAATTAAGTGTTAAAATCATAAACAATGTTAATCTTGTATCCTCAGTTTTAAGTTGCATTAGATAAGGTGCGTAATCATCAATTATTCTTCATAATTTTGTGGCATGCTTAGAGACGTTTTTTCTAATGATTGGTTTACGGTTTGCCTAGTTGTGGGTTTAGCTTGTATTACACTATCTAAATACATCTTTGCTCCTAGATTTAAAGATTTTATAGCCGTTATTGGTAATTCTAAATATTTAAAAATTTATTCAAGGGATCAAAAATTTATTGATGGTTTTGATGCACTCCTTTTTTTTAATGGCATCATAACAATTTCAATATTCGCTTATGTTAGCTATACTACTTTAGTGCATCCTTCAGAGTTTAATGTGAATCAGTTTTCTAAATTATTGTTCGGTGTTGGTGTCCTCTTTTTGATAAAAGTATTACTAGAACGTTTAATAGGTAGTATTTTTGAAATTGACGAGCTTATTGACTCCTACCTTTTTCAAAAAACGGCCTTTAAGAACTACTCAGGTTTAGTTCTACTCCCAATTAATTGTATTTTGATTTACGCAATAAGTCCTTCAAAATCTATTATTTATAGTATTATTGGACTCATTGTTGTCATAAATTTGATAGGATTTATTTCCTCATTTAAGAACCATCAAAAATTACTTTTAAACAACATATTCTATTTTATTTTGTATCTTTGCGCACTTGAAATTGGACCCTATCTAATTTTATACAAAATAATTAAAGATTTCAACGTTTAAATACTTTAAGTAACATGACGAAAGTGAAGACAATTTTAGTATCTCAGCCAGAGCCTAAAATAGAAAATTCGCCTTACTTTGATCTTCAAGAAAAGCAAAAAGTAAAAATAGATTTCAGACCATTCATTCACGTTGAAGGTGTAGACGCGAAAGATATAAGACAACAAAAAGTTGATTTATCAACTTATACCGCCATTATCCTTACAAGCAGAAACTCTGTTGACCATTTTTTTAGAGTTGCTGACGAAATGCGATTTAAAGTTCCGGATTCGATGAAATATTTTTGCCAATCGGAAGCTGTAGCATACTACCTTCAAAAATATGTAGTGTACAGAAAACGTAAGATATATGTTGGTAAACGAACTTTTTCTGATTTAACACCATTAATCAAAAAGTATAAAGACGAAAGTTTTTTATTACCTACAACCGATAAATTAAAAGCTGAAGTTCCAATAATCTTAAATGATTTAAGTGTAAAATGGAAACAAGCTGTTTTTTACAAGACTGTCATTAGTGATTTATCAGATTTAGCTAATGTTTACTATGACATTTTAGTGTTTTTTAGTCCTTCTGGAATTGAATCTTTATTTCACAATTTCCCAGAGTTTAAACAAAATGACACACGTATAGCTGTTTTTGGAAACACGACTATTAAAGCTGTAGAAGCGCATAACTTAAGAGTTGATATTGCTGCTCCAACACCTGAAACTCCATCTATGACAATGGCTTTAGAAAAGTATATAGATAAAATTAATAAAGGAAAATAATATTCAGTTTTTAACTGAATTTAGCACAAACAAAAAATGCGATTTCAATTTGAAATCGCATTTTTTTAGTATTATAAGTTCTAGTTAGTAACCATAACGTTGCGGACCTCCTCTTCTAATTTCTTCTGAAGCATATTGCTCAAACTTCTTAAAGTTTTCACGAAAGGCATTAGACAATTTAAATGCTGCTTTATAATACGCATCATTATCATTCCAAGTTAGTCTTTGACTTAATACTTCTTTCGGTACACCAGGACAAGATCTAGGTTGTGCGACACCAAATACAGAGTGGATGTGATAATCATCATAATTATACAAGCCTAAATCGCCATTTAAAACGCCATTAATCATTGCTCTTGTATATTTCAATTTCATTCTAGTACCAACACCATAAGAACCACCTGTCCATCCAGTATTTACTAGCCATACATTAACTCCAGCATCTTTCATTTTCTGACTCAGCATATCAGCATATTTCGTTGGATGCAAAGGCATGAAAGGTGCTCCAAAACAAGCCGAAAAACTTGGTAATGGCTCATCAATTCCTGCTTCGGTACCAGCAACTTTAGCCGTATATCCAGAAATAAAGTGATACGCAGCTTGGCTTGGTGTCAATTTTGAAATTGGAGGCAAAACGCCAAACGCATCTGCCGTTAAAAAAAATATATTTTTTGGGTTTTTTCCTATTGAAGGTACTTGTATATTCTCAATATGATCAATAGGATAACTCACCCTTGTATTTTGGGTAATCGACGTATCTGTATAATCTACTTCACCTTTATCATTCATGATAACATTTTCAAGAATTGCTCCTTTTTTAATTGCATCATAAATTTCAGGTTCTTGATCACGAGAGAGGTTAATTACTTTAGCGTAACAACCACCTTCGAAATTAAAAACGGTGTTTTCATTTGTCCATCCATGCTCATCATCACCAATTAAACTTCGGTCAGCATCTGTAGATAAGGTTGTTTTACCCGTACCTGACAAGCCAAAAAAGATAGCTGTATCTCCATCTTTTCCTACGTTTGCACTGCAATGCATTGGTAAGGTGTTTTTAAATACAGGAAGTACAAAATTCAAGGCAGAGAAAATTCCTTTTTTGATTTCTCCAGTATATCCTGTTCCACCAACGATAGCAATTTTTCGAGTAAAATCTAAAATTGCAAAATTGTGTTGTCGTGTACCGTCAATTTCGGCATCGGCCATAAATCCTGGTGCATTTACAACAGTCCATTCTGGAGTGAAATCTTTCAATTCCTCCTCAGTAGGACGTAAAAACATATTGTATGCAAACATATTACTCCAAGGATATTCGTTGATGACACGAATATTCAATTTGTAATTTTTATCTGCACAAGCATAAGAATCTCTTACAAATACCTCTTTTTCAGATAAATAACCTGTTATCTTTTCATATAATTGCTGAAACTTATCAGAATCAAAGGGAATATTAATATTTCCCCACCAAACGCGATCTTTAGTGATATCATCCTTTACAATAAATCGATCTTGAGGAGAACGACCTGTAAATTCACCAGTATTTACAGCCAAAGCTCCTGTAGATGACTCTACACCTTGCCCTTTTGAGACTGTAATCTCTTGTAATTCATCTGGTGATAGTTGATATCTAACTTTAGCATTTTTAATACCATAAGCATCCAACGAAATCGTTTTCGTATTTTTAGTATGGTCTACCATAATTTTTGTTTTGTTTTAGGGTACAAAATTAAACATTATTTTATTGTAGGCCTCTAATTTTAAAATTTATCGCTTTTCATTTTCAAAAAGTTTAACAACAATACAAACCATGCGATAATTAATAATAATCCTCCTATTGGAGTAATAAAGCCAATCCGTTTAAAATCAAAACCTGAAAGTTCGTTTGTAGCTAATCCATAAATAGAACCTGAAAAGGTTAACACGCCTAATATCACCAAATAAAAAATAGCTTGCTTTGCTTTTTTGTTTAGTGCAGTATAGTTGCCTATAAACAACAAAAATAAAGCGTGATACATCTGGTAACGCACTCCTGTATTAAAAGTCTGTTGCATTTCTGTAGAAATACGTGCTTTTAATCCGTGTGCTGCAAATGCACCAAGAATGATAGCGATAAGACCTAAAACACATCCCGTAACAAGAATTTTTTTGTTCATATATAAATCGTATTTAGGTTTTTATAACCCATTGTATTTAGTAAATTCGTACTAGAATGTTTGTAGTTTTTAAAATGCCGAAATTGAATCAATAAAGTTTAATGGCATCTATAAATAATGTCATTAACAAAATTACTCAACAAATCCCATTATGCGAAAGATTTTAGTCATAGGTTCTGGAAAATCTACATCCTACCTAATAAAATATTTACTAGATAAATCTAACGAGGAAAACCTTCACATCATCGTTGGTGATATTAAAATTCAGAACGCAAGAAAGTTAATTAATAATCATGAAAATGCTCAGGCCATTACCCTAGATGTATTTGATAAATCCTCTCGACATGCCGCTATTGAAAATGCCGATATTGTCGTGTCTATGCTTCCGGCAAGATTTCATATTGAAGTTGCTAAAGACTGTATAACCTATGGTAAAAATATGGTTACCGCGTCTTATATAAGTGATGAGATGCACAAACTCAATAAAGCCGTTACCGAAAAAGGATTGGTGTTTATGAATGAAATAGGTGTGGATCCAGGCATTGATCACATGAGCGCAATGAAGGTTATTGACAGTATTCGAGATAAAGGTGGCAAGATGATATTGTTTGAATCTTTTACTGGCGGACTTGTGGCTCCTGAAAGTGACAACAACCTTTGGAACTATAAATTTACATGGAACCCAAGAAATGTTGTGGTTGCCGGACAAGGTAGTGCTGCTAAATTTTTACAAGAAGGCTCTTATAAATATATTCCTTATAACCGCTTGTTTAGACGAACCGAATTTTTAGAAATTGACGGTTTTGGTCGTTTTGAAGCTTATGCCAACAGAGACTCGCTTAAATACCAATCAGTTTATGGCTTAGACAGCATTGAAACCTTGTATCGAGGCACCATGCGTCGTGTTGGTTTTAGTCGTGCTTGGAATATCTTTATCCTATTAGGAATGACTGATGACAGCTACACTATTGAAGATAGTGAGAACATGAGCTATCGTGATTTTGTCAACGCATTTTTACCTTACAGTCACACAGATTCTGTAGAATTAAAATTTAGACATGCCCTCAAAATCGATCAAGATGATATCGTCTGGGATAAATTAGAAGAAATTGACATTTTTAGTAAAACTAAAATGGTAGAACTTAAAAATGCTACTCCAGCTCAAATTCTTCAGAAAATATTAATGGATAGTTGGACGCTTCAGGAAGATGATAAAGATATGATTGTCATGTATCATAAGTTTGGATATGAACTCAATGGTGAACGTCATCAAATTGACTCTACAATGGTCACAATAGGTGAAGACCAAACCTATACCGCTATGGCAAAAACTGTAGGATTGCCGTTAGCCATTGCTACTTTAGCGATTCTGAATGAAAAAATCACGAATCCAGGTGTTCAAATTCCGATTACAAGAGAAGTATATGAACCTATTTTAAAAGAGTTAGAAGACTTCGGAATCCGTTTCACCGAAAAAGAAGTGCCGTTTTTAGGGTATAATCCTTTAAACGTTTAATTTTTTTCTTCGGAAAATTTTCTTTTATTAGTAACTTTTAGTCTATAACAGTATAGACTTTATAAAAACAGATGTCCGTTTTCACGGAAAGTAAACATGAAAATAGTCAACCAGAACATACAAATAGATGGTATAGATAAAAAGATACTACGTGCTTTGATGACAGATGCGAGAACACCAATTTTAGAAATTGCTCGTCAAGTAGGAATTTCGGGAGCTGCAATACATCAACGCCTTCGGAAATTAGAAAAATCGGGTTTAATTTCTGGTTCTAAGTTTGTGATTAACCCAAAAGTTTTGGGGTATACGACGATGGCTTTTATTGGGATTTATTTAGATAAGGCCATGAGCAATCCTGAAGCAGTAAAACAATTGCAAAAAATCCCTGAAGTTTTAGAATGCCATTACACCACAGGAAACTGGAGTGTTTTTATAAAAATATTGTGTAAAGACAATGAGCACTTAATGCATGTGCTCAACAGAGATATTCAATCTATTACTGGTGTATCCAGAACGGAAACCTTTATTTCTCTAAATCAACAAATTGATCGACAGATTAAGATTTAGGACTACAACATAAAAAAGGCAACCAATTTAGAGTGTTTTTTAC
>Ga0316189_10002807_pt1 | contig 16991 bp, 14 predicted proteins | sample LowCovwburrow_MG_FD_204930 | JGI IMG/M metagenome (GOLD analysis project Ga0316189, IMG submission 204930) | Coastal sediment microbial communities from Maine, United States - Lowes Cove worm burrow | ecosystem: Environmental > Aquatic > Marine > Coastal > Sediment | place: USA: Maine... | reverse complement strand
TATGCTTTTCTTAGCCGGCCTGGTTGTCATCGGATCGGTTTGGTTTAGCGGCGGTGATCAGAAAGTTGGCACAAGGCTCAAACCGGCGCGATCGATCAGCACAGTCTCGGGTGCCGTTTCCCCAAGCTGGATCATGACAATTTTTAAAAGTTTGATATTGGACGGATTGCTACAACGCCGTCTTTTTTTGATTTCTAAAGAACGCTGGTTTTTGCATGCCTTGATTTTCTACCCGCTCTTATTTCGGTTCGTCTGGGGGGTGTGGGCTCTGATGGCCTCGCTGTATTGGCCTCACTGGTCCGGAACCTGGGCGATGCTTGACAAAAACGATCCGCTGAACGCTTTTTTATTTGACCTCAGCGGCATGATGGTCATAGTCGGCATTATCGGCATGATTATTCGCAGGGTGCAGGTGCAGTCGGATGCGGCATTTTCAAAATTGCCGGGGGCCGACTGGCCCGCCTTTACTCTTTTGGGTGGTATAATCTTTGCGGGTTTCGTTTTGGAAGGTATGCGGATGGCCATGACGGGCAGTCCGGATGGGGCGTCCTTTGCCTTTGTCGGCGATGCGATCAGCCGTGGGTTGGCCGGTTCTGAGCTGATCGGAATTTACGGGTACGTGTGGTACCTGCACGCGGTTCTCACCGGCGCCTTTATCGTCTACCTGCCTTTCAGTCGCATGCTGCATATGGTGATGGTGCCAGTGGTGCTGGCGATGAATGCGACGGATAGACAGCTGGAATGCCGGGAAGCTGGCAGATTGTAAGGCTGAAATTGGTTGTAGCCCTTTGGCCCTATAACCCTCAAGTCTCCCGACCTTCCAGCATTTTAATGGAGGAAAATTAATGGAAATTCAGGGATACAACCTGCCCGACGATCTATTTTACGATGAGAATCATTACTGGATCCGGGTCGAGGGTGACATTCTGGTGATGGGCATGGATGATTTTGCCCAGCAACTGGCCGGCGAAATCGTATATGTTCAGCTGCCATTTGAAGGCAAAAAGCTTAAAAAGGGCAAGAAATTCGCACAGATGGAATCCGGCAAGTGGCTGGGGAAAATTTTTGCCCCGGTCAACGGCACACTGGTCGAATGCAACGAAGAGCTGGAATCCAGCGCCACCCTCATCAATAAAGATTGCTACGGGGCCGGGTGGATGTATAAGATCCAGCCTTTCGACATGGCTGAAATCGATGATTTTATTCGTGGACAGGAGGCGGTGGAAAAATGGATGCTGGCCGATATTGAAAAATACAAATAAAAATAAACTCGCTGCGCGATTTTATGTCTTGCGGCTTTGCCGCAATAGGATCGGTTAAGCTTATCCTTTGGCCATTAGCCTTGAGCCTTTTGCCTCTTTGAAAATGGCGATAATTCGGCTTTTGGAGAAAGTTAATCATATCTTTCATCAAATTCAACTTTATCGAACACTATGTCACAACTCGATTATAGTATCAAAGAAATTTTACAGCTGGAGGCGTGCACCAACTGTTGTGAATGTGCCAATGTTTGTCCGGCTGTGTCGGCTGCTGAAGATGGACAGTTGTCCGGTGTCTATCGCCTTGCTGAGCTGCGCAAGATTATGCGGTCGCGCTCTGGAATATTACGAAAATTTTTTGGTCGAAAAGAACCTACGGCGAAGCAGCTCAAGCAGTTCAGCGAGACTGTTTATCGATGCACGCTTTGCGGGCGTTGCCAACAGAGCTGTCCATCCGGGATTATGCTGCGCGACCTGTGGCTGTCGCTTCGCCAGGATCTGGTGCACTCCGATGCCTATCCTGAAGAGGTGGATATGATTCGGGAAAACGTGAACGGCAGTCACAACGTTTTTAACGAGGATAATGGCGAGCGCGCGGACTGGGTCGAGGACCTGCGGGATCTTCCCGAACACGGTTATGTCAAAGACAGCGCGGAGGTGGTCTATTTCACAGGCTGTGTGGCGGCCTATTTTCCCATGGCGCAGCAGATCCCACTGGCGTTGTCAGCCGTTTTTGATGCCGCCGGCGTGGATTTTACCCTGCTGGCCGAGGAAGAATGGTGTTGCGGGTTTCCACTGCTCGGCGCCGGACTGCGGGACAACCTTAAGGATCTTATCACGCACAACATCGAAGCGGTACAGGCCAAAGGTGCCCGCAAGGTGGTCTTCGCCTGTCCTTCCTGTTTCCAGATGTGGCGTGAATATTATCCGCATGACTTTGAACTTTATCACGTCACCCAGTACCTCCATCGTATAATCGCAGCCGGTCAATTGACTTTCAAAGAGCTCGATCTGACCGTCACCTACCACGATCCCTGCGATCTGGGTCGCGGCAGCCGGGAGTACGATGCCCCGCGCCGGGTTATCGGCGCCATCCCCGGTGTTGAGCTAGTCGAAATGTATCACAATCGGGAAAATTGCCTGTGCTGCGGTGGCGGCGGTAACCTGGAGATGGTTGACAGCAAACTTTCGGGTGAGATTGCCAAAGCAAAAATTGATGAAGTGGCGGCTAGCGGGGTTAAGACAGTCGTAACCGCCTGTCAGCAATGTGTGCGCACCATGAACACCCATGTCCGCAGAACAAAACTGTCCATAGAAGTGTTGGACATTGTTCAACTCGTTCAAAAAGCCTTGGGCAATTGAAAATTTACCGTCAAGACTCCCGTTGCCACCACACCGCTAACGCAATTAAAATATTGTTTAGGAGTCAGTAATAATATGGAGTTATACAATTTAGGAAAGATTCCCTGGGAAGAAACCCAGCTTATTTATCATTCTCTAGCTTTGCTGGGCAGAGAGGCCCTATGCCTTGTCTCGCCGGCCACTCCTTATGTCTGCATCGGCTACCATCAGAATTTGGATCGGGAGGTTGACCTGGAATTTTGTCGTGCGCACGATATTCCGATCTTTCGCCGTGAAGTCGGCGGAGGAGCCGTTTATCTGGATGGCAACCAGCTGTTTTTTCACCTGATTCTCAATCGCGACAACCCCATCGTCCCCAAACGAATCGATACGTTTTATCAAAAATTTCTGAAACCCGTAATCGATGTTCACCATCGGATCGGCATTCCGGCCAAATATAAGCCGGTCAATGACCTGGTAGTCCAAAACCGAAAAATCTCGGGAACCGGCGCCGGGGAAATCGGTGACAGCATTGTGTTTGTAGGTAATCTCATTTTAGATTTTGACTATGAAACCATGGCACGGGTGTTGAAAATTCCCGATGAAAAATTCCGCGGCAAGATTAAAAAAACCATCGAAGAAAACTTGAGCACTATTCGCCGGGAACTTGGTGAGCAGCAATCTGACCGGTGGAATGAAGATATCTTGAATGATATTCTAGCCGAAGAATTTGAAAAGTTGTTGGGCCCTTTGACCCGTGCGGAAAAAGACAGCTTGCTGGCCGATAAGATGCACGCTTTGAAAACCAAGATGATGCGGGATGACTGGCTTTACCGCAGGGGCAAACTTGTCGACGGGCGGGTCGTCAAAGTCCGCTCGGGGCTTGAAGTGGTGCAGCGAATGCACAAGGCAAGCGGCGGTTTGATCCGGGCTGAATTTCTGGTTGAGGACGGGCGATTTAAAGAGGTGGCTATCTCCGGAGACTACTTCTGTTTTCCGAAAGACACTGTGAGCTGTCTGGAGAAGGCCATTGAAGGTTCACCGACCAGAGATATTTTAAAGGTGGTCACAGGCTTTTATCAGACGGGTCAATTTGAATGTCTGGGAGTCGAGATAGATGACTGGCTACACCTACTTAACATCTAATTGGGGGGATACTGCGTGACCAACAGTAGGTTTGGATGAAAAAGCCATATGCAAGTTTTATGGAGTTGTTTTGCTGCTCAAGTTTTTGGGCAAATATTTACCACGAAAACCGTAGGGTCAAGTCTTCATTCTTCACACTCTGCCTAAATCTGTCAAGAATGAAGACCTGATCCCCATGTCCTCTTTTTTCTGGGCCCGAACCATGGCCTCAAGGATGGCATCGCCGGGGCAGCGTTTAGAGCAGAAAAGTCTAGTTTTGGGGATATTCATTGGTTGATCTGTGGCCATAAAGGTTTAGGCCTTCTGTTTCAGTCGTTTTTGTCCGGGTGTTTCTCTACAATCTTCCCGTTTTCATAAATAATAATGCCATGGCCGAAGCGTCGAGCCCGTTCACGTGCCTTTAAGGCGGCACGCTTGAGGGCCCTTTCGGCAAGCCTTATGTCAGGATCATCCAATTTTTAGTTGCACTATTTGTTTGTATATCAGTCATGCCTTTCTCATTTCAATCATCATCTTGGATGCTTGAATCGAACTTGCTTCCGGACGAAAGGGATTGATACCTTCGGCGATAAGATCTGCATTGATGAAATTGGGGCACTCGGCTTCCCTGGGAAGGAACTCAGTGGCGAATGTCGTTTTACCCGCCCCATTCGGTCCGGCAATAATTAAAATCTTCTTTTCTCTATCCATGTTTTCTCTGCTTTAATATCAGTGTTTTATTGAAAAAGACCGTAGATCGTTCTTGATATAGTAATTTGCGCAAAGTTCAGATAAATAAATATTCGGACAGTTTAACCATTTGATTTATAAATCAATGATTACATCAAAGCAACGCACTATGCATGGCAGGCGGGTATTCGAATTTCGTATTTTCCATGGCTTCGCTGTCTTCCCCATAGGTCGCTAGAACCATTGCGGGTTCACCACTCAAAATGGTGGTTTAATACCGAAATTATATGACGAGTTTCAGACCTTTGGTCTTAATTTCATTTCTAATTTCTTCCGGGAGTCCCTTGTCGCTAAAAATGGTAAACGAAGGCTTTAGCGGCGAGATCTGAAAGGTGCATAGTTTATAAAATTTACTGCTGTCAACCAGCACATTGATCCGCTGGCTGCGCCGGAACAGTTCCGGAATTAAGTCATTGATAAAGTGCATCTGGGTCATCAGCCCATTGCGTACCGAAATCGCACCAACAGAAATAAATATCTGATTCAAATTAATCCGTTGTAGGGAGTCCACGACCCAGCGACCGTAGAAAGCTTTGAACTCACTTTCAACTGCTCCCCCGGTACTGATGACCTGGATTCCTTGAATGCCGCCGAGTTCGAGGGGAATTTGAAGCGAATTGGTCAAAACCAACAGGCTTTTATACGCGCGTTGTTTGATTTCGCGTGCCAGGTAGGTGGTGGTGGTCGAATGGTCAAGGTAGATGGACGTGTCGTCCTGAATGCTCTGAACGGCTTTTCTGGCGATCGCCTTTTTTTCTTTAGCTTGATTTTGCAGACGTTTATCAAAGTGGGTTGCGAATTGAATGCCTTTTACCAGGACGGCGCCACCCATAACTTTCTTAATCAGTCCCTGTTTTTCTAAATCTTCAAGATCCCGGTGAAGCGTTGATATAGAGACATTAAATAATTTGGCATCATCATTAATGTTTATCTGACCGGTTTTGCGTAACCGATCCAGGATTTTTTCTTTTCTCTCAAAAGGATACATTCTTAATATAGCTGTTTGTTTTGCGTTATTTCAAAAAAATTTGAGAAGAATTACAGTTTTATAGTTAACCATGATTCGGATTTTTGTAAAGAGCTTTTTCTTAAGAAAGGGTTTTTTGACCGCAGCGGCACTAAGATAACACCGATGGCGTTTTTCTGGTTGGAAGATTCTCACCAGTAAATGCCGTAATCGTGCATTCTCATCAAAAATTGAAGCGAAATATGCCGAAGCCGGCCTAGCATGCCTGTCCCGCTCACTGCGGGATCGGCATGGCTGACCCAAATTTGCGATCCTTGACTGCTATAAAATACAACCGATTTGGGTCACCTATTATTTGCGAAAATATAATTATTTTTAAAATAATTTGAGAAATCTTGATATTTCCCTTGACTTTTAAAATGATTTTTCATTAAAGCTAAAATCATCGACAATTCCCCTTTAAACTGATTGGCGCCCGGAAAGGAGATTTGCATGGACCCTGCAACCACCAAACGGGTGGTGTTGATCATCGCAACGCTGGATACTAAAAGCGAGGAAGTCATTTATCTGATTGAGCGCATTGCCGGAAATGATTTGGATGCTTTGGTTCTCGATAACGGCATCCTTGGCGAGCCCGTTGGAATCGTGCCTGATATCCCGGCTTCTGAAACTGCCTTGGCGGGCGGCAGCACCCTCGCTGAAGCACGCAAAAAGGGTTCCCGCGGTGAAGCCATTGAAATCATGCTGAAAGGCGCCACCGAAATTACGGCCAAGCTTTTTAAGGAAAGCCGGATACATGGCGCCATTTCAATGGGCGGGGCCGAGGGCGGTGTGATGGCCGCTGCGGCCATGCAGGTCCTGCCACCCGGCTTTCCCAAACTGATCATTACACCGCTGGCCAGCGGGGTGCGACCGTTTGGTCCGTTTATCGGCATTCGGGACATCATGGTGATGCATTCTCTGGTGGATATTGCCGGCATCAATGAAATCAGCCGTCCTATATTTGATAACGCCGCCGCTGCGATTACCGGTATGGTGAATCATTACCGGCCCATGGAAGTTAACAGCGACAACCTGGTCGCAATTACGACGCTGGGGACCACCGATCGCGCCCTAAAATTTATCCTCCCGCGACTTGAAAAATGCGGTTACATTCCGATCATCTTTCATTCCAGCGGGGTGGGTGGCCAGGTGATGGAAGACATGATCGAACGTGGATTCTTTTGCGGTGTCGTGGACCTTTGTATCAATGAATTGACAGATCATCTGGTCGGAGCCTATCACGACGCCGGTCCCGATCGTCTGAAAGCGGCTGCTAAAATGGGCATTCCTCAGGTTGTTTCCACCGGCTGTGTGGATTTTTTTGTGCAGGGGGCCAAAGAAACCATCCCGGAAAAATGGCATGGCCGCCAGATGTACTACCACAACCCCAAATTTACCTTGATCCGGCCCTCCCATGCCGAAATGCGGACCATCGGAGCCACTGCTGCCGAGAGGCTCAACCAGGCCAAAGGGTCGGTAACCGTCGTCCTGCCTTTAAAGGGCATGAGTATCGGGGGACTTGAAGGCGGCGTCACTCACGACCCGGAAGGCGACCGCATTTTGTTTGACGCCGTTAAAGAAAACCTGCGAAAGGATATTTCTGTCATCGAAGCACCCTTGCAGGTCAATGAAGAGGCTTTTGCCGATCGGGTCGTTAAGGAGTTTGTCAAATTGATGTCCTAATAGCGAAAATTTTTCAATACAATTTTTTTGCCAAAATAAGGTAGAAAGGAGAAGAAAATGCAGACCGACTACAAATACAACATGGGCAACTTGACCTACACTGACATACAGGAGTATTTGAAGAAAAAAGATATCGTCATGGTGCCCATTGCCAGTCTAGAGCAGCATTCCTATCATTGCCCGCTGTTTACCGACATGATTACGGCCAGAGAAGTCGTGTACCGGGCCGCCCAGCAGGCCGAGGTTTTGTATACACCGGAATCATGGATTGGTTACAGCCCGCATCATATGGGCCCTCCGGGTTTGGGGCTGGGTACCATCACCGTGCGGGCCGAGACATTCAGAAATCTTTATTATGATGTTGCCCGTTCATTGATCCACCATGGGTTCAATAAGATCGTATTTGTGACCGGGCATGCATCCAACATGAAAATTATCGATCCTTTGCTGCGGCAGATTAAATACGATACCGGCGCCATGGTTTGCGTCTATAAACCTTATGCGGAAAACTATTTCGGCATGATCGCCGATCTTTTGGAAGGTCCACCGGAAGAAACACCTGGGTGGCATGCCGGCGAACTGGAAACGGCCAACGTGTTGGCGCACGATGAAAAACTGGTCCGGATGGAGCGGGCTGTCAAAAGTGAAAGAACCAAAACCCCGCCGTATCTGCCCGAGTCCTTCATGAAAAAGGACGGTACGCCCAGTGTTGAATTTGAAGGCTGGAACTATTTTGTATTTCCGATGGAACACCGCGAGTTCTCCGATACCGGCCTTATTGGTAATCCGCTGCGGGGCACCAAAGAAAAAGGTGAGGAGGCTTTCAGACGCTTTGGAGAGCACTTGGCCCGGGCACTTGCAGAGTTTGAAAAAGTCAAAATTGAAGTCACGAATCGCGAATGGAAAGACAGGGTATAACTAAAAAATGAACATCGAACGTCGAACATTGAACGTCCAACATCGAATAATGTATTCTGTCAATTTAAAATAAAACTGAGCAAAGCGGATCTGCTCTTCGAAATTGGATTCGGCTGAGTCGTTCGACCCTGAGTTTTTCAACTAAGAGCTCACGACCGAAGGGCTCGTCGCAGGCTGCGGTTCAGTATTCTGCGGTTAGCTTGTTTTAAAATCGATAAAGCGTAGCGTCATCAATATTCGACGTTCGATGTTGGACGTTCGATGTTCGACGTTCAAGGCTTATAGTCCGCCTCTCTCCGAGCTGTAAGCTCTACGAGCCGGAAGCTGGCGGATCAATAAAATTAAATCCTCTGCGACCTCTGTGCCTCGAGCGAAGCGGGTGGTGAAAATTCAGTAATTAAATAAGAGTCTAAACCGGTTAGCGCATTTTGGAACGTAGTTTTTCCGAGGGTTTTTTTTAACGATTTTAGAAAGGATGGTAGATGTCCGAAAATCTGTTGTTAAGTATCATCAAAAACGAGTTGCTGGATATTGTTGGGTATGAAGATGTCACCGTGAGGGAAGCCGAGCGTCTGGCTTATAGTATGGATTTTTATCTGGTTCCACAAATGTGGATGGATCGGCGCCAGACGCTGCAAAAACCGGATTTTATCGTATTTCCGGAATCGGCTACAGAAGTTTCACGAATTCATAAACTGGCCACCCGCCACGGGATTCCGGTTATTCCATACGGCGGCGGAACCGGCAGCCAGGGGGGAGTGGTTCCCCTTTACGGCGGTATTATCATCGATATGAAAAAGATGGATCAGATTGTCAAAATCGATGAGGCCTCGCTGACGGTTACCGCCCAACCCGGCATCAACGGCCAATATCTGGAGTGGGCCTTGAACAAAAAGGGTTTTACCCTGGCCCATTATCCGGCCTCCGAATACGGGGCGACCCTGGGCGGTTATGTTGCCGCCAGAGGCTCCGGGACCCTGTCCACCAAGTACGGCAAGGCCGAGGACATGGTGGTGACCATGGAGGTGGTCCTGGCCTCCGGTAAAATCATCCGCAGTCTGCCGGTACCCAATCACGCCTGCGGACCGGGGTTTTTACAATTGTTCGTCGGCTCCGAGGGCACCTTGGGGACCATAACCGAAATTACCATGCGCCTGGATCCGATACCCGAGGTCCGCAAATTCAATTCCTATATTTTTGAAGATGTCCGGCAGGGGCTCGAGGCCGGACGTCGGATCATGACCCAACGTCTGCACCCTTGTGTTATTCGGCTCTATGATTCCAGCTCCAGCGAGCGCGTCGTTAAACGGGTTCTTGATCTGGATATGAAGGGCGCCTTCATGGTAGTGGGGTCAGATGGTGATCAGCGTTTTGTGGATCTGGAAATGCAAATCATCCATGAGATCTGTACTGAGCTGGAGGGCAAGGAGCTGGGACCGGAACCCGGTGAGCATTGGTGGAAGCATCGTTATGATTTCTATTTCCCCCCCCACAGCCTGATGTTGCCCGAAATGTTCGGAACCATCGAAACCACTTCGACTTATGATAAGATATACAACATTTTCAAGGCCAAACAGCGGGTCATCACCGAAGATTTCAAGGAGTGGGGTGCGGACTACATGGCTCATTTTTCCCACTGGTTTCCATGGGGCGTGATGGTTTATGATCGCTTCCTGATCGCCAAGCCGCCCCGTGACCCGCATGAAGCCCTGCAGCTTCATACGGAGATCTGGGGTAAAGCGGCCCGTGCCTCTCTGGAACATGGCGGTGTGTTGAACGATCATCACGGGATCGGTTTCAAACTGGGCTGGCTGATGGAAGAACAATATGGGAATGCTTGGCCAATGATGCAGGGGATTAAAGATACGCTGGATCCGGCCGGAATTATGAATCCCGGCAAACTGGGATTTATTAGACGAAAGTAGCATTAGAATAGCTTTAATGAAAGGTATACGCGATGTTCTTGAGTGAAAAGGAAAGAGATGAAACCATCTGGGCCTGCCGATTTTGCATGATGTGTCATTGTGCCGATCGGGTAGGGCAGGTCGTAAGAAGAGAGTCCTATACGCCGCGGGGAAGAGGGGCCATCATCTTTGCATTGGATGAAGGATTTCTCGATTATGATGAAGGCGTGGCGGATATTATGTATACCACCCTTAATGACCGCATGATTCAGCATTGGTGCGTGGGAAATTATGATCACGAAGAACTCGTGATTGATGCTCGCGCCCGTATTTTTGACAAAGGCCTGGCACCGGAAGGCGTCATAGCCTATGCAAGGAATCTGCGAAAAAATCCGGTGCAGGGCGGTGACCCGGCAAAGATATTGTCTGATGCCGGCGTCACGCTGGATTCTGAATCGGATACACTAATGTTTTGCGGCAGTGCTGCACGGGACTCGCAACAGGCAACTCTGATCGCCGCCGGAAAACTTTTCAATCAGGCGGGTAAAGCTTTTAAAGTACTGGCCGACGAACCATCCAGCGGCTGGGCGTTGTATCAGCTGGGAGACTTTGAGGGCGCCAAACAATTATCGGCGCTGCTCGCCGAAAAGATCCGGCACAGTAATGTGTCGACGGTGGTTGCTCTGGATGCTGACAGCTACCGCATGCTGATGGGCAGAACGACACGATTCGGCGGGGATATAAAAGGAATTAAAATCCTGCATGTCAATGCCGTGATGGCAGGCTGGTTGAAGGACAATCAGATATCGGTAGCCGCAAAGATACCCGATGCCGCAACCTATCATGATCCCTGCGTTCTGGCTCGTTTTTTTGAGGATGTTGAATCACCGCGGTATATCCTTTCACAAATTCTGGTTGAGGAGTTAAAGGAGATGGCCACCCATAAAAAGCTGGCCAATTGCTGTGGAGCTGGGGGGATGTTGGCGGTCCACCGGCCGGATGTCTCAGAAGATGTGGCCGGAATGCGGATCGATGAGGCCATCGAAACCGGTGCTGTGCGTTTAATTTCGGGGTGTCCGCGCTGTGATGAAACGTTTAAAAAAGCCATATCGACACGGGGCATTCAAGACATTAAGGTGGTCAATCTGGTGGAGCTTGTGGCACAAGCGGCGGGGATTACTTAATCGCCAGGAAGCTCGGAAGCTGTGAGGATGGGGTGTAAATCACATCTGTTAGCAAACGGCAGTCATTCTATCCTTATCAAAGGAGCAGGTTAGTAGTACTCCTACACTTTATATGTCGACATACCACAAATTGCCAAGGATATACCAATGACCAACAGTCTTGATTCACGCCCGGAAGCATGGAAACTGCGTTGCATCCAAGCCTTCGAACATAACAGATAATCGAGTGAATCGTATCGGCATTTATTTACCAACCGCAACAGTCTGAATAGGAGGTAAAATCCATGGAGATCCGGAATTACGCTACCGATGTCGCTATCATAGGCGGAGGGGGAGCGGCCTTACGAGCTGCAATCGAAGCATCTGAAAAAGGACAGAAGGTTATCCTGGTCGATAAAGGACGTCCGGGCCGTTCCGGGGCGACGCCCTGTGCCTTGTGGAGCGTCCAGGCTCCTTTTGGTTCACGCGGACAGGATGAGCGGGATTCACCGGAACAGTTTTTTGAAGATATGGTGCGGGCCGGCCGTTTCATCGGCGATCAGAACCTTGTTGAGGTTTTGGCCTTTACCGCCTGTGACCGCATGCTGGACCTTGAAAGGTACGGTGTTCACTTCAAGAAGCACGATGACGGGCGCTTTTATCAAACACCGATGCCGGGGCAAACCTATCCGCGCTCCTGTTTTATGATTGAAAACGGGCAGCATATGTCCACCGTTTTGGCCAAAGAAGTATCGAAACACGACAACATTCAAGTGTTCAGAGATTTTTTTGTGTTTAATTTGCTAAAAAACGCCGACAGTGTTGTGGGGCTGATCGGAATGGATATGCTGACGGGGGATACCGTCGTCGTTAACGCCAAGGCAACGGTGGTGGCGGCCGGCGGCTATGCATCTCTTTGGGGATTCAGTGACAACCCGCCGAGCCTTATCGGTGACGGGGCGGCCATGGCATACCGGGTGGGCGCCGAACTGGTGGATCTCGAATTTAATCAGTATTACGGGACTGATGTGATCTGGCCGCCCAGCGTAAAGGGGACCATCTTTCTTTATGAGTTGATGATTTCGGATTTTGTCGATGGCGAAATTACCGACAAAGACGGCAAGCCGATCATCGACAAGCCGCTGCCCATCCGCGATGATGCCATTAAAACCATTTTCAACGTCATCAAAGAGGGCCGGGGTACGGAACACGGCGGCGTATACTATGACACCACCAAGTCCCCCAAGACCGAAGCAGAAATCAGTCAGGTCTTCAAAGACATGACTCCCAAACATTATCGCTTTCTACGCGATGCAGCCGGCATCGATGCCGCCAAACAGCGCCTCGAGGTGGCACCGGCTTCTCATTATCAGTGCGGCGGTATATACATCAATGAACGTGGAGAGTCCAGTGTTAAAGGGCTGTATGCCTGTGGTGAGGTGGCGGGTAATTTCCAGGGTGCCAACCGGCTGGCCGGCAGTGCCCTGTGCGACACTCAGACCATGGGAGCTCAGGTCGGCGGCTGCGCGGCCGATGACGCCGGCCAGAGCGAACTCATCCCGATTGAACAAAGTGCAATTGATCAACAAATCGATTACTTGCAAAGTTTCATATCCGACAAGCAGGATAAAGTCAGACCGGTTTTGATCAAGGAAGAGATTTTAAAAACGATGGATACCCATGTCGCCCCGTTCCGTGATGAAAAAGGATTGCAGCAGGGGTTGGCGGCCATTGAATCGCTTAAAGCGGAAGTGCCTAAAATATCGGTTGCGGACATAAAGCGCTATAACTTCGAGCTCAAAGAAGCGTTGGAAACCTCATTTGCTTTAGATGCGGCGGAAATAACGATCGGTTCCTGTCTTTTCCGTACCGAATCCAGAGGCCACCATAACCGGACAGATTTTCCGGAAACAGACGATCAAAGCTGGCGCTGCCATTCGATCGTTAAAAAGGAAGGCGGCAAGCCCGTTTACGCCAAGCGTGACGTCATTTACACCCGCATGAAACCGGAAGACTAAATCGGACGGTCAAACTATCGGTACTTTTATCGCATTGAAAGGGAGGAAAAACCATGGCGGACGCTACGATCACAGCTAAGATCTTAAGGTTCGATCCTGATAAGGATGAGAAGCCCTATTATCAATCCTATGAAGTTCCAGTGGAGCGGCAGGTAACGGTTCACGAGCTACTCAACATTATCCATCGTGATTTTGACGGCACGCTGGCGTTTCGAGATTTTAAGTGCTTTAAGGGGATGTGCACGACATGCATCTTGAAACTTAACGGCAAGTCCGTCAAAAGCTGCTCGACGCCTGTCGAGCCGAATACGGAGATCCAGATCGAACCGGTAGCCAGCGGTGAAATTATCAGAGATCTGGTGGTTGATTTTAATAACATGTGACCTAATTGAGCAAAAAAAGCTCAATTAGAGTTTTGCAGACATATTTAGATGCCGAAATACCGGCTATGGTTTATTGCATAACAGGGCGAGAATTCTCCCGAGTGACATCCGATGGCGATCAATTGATGTACACCGCCGGTGATCTCATCCGCCCATTCGGTTGTCGTGATATCGAGCACACCGGCAATATATCCATCGGCCACAAGACTTTCCATGATTTCCGGCGTACCGGTTTGGTGGAAGATTAAAACTTCATAGCCGTTCTCTTCTAAAATCGACCGGCATCGGTTGACCACCGGGGTGGTATTGCCGAACATTGAGGCCGCCAGAAGCGGTTTTTCTTCTATTTCCGGTGCCGGCGTCTCAACCATGCCGATGACAGCCCCGACGGCATTGGCATAGGCCTTGGCACTGATGCGGTTGATACCGGCCACGTCTACGATGGATGGCACCATGACAATATCCCGCGTTCCCACATAGGGTTTGGTGTCCCCGGAGGCCAGGGTGCTGACCATGACTTTGGGAACACCCAGCGGTAGAGCTCGCATGCCAGCCGTACCGATTTCGGTGCCGGCCGATCCGCCCATGGCGATGACGGCCTGAATCCGATCGGCAGAATGCAGGTCGACGATGACCTTGGCGATCCCCTTTGACATAGTCACAATAGCCAGCCCGCGATCCGATTTGTCCCTCAAAATTACCAGGCTGGAACCAGCGGCCCTGGCGACTTCATCGGCCGGTACATCCGGTTCAAACCCGGGATCTTTCACAATTCCTACGTTTATTACCAGCGCTGCATGACCCCGTTTTTCAATTTCTTTTTTGACGAACAGGAATTCATCGCCCTTGGTGTCCAGGGCGCCAATTACGGCAATTATTTTGGCCATTTTAAAACTCCTTCAATCAGAGCATTGATTCGCCCTCCAGAACAGGTCGTTTGATTTTTGTTCAAAATTGATTCAAATTCTACCTCCTGTCAACTAATTAATCCACCCTCTAAAATCAGCACATTTGGGATTGTAAACTGTTCTTTGAAAACTTAAGAAAGTAGTTTGATTGAAGGCCCGGCGGATTAATTATTATATGCTTCGCATTTTTTTTTATTATTTTCAAATAATTTTATGCTTAAACTATCCCGATGTCATGCGCTTTGAGGAACGAAAATTCAGGTATTGGGAGTTACGGAATTCATGACACGCAGCCAATATTCATTGCCAACCTTTCTGTTAATAGATAACTATGCTAAGGGTTGCAGGGTTCTGGGTCAGAGGTTCAGGGTTTAAAGTTAAACGCAACGTAACGGTGAAAATTTACAATGGAGGGTTGATTTTAATGCATGTCAACATCTTAGATTTAATCGAAGGGGCAAAACAAGCACGAGGCCTGACTGTCATTATTGATGTATTTCGCGCTTTTTCTACAGCTTGCTATGTTGTGAAAAATGGCGCCAGGGAGATAATTCCGGTGGGTGATGTCGATCTGGCTTACAAACTCAAAGAAGAAAACCCGGCCTATGTCCTGATGGGGGAGCGCAAGGGAAAAATGCTGCCGGGATTTGATTACGGCAACTCGCCGGCGGATATTCAAACTGTCGATTTTTCCGGAAAAACCGTCATACAGACCACATCCGCCGGCACCCAGGGATTTGCCAATGCCAAGGAGGCCAACGAGTTGATCAGCGGCAGTTTCGTCAATGCTGAAGCCATCGTGACCTACATCAAAAAGAAGACACCCGAGAAAGTTTCCCTGGTCTGCATGGGGACCTGGGCGGTTAAACCAAATGATGAGGACACCCTTTGTGCGGAATATATTGCAGGCCGGTTGAACAATCAAAAAATGGATGAAAAAGAAATCTACCGCCGACTCATAGATTCGAAGACGGCTCAGATATTTTTTGATCCGGCTGTGACCTGGGCACCGGAAAAAGATTTTGACCTCTGTTTGAATATAGGGCATTGCAATTTTGTATTAAAAGCAGAAAAAGTCAAGAATGATTTGTTGGCTTTGAAACCAATTTACATTACCTAAAGAGCAGGGCATCGGGATAATTTAAACATAAAAATATTTTGAAAAATTAGATACCTGAATTTAGAATACTATTTATCGCTGCATGCATAATTCAGGTATTAGTACTTATTTATTGAAATCACACCATATTCAATTCAGGCTTGTCCGGGTTGGGATATCACAATAGATACGAACATTCTTGCAGTTCTAACGGCAATCCTTGTGGGGGTCGCCAAGACCGGCGTCAGTGGCATGGCAATCCTGGTCGTTCCCCTGATCGCCATGGTGTTTCCTGCCAAGGAGTCAGTCGGTGCTCTGCTGCCGATGCTGATTGCTGGTGATGTCCTGGCAGTTATCTATTACCGTCGCCACGCTCAGTGGCGTCAATTGATCAAACTGATGCCGGGGGTTGCGACCGGGATGTTGATCGGGGGGATGTTCCTAGCTCAGCTGGATAATGAATCCATGCGGATCTTTCTGGGCGTTTTTGTATTGCTTTTGCTAATGATCGAGGGGATTGCGCGCCACCTGCAACTTAACGAATTCAAAAAACTGCGGTCTTTTGCCGTCCTGGTGGGTGTCATGGCCGGCTTTGGCACGACGGTCGGCAACTCCGCCGGTCCCATCATGGGTATCTACTTCATTATGATGGGATTTGACAAAAAACAGCTGATGGGCAGCGGGGCCTGGTTTTTTTTAATTGTGAACACGTCCAAACTGCCGATCTTTATTTATCATGAGATGTTGGGGGTAGATACCCTGCAGTTTTTTGCCGGCATGCTGCCTTTCATTGTGTTGGGGACATTTTTCGGCCGCAAACTGTTGGGAGTCCTGTCACAAAAAATATTTAACCATTTGGTCTTAATTTTTGCCGGCTTGTCTTCGTTGTGGCTTCTTCTATTCTAAATAATCGGATTATTCGCAAACGATCCGACCCCACCGCTGATCTCCCACTTGAAAAGAATAATAAAATTGGAGTGGAATCTTTACGCGCCCTCCTCCCTCAAAAAAGAAAAAGGCGATTCAAAAAAGTATCTTCAACCGCATCGATGTATGTCAAGTGTGAAGACAACCCCTCGTTTTTCCATTCCCCGTGGCCTAGCCCCTTGCCCGCCGGGGAAGTTCCGATACAGTCAATTTGCTTATTTTATAAGTATTGAGGATACCATTTAAGTGAACTGCTAAATTCTTCAGGAGGGCTACCGGCAGGGAACTGGTAAAAGAATATTCACCTGCTTGCGGTCCGGGAACATAGGCGGTAATGTTACCGAAGAAACGATCCTCGATGATAAAAGCAAATGTAGCCGTGCGATTGATGACCTTCGATGAGATAACCATCCCGTCAGAATCAAGCTTTTTATGCCGATTGTCCCCTGTTCCGGTTTTTCCTCCGACCGTCAACCTTGTTCCTTCATCGTTGAAAAATGCTTG
>Ga0316189_10002805_pt1 | contig 16994 bp, 12 predicted proteins | sample LowCovwburrow_MG_FD_204930 | JGI IMG/M metagenome (GOLD analysis project Ga0316189, IMG submission 204930) | Coastal sediment microbial communities from Maine, United States - Lowes Cove worm burrow | ecosystem: Environmental > Aquatic > Marine > Coastal > Sediment | place: USA: Maine... | reverse complement strand
ATATAGTAATTATGATTGTTAATCAACGTTAAACCACAAACCCCACCAAATCCTCAATCTTAGAAATTAATTGAATCTTAATAACCGTATTTTTAAGTGAGATTTTATTGTATTTAGACACAAAAATAGTTGAGAACCCTAACTTTTCTGCCTCTAAAATACGTTGTTCTACACGTTGTACGGGACGAATTTCTCCTGATAAACCAACTTCGGCAGCAAAACAATAATCTTTTTGAAGCGATACGTCTTCATTAGACGATAAAATGGAAGCCACAACAGCCAAATCTATAGCAGGGTCATCAACCGTAATACCTCCTGTAATATTTAAAAAAACATCTTTTGCGCCAAGCCTAAAACCTGCTCTTTTTTCTAAAACTGCAAGCAACATATTGAGGCGTTTTGCATTAAACCCTGTAGCACTTCGTTGTGGTGTACCGTAAACGGCAGTGCTTACTAAGGCTTGAACCTCAATCATTAATGGGCGCATCCCTTCTAAAGTTGCAGCAATGGCATTTCCAGATAATTCTTCGTCTTTTTTAGAAATTAAAATTTCAGACGGATTTGAAACTTCGCGTAATCCAGAACCCTGCATTTCGTATATTCCCAATTCATTCGTCGAACCAAAACGATTTTTATGTGCTCGCAAAATTCTAAATACATGATTTCGGTCGCCTTCAAATTGTAAAACCGTATCTACCATGTGCTCTAAAATTTTTGGCCCAGCGATATTACCATCTTTAGTAATATGACCAATTAGCAAAACCGGTGTTGCTGTTTCTTTTGCAAACTTTATAAGCTCTGTTGTACATTCTTTTATTTGAGAAATACTTCCAGATGATGATTCTATATAATCACTATGCAAGGTTTGAATTGAGTCAATAATAACAATATCGGGTTCTAAAGCTTCAATTTGTTTAAATATATTCTGAGTTTTAGTCTCTGTTAAAATGTAACAATTATTGTTGATCGGATTGATGCGTTCTGCACGCATTTTAATTTGTTTCTGACTTTCCTCACCTGAAACGTACAAGGTTTTGTAGGGTAATTTTAATGAAATTTGAAGCAACAATGTACTCTTTCCTATTCCAGGTTCGCCACCTAAAAGCGTTAAAGACCCTGGAACAATACCACCACCTAAAACCCGGTTAAATTCGGCATCAAAAGTGTCTAACCGAGCTTCTTTAGAGCTATCAATTTCGTTGATTCTTAAAGGAATTGAGGCTCGTTTCACCGTTGATGTTGGTGTTTTCCAATCACTCTTTTCTGGCTTTTGAAGAACCTCTTCTACAATAGTATTCCATGATTTACATGCGGTACATTGCCCTTGCCATTTGGCGTGTTGATTGCCACAACTTTGACAGAAAAACGTCGTTTTAACTTTAGCCATTGATTAGTTATTGGGTAAATAAGTTATTGAACTATTGGAGGTTTTGACGAAATAAATGAATAACGATGTCATCTTTTTAGTAGCCGAAGTCCGCCTTTATTAAATCTGCTTTTTCTAACATTAAATCTTTAGTAATGCCTGCTATTTCATCTAAAGTGTAAGCCGATTGATAGATACGCATTGCTTTTTTGGGTTCGCCTGTTTCCTCATGAAAACGCGCTAAATAATAATTCCCTAAAAGGGTTTTCGGATATTCTTTACGCGCTATTTTTGCTAAAGCTTCAAAATGTTCAAATTTTTCTGTCTTCTCTATCGCTGCAGAAATGGCTCTAAAATCGTTAATTAAAATTTGTTTTTCAATATCAAATAACTCAGTAATCGTTTGATATTTTTCTTGAAGATACGCAACTGGAGAAGTATCTAACTTTAAAATCGTTTCTTTATATTCCTTTTTACTTATAGGCTGAAACACATAAAAAATATGCTCTATCGCTTTTGGTAAGGCGTGTGCTGGTACTGAATAATGCGATGTGTCTTCGAAGCTATCAAAATTATAGAACACCTTTTTAGTTTCTAATGCAGATATATCATTATTTAAAGCCGCTGTCATTTTTTTTATGGATGAAACATCGTTTGTTGTGTTTGCTAAATAATAAAATATTTTAGATTCTAATTTCCCTAGTTGCTCTGGAATATAGTCGAGCATGTTTGGTGCTAATTCTGGACTAATAACGACATAGCCTTGAAATAATGGTTGTTGTTTTAATAAAAAATAATTGATAAAATTCGCGGTTTCGCCATGGCCAATAGCTACTCTAAAGTTTCCGGTTCTATACATTTTTTCTATGTAGGGAATGAGCTCTATACCTATAAACTCGTAAAAAGCAGCTCCAGTTTCAATAGGTAAAGCGTTTTGCTCAGAATACATGCAGTCGTCAAATCGTTTGTCTAATTGGTTAATACCAACCACAATGGCTTCTGGCATATCTCCCCAATACGAGTAATAATCTGTATTTCCTGCTACAGCTTCAAATAAATAATCGCCATCTAAAACAATAAATAATGGATATTCTTTATCTTGATTATTATTGTAACCTCTTGGCAATTGTATTTTTAGTTCGCGTGTTTCTCCTAGTTTTGAAGATTGAAAAGTTTCGTGTTTTATTTGAGCATCAATAGTATTTAAAGTACAAAATAATAGTAATATAAAAATGATTGTTTGCTTCATTTTAAAATGATTTGAGATTTATAATGGCAAGGTAATAAATAAGCGATAAGAATTCAAACTAAACAAGATTGAAGTCTATTGCTGTTTTTTTCTGTTAAAAACAGGCAAGTAAATTAAGGATAAACCTCCAAAAATAATAATCATAAGGGTTTGAGATGCCCACATAATCCAACCAAATGCTATACTTGGTTCTTCTGCAATTCCAAAAATTGAAAATGCTGCGTATATAGCTAATGGATACGAGCCAATACCACCGTTGGTTGCAGCGATACTAAAACTTGCAGCTATAAAACCAATTAATATGGCTGCGAATGGAATATTACTAGTTTCTTCGAGAGAAAAAGATGTGACATAAAACATAAGGACATACATACCCCAAATGAATAAGGTATGAAAAATAAAAGCCCCCTTTTTTTTCATTTTAAAAATACTTAATGCGCCTTCAATAAGTCCATTTACAAAAGCTCTAATTTTTAATACTATTTTAGAGTGGCTTGTTTTTACAAATCTAAAAAACACAAGTATTAAAACAACTAATCCTATTAATGTTATAATTAGTTTTATAGGATCGAATTTTTCAATTAGAAAGTTATAAATAAATTCGAATTCAAGAAAAAGCGTAATGGTTATAATCCCTAACATAACCAACATATCAGCAATACGTTCTGCTACAATGGTACCAAACCCTTTTTCGAAAGGTACATTTTCATAATTTGTGAGTAAAGAGGCTCTAGCTACTTCGCCTGCTCTTGGAATGGTATAATTGATTAAATAGGTGACAAAAACCGCCATAATACTGTTGCCTAATTTAATTTTATAACCCATTGGCTCTAATTGAAAACGCCAACGGTAAGCACGCGACAAATGGCTTAAAAGCCCTAAAAACATCCCTAAAAGAATCCAAGTATAATCGGCGTTTTTGGCATAAACCAACAACTCTTCAACAGATACCTTAGATAGCGAAAACCAGACCAAAAAAACTCCCAATAATAATGGGAGTGTTGTTTTTAGTATGTTTTTTGTTTTTTGATTCAAAACTTTATTTTAACAAGTTTGTAGCTTCGTCTGGAAAAACCAATGATGGCTTAAACCCCTTGGCTTCTTCAATATCCATGAACGCATAAGTGATTAAGATTAGCGTGTCTCCAACCGATACTTTTCTTGCAGCAGCTCCGTTTAATGTGATTTCACCGCTTTGGCGCGGTCCTGGAATACAATAGGTTTCTAAACGTTCGCCATTATCGTTATTTACAATTTGAACTTTTTCGCCTTGTATAATGTTAGCGGCATCCATTAAGTCTTCGTCAATGGTAATACTACCTATGTAGTTGAGTTCTGCACCTGTGCATTTAACTCTGTGAATTTTAGATTTTACGACTTGAATTTGCATGTGGCAAAGGTAATTAATTTAGTGCGATATTATCAATCAATCTAATATCATCTGCATATACGGCTATAAACGCTCTATATATATTTTTGTTTGATTTTCTTGTTACTGGTTTTAGGGTTTTTGTCTCTGCAATAATAAAATATTCTAATTTTAATAAATCGTGTTTAGCAAACTCTTTTTCAACCCATTCTGAAACTTTATTAGCACTTTTTGTGCCAAATTTTACTCTGGCGGTTGTTAAAATTTTATAAATAAATGGCGCCGCTTTTTTATATTCTGGTTTTAGTCGTGTATTACGCGAACTCATTGCTAAACCATTTGTTTCCCTATGAATAGGGCAACCAATAACTTTAACTAGAATGTTATGTTTTTCAACCAGTTTTTTAATAATTGTTAATTGCTGAAAATCTTTCTCTCCAAAATAAGCCCGATGTGGTTTTACAATTTCAAAAAAACGCTTTACAATAGTACCAACACCATTAAAATGTCCTTGCCTAAATTTGCCTTCCATTTCAAACTCTAAACCATCAAAATTAAATTTTTCGGCTTTCGTTTTTCCTTCGTAAATATCTTCAACTGTTGGCGCATAAACTATAATTTTAGCTTTCGAGACCGTTTTTAGCAACGCCACATCATCATCTAAAGTTCTTGGGTATTTTTTAAGATCGTCTTTATTATCAAACTGTGTCGGGTTTACAAAAACACTTACCACAACCCTATCATTCTCATTTAAAGCTTTTTTTACCAAAGCTAAATGGCCTTCGTGCAACGCACCCATAGTTGGTACTAAACCTACCGAGAGTTGTTTTGCTTTTAATTCATCAATTGCTGTTGCAATTTGCATTTTTTGTGAAAAAATCATCATTATTTAATAAAAAATTAACGCTTGCAAACTTAATATTTTACTGGCAATTCGCATAAAATTTTGTACTTTTGCGTGTTTTTTATTTTGAATTCTCAAAAAGCTATCCGTTTTTATAGCCATAAAAAAGACAACAAAAACTAATATATGAAAGATAAGAGGATATTATATGTATCATCTGAAGTAGTGCCTTATTTACCCGAGACTGAAATTTCGTCCATGTCTTTTGAAGCACCAAGATTAGTAAATCAACAAGGTGGTCAAATACGAATTTTCATGCCTCGATATGGCAATATTAATGAAAGAAGACATCAATTACACGAAGTTATAAGATTATCTGGTATTAATTTGGTTATTAACGATTTAGACATGCCGCTTATTATTAAAGTAGCATCTATTCCAAAAGAACGTATTCAAGTTTATTTTATTGATAATGACGAATATTTTAAACGTAAAGCAACACTTACTGACGAAAACGGTGAGTTGTTTTCAGATAACGACGAACGTGCCATTTTCTTTGCAAAAGGTGTTATAGAAACCGTTAAAAAACTAAACTGGTCACCAGATGTTATTCATGTTCACGGTTGGCTGGCCTCGTTACTTCCATTGTATTTAAAAACCTATTATAAAGACGAACCCTTATTTAACGAAAGTAAAATTGTTACTTCTGTGTACAATCAAAGTTTTGATGACACGTTAAACAAAGACCTGATTAATAAAATAAAGTTTGATAATATTGAGGATGATGCTATTAAAACACTTGCAGAACCATCTTATAACAATTTAATGAAAATTGCTATTGATAATTCTGATGCATTAATTGTAGGTTCTGAAAATATTTCAGATGAATTAGACACCTATACCAAAACGTCCAACAAACCTGTTTTAGAATATAAAAGCAGGGATGAATTTGGTGAAGCTTATACAGAATTTTTAAACTCAAAAGTTTGTAGCTAATCTCCATTTTTATATAAACCCGCAATGGGTATTTAGTAAACAAGTATCAAAACCATATAAAACAGTAAACACTTCATTATAAATTTTTAAATGAATGAAAAAAATATTTAAAACCCTTAAATTCTCTAGTATTGCCTTATTTGCTTTGGTATTATTTAATGCCTGCGACAAAGATTTTAATATTATAGAAAGTGATGTTTTAGGAAAAGACAATGCTAGTTTTGATTCGAGTAATGAAAGTCTTCAAATTTCGGCATACAACAAAAAATTAGAAGCTTTACAAATTAATAATTTAGCCTCTAATTTTCTTGGTGTTTTTAACGACCCCATTTATGGACAAACTGTGGCAAGTATTATTACTCAAGTTACACCCGCTACATTCGATCCTGATTTTGGCACCAACCCCACTATAGATGAGATTATACTAAACATCCCATATTTTAACACCATAACTGGAACCGATGAGAGTGGTAATCCTGTATATACTTTAGACTCTCTATATGGGAATTCATCGGCAAAAATTAAACTCAGTATTTATCATAACAACTATTTTTTAAGAGATTTTAACCCAGAACCAAGTATTGATAATCAAAATTATTATTCAAATGCTGATAGTGGTATGAATTCTGTTCTTGATGGCACAAATACTATTAATTTCGATGACCAAATAGTAGAATTAATTCAAGAAGAAGAATTTCTCCCAAGTGCAGACGCCATTATAACAACAACAGGTACAGGAGAAGATGCCGTTGACACAAGATCTGAACCCGCTTTAAAGCTAACTCTAAAAAACGATGATTCTAATACCAACTTTTGGACGAGAACTATTTTAGATAAAGAAGGAGATGCTGTATTAAGCAATGCTAATAATTTTAGAGACTATTTTCGAGGACTATATTTTAAAGCAGAAGCCATCAATGGAGACGGCAGTATGATATTATTAAACTTTGCCAATGCAAATATAACAATACATTACTCTAAAGACTCTTCTGTTGCTAATGAAAGAACACAAGCCACTTATGTGTTAAATTTCTCAGGTAACAGATTAAACACTTTTATAAATGATTATAATTTAGTGACATTAACAGATGGTGATCCAAATTTGGGAGACGAAAAACTATATTTAAAAGGAGCAGAAGGCTCGATGGCTGTTGTAGATTTATTTGGCCCATACATCGATAGTAACAGCAACAACATACACGATGGCTTAGATGCTTTAAGAGAAGAATATAGAGATGATAATGGTCAAGGAGACCCAATAAAATTAATTAACTTAGCCCAATTAGTTGTTTATGAAGACAATATCATGTTGTCTCCCCCTAAAGATTCTAATGGAAATGATTACAGTACATTTGATAGAATTTATGCCTACGACGTAAAAAACAATATCCCTCTTATTGATTACAGCTTAGACCAGAGTGAAAACCAAGCTGATTTTTTTAATTCTAGGATAATTCATTTAGGGCAACGGTTAGACAAAGATGGGGATGGTATCTTTAAATATAAAATACGAATTACCGAACATTTAAATAACTTAATATTTAACGATTCTACGAATACTAAAATAGGTTTAACTCTTTCTAATAACGTCAATTATACCACTAATGCAGAGATTTTAAATAGTGGAGATATTGTTACATCCATACCTGCTTCAGCGCTGTTAACAGCAAGAGGTACTGTATTACATGGAAGCAATGAAAATGTTCCTGATGGCAAAAGAATGAAACTTGAAATTTTTTCTACAGAACCTAATTTATAAATAAGTATATTTTTTCACGTTTTTCTCTACTATTAAAATTAATTAAACTAAAAACTTATGTGTGGAATTGTTGGTTATATAGGACATAGAGAAGCCTACCCAATTATTATTGAAGGTCTTAAACGTTTAGAATATAGAGGATACGATAGTGCTGGTATTGCATTATTTGACGGTAAAGATCTTAAAATTTCTAAAACCAAAGGGAAAGTATCAGACTTAGAAGAACGATTAGAAAAAGAAATTACCAAAAACGGAAGCATAGGTATTGGTCATACAAGATGGGCAACCCATGGTGTTCCTAACGATGTAAATTCGCATCCACATGCTTCAAACTCGGGCGATTTAGCCATCATTCACAATGGCATAATAGAAAATTACGATGCCTTAAAAAAAGAATTGATTTCTAGAGGTTACACCTTTAAATCAGACACCGATACCGAAGTTTTAATCAATTTAATTGAAGACGTAAAAAAGAAAGAAAATGTAAAACTTGGTAAAGCAGTACAAATTGCATTAAACCAAGTAATTGGAGCTTACGCTATTGCCGTTTTTGATAAAAAGAAACCTGGTGAAATTGTTATTGCCAGACTAGGTAGTCCACTAGCAGTGGGAATTGGTGAAGATGAATTTTTTATAGCAAGTGATGCCTCTCCTTTTATAGAATATACTAAAAACGCTATTTATTTGGAAGATGAAGAAATGGCAATTATTAGACTTGGAAAAGAAATAAAAATCAGAAAAATTAAAGATGATTCGTTAGTTGCTCCTTACATACAAGAGCTTCAAATGAATCTTGAAGAAATAGAAAAAGGTGGCTACGACCATTTTATGCTAAAGGAAATTTACGAACAACCTAGGGCAATAAGAGACACCTATAGAGGCAGACTGTTAAGAGACGAAGCCATTATAAAAATGGCTGGTGTAGAGGATAATATGAAAACCTTTTTAAATGCTAATCGTATTATTATTGTAGCCTGTGGTACATCGTGGCACGCAGGACTAGTTGCCGAATACATTTTCGAAGAATTTGCAAGAATTCCTGTAGAAGTTGAATATGCCTCAGAGTTTCGTTACAGAAACCCTGTAATTACAGAGAATGATGTCGTTATTGCCATCTCACAATCTGGCGAAACTGCCGATACTCTAGCTGCCATTAAATTAGCAAAATCTAAAGGTGCTTTTGTTTTTGGCGTTTGTAATGTAGTAGGTTCATCTATAGCTAGAGAAACAGATGCCGGTGCTTATACCCATGCAGGGCCAGAAATTGGTGTGGCTTCTACTAAAGCATTTACAACACAAATAACCGTTTTAACACTAATAGCACTGCGTTTAGCCAGGGCAAAAGGCACCATGTCGAGTTCCGATTTTAGATTGTATTTACAAGAATTAGAATTGATTCCGCAAAAAGTAGAGCAATTATTAAAAGTCGATGACCATGTAAAACAAATTGCTAAAGAATATTTATTATCTACCAATTGCTTATACTTAGGCAGAGGCTATAATTTTCCTGTGGCCTTAGAAGGCGCTTTAAAGCTAAAAGAAATCTCATACATTCATGCCGAAGGCTACCCTGCTGCAGAAATGAAACACGGTCCTATTGCTTTAATTGACGATAGGATGCCCGTTATTGTTATTGCTACCAGCAAAGGCTATTACGAAAAAGTAGTTAGTAACATTCAAGAAATTAAATCAAGAAAAGGTAAAATTATCGCTGTTGTAACCCAAGGAGATACGGCAGTAAAAGAAATTGCAGATCATATTATTGAAATTCCAGATTCTGAAGAGGCCTTTTCTCCATTATTAACCACGATACCATTACAATTATTATCTTATCATATCGCAGTCATGCGTAATTGTAATGTAGACCAACCACGCAACTTAGCAAAATCTGTTACCGTAGAATAAAATACAGCATTAAAAGTGCAACTAATTGTAATACTGAACTTAGTTTATGTAACCGTTGTGCATTTTTGATTGGTAAAGTGAATCAGTATGTCAATTCGAGTGATTTTTTCTCAAAAAAATCGTATCGAGAATTATTTCTAAGAATGAACTACCTCGACCCAAGGGTACGAGGTATCAAATAGGAAAAAATCCTTTTTATTTCGACGCAGAGCGTCGGGGAATTAAACCCAAAAATTGATTAAAATTCTTATTCTCGATAAAAATTTTGTTCATTTCAATCTCAAAATTCACTCGAATTGACAGAATTTTATCAAAATACACAATGGGCTTATGTAGTATTTTTTGTTAAAATTACTATGCATGCATAATTTTTTCGTGTTTTTATGCGGAAATAATGCTATATATAATTATATTGCTAGTCAAAAACTAAACCAATTCTTATAAATGAAAACTATTCTTACATTTTTACTGTTGTTATGTTGTGGATTATCATATTCTCAAGAGATAACAATTTCTGGAACGGTTACCGATGATAGCGGTCAGCCTCTTCCAGGTGCAAACATTATTGTTACAGGAACCTCTACTGGGGTTGTAACAGATTTCGATGGTGGTTTTAATTTAACTGTAAATCGACCACTTCCTTTTTCTGTTCAAGCTAGTATGGTAGGTTTTGAAACTGTTACTATTGAAGTAACTACTAACAATCAAGTTTTAAACTTTGTTCTTAACGAAGGAACTTCGCTAGATGAAGTCGTAATATCGGCATCTAGAACACCTGAGCGTATTTTCGAATCGCCAGTAACTGTGGAACGTTTCGGTCTTAAAGAAATTAAAAACACAGCATCAGCTGATTTTTATGATGGACTTGAAAACTTAAAAGGTGTAGATGTAAACACCAACAGTTTAACCTTTAAATCTGTTAACACAAGAGGTTTTGCAACTTTTGCTAATAATCGTTTTATGCAATTGGTAGACGGTATGGACAACTCTACACCAGCTTTAAATTTCCCAATTGGAAATTTAGTTGGTATGACTGAAACAGATGTGCTTAGCGTTGAGTTACTTCCAGGTGCTTCTTCTGCACTATATGGAGCAAATGCCTTTAATGGTATTTTGTTTATGCGTAGTAAAAACCCCTTTGATCATCAAGGTATAAGTGCTTCACTTAAAGGAGGTGTTACTTCTCAAGAGGCTGCTGGTGACAACCAATACGTAGATTATAGTATTAGAATTGCTCATAAGTTTAGCGATAAGTTTGCTGCTAAAATCAATTTCGGATATTTAAAAGGAACGGATTGGGCAGCTAATAGTGAAGTTGACAAAACAAATACTGGAGGTAGTCGTGCAAACATAGACTATGATGGTGTTAACATTTATGGAGATGAAGTCATTTCAAATCTTAAAGCTGTAAAAGAAAGCCCAGCATTTTTAGCTCAACTACCAAATCCAGCACTTGCAAGTTTAGTTCCCGATGTTGAAGTCACTAGAACTGGATATAATGAAGGTGATTTAACCGATTATAATGCTAGAAGTATTAAATCAGATTGGGGTTTATATTTTAGACCATGGGAAAATGATTTTGAAATATCTTACGTTGGAAAAGTAGGAACTGGTTCTACAATATATCAAGGAACCAACAGGTATAATATTGATAACTTCTTCCAAGAACAACACAAATTAGAAATAAGAAATGATAATTTCTTTGTAAGAGGATACGTAGTTGCCGATAAAGCAGGAGACTCTTATGATATGGTTTTTACAGGAATAAATATTTTAAACGATTGGAAAGACCATAATACTTGGTTTGGGCAATATGCTGGTGCTTATATCTCTGCAACACTTGGTGGAGCAACAGACGAACAAGCTCATGCTGCAGGTAGAACTACTGCAGAAACTGGGCGTTATGAGCCAGGGTCACCAGGTTTTGTAGCCGCTTTTAATAAAAGTATAAATGATCCAGATTTAACAACAGGTTCAAAATTTCAAGATGCTTCGAAGTATTATCATTCAGACGCAAATTACAACTTTAGCCATTTAATTGATTTTGCAGATATTCAAGTTGGTGGATCTTACAGAAAATATAGTTTAAATTCATCTGGAACTATTTATACGGATTTAGATGGCACTATTGATTATTCAGAGTTTGGTATTTATACTCAAATTCAGAAAAGTATAGAGTTAAGTGACGATTTAAAACTAAAACTTACAGGCTCTGTTCGTTATGACAAATCTGAGTTCTTTGATGGTTTTATTTCTCCAAGAATTTCTGCAGGTTTAACCGTAAACAGAAATCATAATATTAGAGCGTCTGTACAAACTGGGTTTAGAAACCCAACAACTCAAGATTTATTTATTGGTTTAGATGCTGGTAGAGCTGTTTTAGTTGGTGCTGCGCCAGATAATTTAGATAGATGGTCTAGAACTCATGATATAAGTCCAGCTGGTCAATTATTAGGGCAACCTGCAACTATATCACAAACTGGAGCAGCGGCGTATAATAATTCATATACAGCTAGTTCTGCACAAGCACTAGCCGCTACAGGTAACCCTGCAGTATTGGAAGTGTCTAACCCAAGTCTAGTAAAACCAGAACAAGTATCATCTGCCGAGGTTGGATATAGAGGCAAATTTAGTAAGGTTATTGTAGATTTAAGTGTCTATTATAATAGCTATACAGATTTTATTTCACAAGAAGTTGTTGTTTCTCCTTTATATGGAACTGCTGGAGATGGTTCATTATCCATTGCCGCATTAGCAAATGGAGATTCTCAAGCATTTAGCACGTATACAAATGCCAAAGCAGATGTTAATTCATATGGTGCTTCAATTGGATTATCAACTAAAGTACTTGGTGATTTTGATTTAAGCGGAAGTTATACTTATGCTAAACTAGATTTTGACAGAGTTAAGTTTCCAGATTTTACAACAAACTTTAATACACCAGAACACAAATTTAAAGCGTCATTTGGAAATACTGAGGTCTTTAAAAACTTTGGTTTTAATATCAATTACAGATACAGTGATGATTATTTTTGGGAAGCTACTTTTGGTAATGGTATAGTGCCGGAATTTCATGTATTGGATGCTCAAATTAACTTAAGAGTCCCTAGTTTTAAATCTACTTTTAAAGTTGGTGCAACAAATCTTTTAGGAGATGAGTACTTTACAGCTTTTGGTACAGGAAATATAGGTTCTATGTATTATGTATCATGGACAATTAACAACTTATAATAATTATGAAAAAGAATAATATTATGAACACAAAATATATATGGCTGTTAGTTATCCTTTTAGGTTTTACAGCATGTAATGAAATTGAAGACGTTTTAGAAGACAACAATGTTTTACCTGCAGAAGAATTACCGGCATTAACAGCTGGCACTGTAGATTTATCAAACTATGTCTCTTTAGGGGCTTCGTTTACTGCGGGGTTTACAGATGGTGCTTTATTTAAGGCTAGCCAAGAAAATTCGTTCCCAAATATTTTATCACAGCATTTTGCAAATGCTGGAGGTGGCAATTTTGCACAACCTTTAATGAATGATAACTTTGGTGGCTTAGCAGCAGCAGGAACAAGAATTCAAAGTCCTAGACTTGTTTTTGGAGGTGCTGGACCTGTCCCTTTAGAGAGCCTTACAGGATCCGTTACAGTATCTACAGATATAGTTCTAAACAATCCAACAGGGCCATTTAATAACTTAGGTGTACCAGGGGCTAAAAGTTTTCATTTATTGGCTAATGGCTATGGTAGTCTAGCTAATTTCCCAGCTGCAGCCAACCCTTATGCTGTTAGACTAACAGGCGCATCTCCTAATGCATCAATTCTAGAACTAGCTATGGCTCAAAGCCCAACATTTTTTACTTTATCTGAGATCGGTGGAAATGATGTATTAACATATGCTACTTCTGGAGGTACTGGTGTTGATCAAAAGGGTAACATCGATCCTACAACTTATGGCGGAAACGATATAACAGATCCAAACGTTTTCGGTCAAATCTTTTCTACTTTGGTCACTACGTTAACCGCAGGAGGGGCTAAAGGCGTTGTTACAAACGTTCCTTATATTACAGATTTACCACATTTTACAACAGTGCCTCATAATCCTATTCCATTAGATGCTGCGACGGCTGGCTTTTTAAATAGTGCAAGTGCTTATGGAGCTTATAATGCTGGTATTCAAGGTGCTTTTGCTTGGTTAGTTGCGAATACACCAATGACCCAAGAAATGGCAGATGCAGAAATTGCCAAAAGAACAATTACATTCTCTGCAGGCGCAGGAAACGCCGTTGTAATTATGGATGAAGATTTAACAGATTTAACAGCTATAAATGCTGCTTTAGTAAGTATGAGGCAAGCTACCGCTGAAGACTTACTCGTATTACCATCATCATCTTTTATTGGTACAGAAGCAGTTCCTGGAAACCCTCAAACCGTTAATGGAGTGGCTATACCTTTAGCAGACAAATGGGTTTTAACTCCAGAAGAACAAACAGCTATTAAAGATGCTACAGATGCTTATAACATGACCATTAAAGCTGTATCAGATTCAAATGATAATGTAGGTCTGCTTGATTTAAACTCTATCTTAACTGAGTTAGCCTCTACTGGAATTACTTTTGGAGGTTTCACAATGACTGCTAACCTTGTTACTGGTGGAGCCATTAGTTTAGACGGTGTTCATTTAACAGCTAGAGGATATTCGTTTATGGCATATAAATTTTTAGAAGTTATAGACAATGACTTTGGTTCTAACTTTATAGATTCGGGCAACACACCTAACCCTGGAGATTTTCCAACAAATTATTCTCATACATTACAATAATTTCAAATTAAAATACAATTTCAAAACACCTTCAAATCGAAGGTGTTTTTTTATTCCAAAAAACCTATAAAAACAACTTTATTTTTAAATTAAAAAATATATCTTTGCACGCGAAAACTTAAAGTGTTTTCTTAGAATTAAAACGCATAATATTAAATACATAAGTAATGGCTAAAGTTACAGGTAAAGTTGCACAAATAGTAGGTCCAGTAATCGATGTAGAATTCGAAGCTGGTGCTGAACTTCCAAAAATTTATGATTCATTAGAAATTAACAGACCAGACGGTTCAATATTAGTATTAGAGGTACAATCTCACATTGGTGAAGACACCGTACGTACTATCGCTATGGATTCTTCTGATGGTTTAAGTAGAGGAACCGAAGTTACTGCAACAGGAGCTCCTATTCAAATGCCTATTGGTGATGATGTTTACGGACGTTTATTTAATGTTATTGGAGATGCTATTGATGGTCTTGGAGATTTACCTAAAGCAGGAGACGCTGGGTTACCAATTCACAGACAAGCACCTAAATTCGAAGATTTATCAACATCTACTGAAGTTTTATTTACAGGTATTAAAGTCATCGATTTAATCGAGCCTTATGCAAAAGGCGGTAAGATTGGCTTATTTGGCGGTGCTGGTGTAGGTAAAACAGTATTAATTCAGGAGTTGATTAACAATATTGCAAAAGGACACGGTGGTCTTTCTGTATTCGCAGGAGTTGGCGAAAGAACTCGTGAAGGAAATGATTTACTTCGTGAAATGTTAGAATCTGGAATTATCCGTTATGGTGATGATTTTATGCATTCTATGGAAGAAGGCGGATGGGATTTAGCTAAAGTTGATAAATCTAAAATGAAAGAATCTAAAGCAACTTTTGTATTCGGACAAATGAATGAGCCTCCTGGAGCACGTGCGCGTGTAGCCTTATCGGGATTAACTATTGCTGAATATTTCCGTGATGGTGCTGGCGAAGGACAAGGGAAAGATGTACTTTTCTTTGTAGATAATATTTTCCGTTTTACACAAGCTGGTTCAGAGGTATCTGCATTATTGGGGCGTATGCCTTCTGCGGTAGGTTACCAACCAACATTAGCAACCGAAATGGGTGCCATGCAAGAACGTATTACTTCAACAAAAAGAGGGTCTATTACATCTGTACAAGCGGTTTATGTGCCTGCAGATGATTTAACCGATCCTGCGCCTGCTACAACTTTTGCACACTTAGATGCAACAACCGTATTATCTCGTAAAATTGCCGAGTTAGGTATTTATCCTGCGGTAGATCCATTAGATTCTACCTCAAGAATTTTAACTGCAGATATTTTAGGAAAAGACCATTATGACTGTGCACAACGTGTAAAAGAGTTATTACAACGTTATAAAGAATTACAAGATATTATTGCCATACTTGGTATGGAAGAATTATCTGAAGAAGATAAATTAGCTGTAGGTAGAGCACGTCGTGTGCAACGTTTCTTATCACAACCTTTCCACGTAGCAGAACAATTTACAGGACTTAAAGGCGTATTAGTTGATATTAAAGAAACTATTAAAGGATTTAACATGATTATGGATGGTGAATTAGATCACCTGCCAGAAGCAGCGTTTAACCTTAAAGGAACTATTGAAGAAGCTATCGAAGCTGGTGACAAAATGTTAGCTGAAGCGTAAAAAGTTTAGAGTTTAGAGTTCTGAATTGAAACTCATAACTTTATAACTCATAACTCATAACTATAAGAGATATGTATTTAGAAATTGTATCACCAGAAGCGACTTTATTTAGCGGAGAAGTAACAAGTATCGCTGCTCCAGGTGTAAATGGTGAATTTGAAATGTTAAACGATCACGCTCCTATTGTATCACTTTTAAAAGAAGGTCACGTTAAAATTTACGGTGATATTTCTTTAAATGAAGAAGTACAAGACAAATTTACTAAAGGTACAGATAAAGGAACTTGGTTAGCTATTAGCTCTGGAACTCTAGAAATGAAAGATAATAAAGTAATTGTTTTAGCAGATTAAAAGTAAAAAAATTAAAGATATATAACAAAGGTAAAGTTTTACGGCTTTACCTTTTGTTTTTAATAGTATTTAGCTTTAACAAATTTAGTTCTTCATTTGAGTTCATTAGTATAACGAATAACTCTCCTTTTATATTTATAGTTTCAATCGCTTTAACTTCTTTATTTGTTATATTTAATAAATCTTTATAAATAGATGTTTTATTATTTTCATTAAGGAATAAAATATAACCCCGAGAAGCGTCATATCTAATCGTTTCTACTTCAGAATCATATATAGCTCCAACACCTAGTACTTCCTTTTTTCCATCAAAATTAATGTCTAAAAATTCAAAATCTAATGTAGGTCCAAATTGTGCTTGATTTGGCAAAGGCTTAAATTCAAACTCGCCTTTCTTGTTTTCAATATAAAATGAACTAAAGCTTGAAACGTTTAAATGTAAAGCGCTCTCAATGTTCTCTTTTCCATAAATATCAAGAATATTTGAGTTTGCAAATTCTTGATAGCTCTTAATCTTATTGTTTAAAAATGGGGTTTGTTGAGAAGAACACTCTTTTCCTCTTATAGGGAATAAATCTCCTTTATATGCTTTACTTAGTGCTATATCATAACTCCCATTATCATCAAAATTATTTGCATAAATGTGAAGTGGTTTTT